>Ga0099364_10011316_pt1 | contig 12197 bp, 8 predicted proteins | sample TergutTh196P3_FD_73070 | JGI IMG/M metagenome (GOLD analysis project Ga0099364, IMG submission 73070) | Microcerotermes parvus P3 segment gut microbial communities from Pointe-Noire, Republic of the Congo - Th196 P3 | ecosystem: Host-associated > Arthropoda: Insects > Digestive system > Gut ...
GACAACATTGCAATACCTTGCTCGGTAAAGACGTAAGGCATATACCTACGACCGCCATGTATAGCATTTTCATAATCTAAACTTGAGGTCACAATTTGTGACCTCAAGTTTTCATACTCGTCTTTAGTTAGTTGAAAACGAAATCTCTCAGGAAAACGTGATATATTTCGTGTTGCTGCTTGGTTAAGAACCTTTGTTTCTACCTGATATAGCATCGCCAAATCACTATCCATCATAACCTGTTGGTTACGGATAAGATAGATCAGGTTTTTTATTGATACTATTTCTTCATATTCTGCATCAACATTAGTTGATAGTTCTTTTGTTTCCATAACTCGTTCCTCAACTGAAGCTATTATAACGCAATTCAAGCTTTGCTGTGCCTGTCGCCGCAGATAGAAATCAGCCCCACAGCGTCTGTCACCTAGAATACCACGTACTGCGCCAATCTTCAATCTTTTTGAACAAGGTTATTGAAACCATGTTGATGATTACGGCAAACAATCCCATACTAGGACTCAGGTACAGCCCCCACTTTTGGGTTCGTTTACAAAATATTCACAATTTGGGAGCTGTCGTGACGTTGCAGTAAGAGACGCTAGTGCCCGGGAAAATCGGGAGGCGCACAGAAAGTATCCCGACACTAAAGAACTCATCATGTCCGAATCGGCATAGGGGTGTTGAACACGCGAATAGAGAGAGAATTATATAGTGCCCCCATTACGTCAACATCGCCTTTTGCTATACCGGATAGAAGATTTTGTATGATGGTACATTTTGTCATAGATACAATATATACTTATCTTGCTGGGACATGAAGACATAGACTCCGCAGCAGAGGGCTGCAAGCGCGAAGCCAATACATACCATGTTCGCCCATAAGTCCGGGACTACTCCGCGCAATGCGACGTCGCGGGTATAGTCCACGAAATGGTAGATTGGATTAAAGCCCATGAATGGCAGTATGCGTTCGGGGAGTATTTCGACCGGGTAGAAAAGCGGTGTCAGGTACATCAGCAGCGTTATGAACACGCCGTAAAGATATGTCAGATCCCGGAAAAACACCGCCATCGAACTGAGCAGCATCGATATTCCAAGCGAGAACACGAATGTATATATTATCGGTATCGGCAGAAGGACCATCGTCCAGTGAAACGGCGCTTGCGTCACGATGAACACGAGCAGAAACGCTATGAAGGAAAACATCAGGTTGACGAGCGATGATAGGACTCGCGAACAGGGGAATATGTATTTTGGCACATATATCTTTCTTATTACGCTTTCATTAGCTATGACGGAGCCCATCGCCAGCGTTGTGGATTCGTTGAAAAATCCGAATATTATCTGACCGCTCAATAAGTAGACGGGGAAGTTTTCTATTTGAAACCTGAATATATATGAAAATACCAGTGTCATTACAAGCATCGTCAGCAAGGGGTTCAGCAGCGACCATAAGACACCGAGTATGCTCTTGCGGTAGCGCGATATGAAGTCGCGTTTGACGAGGAGGCGCAGGAGGTGTTTGTAGCGGTTGAATGATGTGAACTGCCATGTTATGAAGCTGCGTTTGAATATGAGTATTAGGATTATTGCTGTGACAATCGCTGCTGTCAGGCTGAGAAAGAAGATTTTTGGCGCGAATAGGAGCATGTTTTCTGCGCGGGCGCCGACAATGCTTTCCGGGAGGAATAGCATTGGTATGAAGTATATTATTGTCAAAAGGATTGTCAGCAGCGCAAGTCGTTTTTTTGTCAGTCGCATTTGTTGTTCACCTTTATGTTATCAACTCAGGTAAGCAGGTTTATACTAAATCAGAGGATGTTGAAAAAGTGTCATTCTGAGCTTCAGCGAAGAATCTTTCTCCGCATAGTTCAGCAATACCAATGGTTAAGATCCTTCACTTCGTTCAGGATGACAGGCCTTGGGGGTTTTTAAGCAGTCTCCTATATCGCGAACATTACTTTTGCGATTCCGAAGTACACCAGCAATGCACATGCGTCAACTATCGTCGTAATCGCGGGTGATGCCATGACTGCGGGGTCGAGCTTGAGTCTTTTGGCTAATTGCGGGAGCAAGCAGCCGACTGTTTTCGCAATCAGGACCGTGGCATATAACGCAATGGATACGCCAAATGCGATTGATACGCTCCTGTTCATTATGAGTATCCGGACGAAGTTTACAATCGATAATGCGGCTCCGCAAAGCACAGCTACCCTGACTTCTTTCCACCATACGACGAACATATCTGTCCGTTCTATTTCTTCAAGCGCAATGCCTCTTATGACCAGCGTTGAGCTTTGTGCGCCTGAGTTTCCTCCTGTGTCCATCAGCATCGGTATGAATGTCATGAGTATGGGCATGACTGATAATGCGTGTTCAAATCCCGCTATGATCGATCCTGTTATCGTTGCGGTGAGCATCAGGAGCAGGAGCCAGGGAAGTCTGTTTTTCGTCAATACCCAGATGCTTGTTTTCAGGTATGGTTCGTCCGACGGTGATATGGCGGCCATGATTTCAAAGTCCTCTGTGGCTTCTTCTTCCTGGACTTCCAGGACGTCATCGACCGTGACGATTCCTACGAGCCTGTTGTCGCTGTCAACAACGGGCATCGCAAGCAGTCCATATTTCCTAAAGTCGTTTGCTATGCTTTCTTTGTCTTCGCCTGTCAGTGCAGATATGACATCGCGCTGCATGATGTCGCCTATTTTGTCTTCCGGCGAGGATAGCAGCAGCGTCTTAACAGATACCGCTCCGAGCAGCGATCTCGCTGAATCGATGACATAACATGTGTATATCGTTTCCTTGTCAACTCCGTCTCGTCGGATTCGGTCGAAGGCTTCGGAGACGGTCAGGTATTCTTTTAAATCGACATATTCGATTGTCATAATGCTCCCGGCGCTGCCTTCGGGGTATTTGAGGAAACTGTTGATGATGTCTCTTTTTTCTTTTGGCAGGTTGTTCAGAACTCTTTTGACAACTCCTGCGGGCATTTCTTCAATGAAATCGACTGCGTCGTCGATGAATAGTTCATCGATTATGTGGCTGATTTCGTAGTCTTTTATGGCATTCACAATGGCTTCTTGCGTGTCTCTCGATAGGTATGCGAATACTTCCGCCGCAATGTCTTTTGGCAGCATTCGGAAGTATTTTATGCTTTGCTGGTCGTCCAGTTCTTCGATTCCTTCTGCGATGTCGACGGGGTTCGAGTTTTTCAGCATTTCTTTGATCGTTGCGAAGTCGCGTGGCGTGACATCGATTGTGATGCGCATTGGTACCACCCCCTGTTATAATTGATAATTGAGAATGCAGAATGCAGAAATGAGTAGCTGAATTCTTTTCGTTCATTCCGTTTCTGCATTGGTACTTTTTTACTATAATGATTGTGTAGCAATCATTATAGCAAAAAAGCGCCACCCGAGCGCGATTATCCAACAGGGAGTCTTAGTACTTCATATCATGGTTTGTTGATTGAGTACATTGATTTTCCCTTTTGTTACCGCTTTTTCCGGGGTTTTCGTAGTGTTTACGGTCTGTCTACTTCGCGGGTGTTCGTCCATGTACTCACTTCCTTTCTTATCCATTAAACAGCAGGAGCTTGTAAAAGTCAATACTTTCTGCTTGTATTATTATTTATTGAGCTATATAATGGTGACTGGTCACGGAGGACCGCCCGAATTGTCATTCTGAGGGAGCTTGCGACCGAAGAATCTTATTATGCCGCAAAGTCGGTGCAGAAAGATTCTTCGCTAAAGCTCAGAATGACAACGCTGAAGGACCAATGGATGATATGGGGGTGGGGGTGACCAATAACATATAATGATAACAATTAATATTACAAACTTCACAAGGGGGGATTTTTATGGATGAGCGTAGGGATAAGGAAAATTATTATCTCGATATTGCTGATACGGTTTTGATCAGGTCGACTTGCTTGAGGAGAAAATATGGCGCGATTATCGTCAGAAACGACGAGATCATCGCGACCGGATATAATGGTGCTCCAAGGGGCAGAAAGAACTGCCCTGATATTGGCCAGTGTTTGAGGGCAGCTCTTGATATTCCGAGTGGGGAGCGTTATGAGTTGTGCCGCAGCGTTCATGCTGAGGCTAATGCTATTATTTCTGCTGCTCGCAGGGATATGATTGGCGCTACTTTGTATCTCACGGGTCGTTTTGCTGATACCAATGAGTTACTTCCTGATACGACTTCTTGCACGATGTGCAGAAGGCTCATCATCAATTCGGGGATTTCGAGGATTGTCTGCCGAATTACTGAAAATGAGTTTACTGTTACTAATACTCGCGACTGGGTTTTCAACGACGACTCGGTAAATGTTTCTCTTTGAGAAACATTTACAAATGAGAAATGATAATGCAGCAATAATTATTTCTGCATTCTGCATTCTGCATTCTCATTTCTAATCTATATCGTTTCTATAACGTTCGTCCGATGTCGCGGGTTATTTGGTATGCGGTTTGGGTTGCGGTTAGAATGTTTTTTGGTGTCAAACAATCGCCGATTTGATAAAACTCGGGAGCGCAATCAAACAATGCGGAAGCTTCCGAAGTCAGTGGTTGCTGACCAACAGCGCAAACGACCGTGTCTGCCTCAATAAATCTTTTACCGGCTTTGTCTTCAATGGTAAGGCCGGTATTTGATATATCCAAGGCTTTTGCTGAGACTGTGATTTTCATGTTCGGTAGTTTCTTGAGTTCCTCGGAAATCGCAATGCCGTGGACGACGTTAGCTCCCGGTTCCAAAAGCGCAGGATTGCTTATCATCTCCGATGTTGAGCCATCGCTGACGGTCGCAAGCGTCCCATCAAGCATCTCGATTACTTCCACAGTCCTACCTAGTCTTGCAAGGTATATGCCAAGTTCAAGCCCAACAAGACCGCCGCCGATAATCACAACGTTCTCCCCTGCTTTATCGGGGTTCATACATACATCCTCTGCCATGAGTGCGTGTTCGATACCCGGGATTGCGGGGATAATCGGACGCGCTCCGAGTGCTGCTATGATCACATCGGGTCTTAGCGACTGCGCGTATTCCGGTGTCACCTCAGTGTTGAGGCGGACTTCAATCGGCGCTCTTGATATGCGCAGAGATTGCTTATCGAGGTAGTCGGCGAGTTTGTCCTTAAATGGCACATCGTGTTCGCATCTGAGCACTCCGCCGAGTTCTCCTGTTTTTTCGCATAATATTACTTGGTGTCCGCGTTGCGATGCTGTCAGAGCTGCTTGCATCCCTCCGACTCCTCCTCCTGCAACGAGGACTTTTTTGCTTTTGCGCGGTGGCGTTCCAAATATGACATCGGTTTCGTGTCCTATCACGGGGTTTGTGGCACAGTAGAATATTCCGCTTGATGTGCTGCATGAGAAACAGGTCATGCAGCGCATACATTTATTGATTTCGTCTTCGCGCCCTGTTCTCGCTTTGAGCGGGAGGTCAGGGTCTGCTAGTGTTTGACGTCCGAGCTGCACTATGTCTGCTTGTCCCGATTTGATGATTTCGTTCATCATTTCAGGGTCTGTGAGCGCTCCGACTGTCGCTACCGGTGTTTTTACCGCTTTCTTTATTTCTACTGCATATTTTACGTTGACTCCATCGGGCAAAAACATCGTCGGGTGCGTCCTCATGCTTGCGCTTTCAACTTCGTGATGTCCTGCCGATACATGGATTATGTCGACGAGTCCATCGAGCGCTTTTGCGATTTTCACCCCTTCGTCTATGTCATATCCATCGTCGAGGCATTCCGAGCCGCTGATGCGTATTTCTATCGGGAAATCAGGTCCTACTGCTTTTCGTACTGCGTTTATGACTGCTATCGGGAATCGCATTCTGTTTTCAAGCGAGCCGCCCCATTTGTCAACTCTTTTGTTGTCGCGTGGTGACATGAACTGTGCTAATAGCCATCCGTGTCCTCCATGCAGGGTTATCATTTCAAATCCGCATTGTTTGACGAATAATGCTGCGTCTGCATGGCATTTTATGAGTCGTTCGATCCAGTCTTCATCCATCGCTCTGATTTCGATTCCATCAGGTCTGATTTCGTCGACTGGTCCGTAGATGAAGCCTTCGTTTTGTGCCATTACGTTGCTGTTTTTTCCCGCGTGGGTGAGTTCGACGGCTGCTATCGCTCCATGGCGTTTTATTGCATTGGCTGTGCGCGTGAGGCTTCCGCGTCCTTTCACGTCGTCTCCGCGCAACTGGAATGGGTGGCTGTGTCCTGCGCGTGAGTCTACCATCAGGTCTCCGACGCAGACGGATGCGAAGCCGCCGAGGGCTTTGATTTCGTAGAATGCTGTGGCGTTGTCGTCGAGGAAGTTTTCGGATGTTAGTCTGTAGATGTCTTGCGGTGATGAGAATATTCTGTTGCGGTATAATGTTTTGTTGATTTTTATGGGTTCAAAGAGTGCTTTATATTTCATGTTAGGGTCTCCTAATTCCGATTTCCGGCAGGAGCAGAGCCCCTGCCCTACAAGTAACAATGAACAATGAACAGTAAGACGAAAGAATAGATTGCTTTGTCGCCCTTGCGGGCTCCTCGCAAAGACGGAGACGGGGATGCTTTGCGGCTTAGTTAATTCCGAATTCCTATAACCACCCCGCCGTTCGGGACGTTGAGGACGCCGTCCCCTACAATGCGGCACCCCAAATAGCAGTTAACAATGAACAATGAACAGTAAGACGAAGGAATGGATTGCTTTGTCGCCCTTGCGGGCTCCTCGCAATGACGGAGACGGGGGATGCTTTGCGGCTTAGTTAATTCCGAATTCCTATAACCACCCCGCCGCTAACGCGGCACCCCTCCACAGAGGGGAATTAATGGAATTCCTAATTCCGAATTCTTAACTCTTAATTCTTAATCTCATAGCTCCGGCGGTGCCGCGTCTTGCGTACATATTGAGAGTCATTGCTGCCAGAATTATTATTCCTCTTACGAATGTCTGAATATCCGAACTGACACCGAGCAACATCATCATATTGTTAATTATCCCAACGAGCAATGCTCCGAATATCGCACCGGGAACACCACCCTCGCCGCCCGCAAGGTTAATGCCGCCGACGACCATCGCCATGAGGACATTGCCCTCATAACCTAGCGCTGTTTGCAAGCCTCCTTGACCATTCATCGACGCAAGCATGATTCCGCCAATGCCGGACAGGAAACTGGATATCATAAACGCGGCGACGATATTCATGTTTGAGTTGATGCCAACGAGATTAGCCACGTTCTTATTCCCGCCGATTGCATATAGCTTTCTGCCATATGTCGTTTTTCCGAGCACAAAGGCAGTGATTGCAACGACAAGTATCAGGATAATTATCGGCATCGGAACTCTGAGGATGTCTGATCCGATCGGAATTCTAAACACAACGAGATTCCCGAGTTGATGTATCAAGCCATTTTTCGGGTTGATTATCAAATATCCGTCGGTAACGAACGGTATGCACCCAAAGAGCACATATTTCATTGCGAGGGTGACGACGAATGCAGGTAAGCCAAATTGAGTCACAAGAGAACCGTTAATAATTCCGACGACGAGACATAATAGCAAAGCTATCACGCATCCGCTCAAAAACCCGCCATTTGTATATCCGCTCTGCTCAGCGACTTTAAAAGTTATCGATGCCGATAGCCCTGCCATTGAGGCCACAGACAGGTCAAGCCCTCCAACGAGGACGGTGAACAGCATCCCGCAGACCATTATGCCTATCGTCGCTATAGCTTGCAGAATGTTCGATGCGTTGTTTGGGCGGAAGAATACCGGCTGGAATATTGCCATGACGATGCATATGATTACAATTAATGTGAATCTTTGTCCCCATGCGCTTGATATCGCTCTTAATGCTTTCTTAATCATAGCGCTATTCCCTCCTTCGTATGAACTCCGGAGGCAGCGAGCAGAATCGCCTCCTGCGTTACGTTGCCGCGTGTAAACTCTTCAAAGAATCGTCCATCGCGCATTACAAGAATCCGATCCGACAATAAAACAAGTTCTGCAAGGTCGGACGATACCATGATTACGATTGCGCCTTTTTCCGCCAGTTCGCGTAATAATCCATATAAATCCATTTTGACTCCGACGTCAACGCCAACAGTCGGTTCATCCAGCAATAACATCTGAGGATCTCTTGATAACCACCGCCCAAGGATCGTTTTCTGCTGGTTTCCGCCAGAGAGGTTTGCCGAGTTTAATGTCCTGATAGGTGGCCTAATGTCATAGTCTTTAATTGCGCGATCAGCCCAGGCTATTTCCTTTTTTCTACTGACGAGGCTTGCTTTCGCAAGTCTGTCATAACTCGCTACTGTTATGTTTTTCTCAGTCGTGAGCTGCGGTATGAGTCCTTCGACTCGGCGATCCTCCGGTACATATCCAAATCCGTTTCTGATATTTTTCCGAATTGACTGGCTCATGGGTTTCCCATCGAGCATAATCGTCCCGCCGCTCCTTTTCGCTGCTCCATATATGCAGCGGATGAGTTCTGTCCTGCCTGACCCGACTAGTCCGCCTATGCCGAGCACTTCTCCGCCATATGCTTTGAAATTGACATCTTTTAGCATATGACCATAGGAGAGGTTTTTGACTTCGAGATAATGGTTCTCATATCGTTTTGATGAGCCTTGTTCCGCTTCGCCGCTGACTTCACGCCCAATCATCATTGATGTGACAAGTCGCGGTTCGATTTCGCCTTTTTTCAATATGCCTACGATGTTTCCATCGCGCATGACGGTCAGGCGGTCCGAGAGCCTGTATACCTCTTCGAGTCTGTGCGATATATATAGTATTCCTACTCCCCTGTTGCGAAGGCTGTCTATCGTATCGAACAGCTTTTCCGATTCTGCTGCTGACAGGGATGATGTCGGTTCGTCCATTATTATTAGTTTCGCTTGAAAAGCGAGAGCTTTCAGTATCTCCGCCATTTGTCTTTTTGCCATTCCCATAGTTTCCACGACTGCGTCCGGTTCCAAATCGAATCCATAATGTTCAATGAGCGACTTCACGCGCTCTTTCATGCTCTTTTTGTCCATCAATCCGAATTTTGTTGATTCGGCTCCGAGGAATATGTTCTCGGTGACTGTCAGAGCGGGGATTAGGCTCAGTTCCTGGTATATGACTTGTATGCCTTGATTGCGCGCATCCTGGCGATTATGAACTTCGACATGGTTACCTTCTATGTAGATTTCTCCGGCGTCCTTTGTGAATACTCCCGTGATTATTTTAATTAGCGTCGATTTTCCTGCACCGTTTTCGCCCATCAGCGCATGAACCTCTCCATACTTCACATCGAAGTCAACTCCATGCAGCACTTCCACGCCGTCAAATTGCTTGTATACGCCTTTTGCTTCGAGAAAAACGCGACTTTCGTTCTCATTCATACTGTTGCCCCCTCCTAATTGACTCGCGCCAATAGGCGGCGGCTGGTGACTCTGTTAAATACAGCGTCGAACACGGTGGCTATGATTATGATTGCGCCTTGCAAGACATATTCCCACGAGGTTGTTAAGCCATATTTAAGCAGTCCATTTATCAGCATCACGAGGAACAGGCTGCCGACGAATGCGCTGATTGAGTCACCTTTTCCCCCTCCAAGCACTACTCCCCCGACAACGCATGACGCTATAGCTTGGAACTCAAATCCTTCTCCGATTTTTGGTTGAGATGATCCTACTATCGCTGTTTGCATGACGGCTGCAAGACCGGCGCATCCTCCGCATATGAGATATCCGATGCTTTTTACCATGTTGTTGTTCACACCGGACATTTGCGCGGACTTTGCGTGCGATCCGATTGAGTATGTGTGGAGTCCGAACTTAGTTTTTGTCAGCACAAGATACATGACTATAGCTAGGATTATCCAGATGATTGTAATGTAATATAATCCTCCCAAGTCGCCTCTGAATGCTCGATATGTGTTATTTGTGATGGGCGCTGTGACGAGAACGCCTCTGTGCCGAAACGAGACCATGATCGTCAAGCCTGTGAATACGAATCCTGTTGCAAGCGTAGCAACGAACTCTGTCAGTTTCACCTTTGTGACAAATATCGCATTAATTCCACCGCATACCATTCCGAGTATGATTCCGGCGAATATTACGAGTATGCCATGTACTCCTGTCATGGAAAATCTGACGCATAATGTGCTCACAAGGCAGACGAGGCCCCCTGCGGACAGGTCGATTCCTCCTCCGATTATCACGACTGACATGCCGAGTGCGATTATCCCCAGAAATGCAGCATCCCTGAGCATGAATGATAGGTTACGTGAGCTCAGGAATACATCGCTTGTTATTGAGAAGATTATCGCCATGATGACCAGTAGGCCGATTGATATCATTCTTCTGATTATCTTAGCACTGCTAAAATCTATCGACTTAATCATTCTATATGCAGATGCAGGTATTTCACGAACTTGTTTCATGTTCATTTCATCGTATTCCTCCCACAGGGCAATCGCTTACGGATTGCTAAGAGTTAAGAGTGTTACAGGTCACTGATATCTACAATTCTGTCTTTCTGAGGGAGCTTGCGACCGAAGAATCTTACTTCGATGCAATTCTGAGTAGAAAGATTCTTCGCTGAGCTCAGAATGACATGGGGGATTATCAGTAACTTATGAGCATCGAGCTAAGATATAGACGTTGCGCACGATACAGCTACTTATTCCATATCGTGCGCGTCATTTGCATTAATTAGTTGATGCCTATAGGCTGACGTTTAATCAGCTATACCAACGGGAAACTGCCATCATTGTCTCGACATTGTCAATCGTGACCGGGAGCATTGGCTGCTCGACTACCGGTGTGTCCGTGTATCCGGCAGTGCGGGAGGTCACGCCTGATGCGATGCAATATAGAGCTGTGTATAACGCTGATGCATATTGAACATATGTGTCGGCAAACATCGAACCTGCCATTTGTCCGTTTAAGATGCCTTCAAATCCTGTCGGTTGTACTTGGAAACCCCATATGAGGATTTCGCCTGTTCTGCCCGCTGCTTCGATTGCAAGCATTGCTCCGCCCGCGATGTCATCGTTGGCGCAATATACCATGGTGATTTCGCCGGGTCCGTATCTTGTGAGCATATCAGCCATTGCGATTCGAGCGTTGTCCGTTGACCAGTTCTCAATGCCGATTGCCTGGAGTTCGGTTATGTCCGTTGTGGCGATGTAATCTTGGAACCCTGTACCCATTTCCGCTGCCGGTTTGAAGGAGTCGGGGCAGTCAAGTACGATTGCGGTACGGTTTGATTGTCCTCTTGTCATTTCGTCAAGCAGTTGTCCTGATGTCCAACCCGTTGCGTGGTCAGCACCAGCCATGTGCATTGTGTGTAGTGTCATCGGTCTTGCTGCGTTGAGGGAGATAACCGGTATTCCGGCATCTTCGGCTGCGGCTACCGCGTCGTTGAGTGCGAACGGGTCCATAGCTTCGAGCAATATCGCATCATAGCCTTGCGTGATGGCTTCTTGAATGAGCGTGATTTGCCTGGTCGGTGTGTATTCTGCGTCTCTGATGTCGAGAATGACATTCGGGTATCTCACGAGTTGCTCTTCCAGGGCCATTCTATATAGTCTGTTGACAGGGCCTGCTGTTGATATTGCGATTGAGGCAATTCTTATTGTGTCGTTGTAGATGTCTTTGCCCACCGGTGCCGGGCGTTCGCTGTCCCCTGCGTTGTCTGATGTGTCGGCTGTGTCGTCTTGTTTGTCGCAACTCGCCAGTAGTCCAAAGACCATAACGAATGCGAGCATGATTGCCAGGATTTTGAATGCTTTTTTCATCGTTTCTTTCTCCTTCATAATCGTTTTATGGTTCTTTATGTGTAGTTATTTTACGTTGCGGTGATTATATAATAACGAAAGCAGCATGTCAATGGTGATTTCAATGTGTAATGACAGCTAAAGCAAATTCGGAATTCGGAATTCGGAATTCGGAATTTTCGGTGATAATATATCTATTTAGCGCTCGTTATTTCTCAGGATGCTGATTATTCTCTGTAGAGCAGGGGCTCTGCTCCTGCTACTGTTTCGGGCGTAAACCGGCAAATCGGTGGGAGCAGAGCCCCCACCCTACAAATTGCGTTTATTTATAATAGCATATGAACGAAACGCAAAAGCCGCCCCCCAAACCTTCGTCATTACGAGCCGCAGCGAAGATAATATGTAGTGACCACACGGTTGCAAAACGTGGA
>Ga0099364_10011317_pt1 | contig 12197 bp, 11 predicted proteins | sample TergutTh196P3_FD_73070 | JGI IMG/M metagenome (GOLD analysis project Ga0099364, IMG submission 73070) | Microcerotermes parvus P3 segment gut microbial communities from Pointe-Noire, Republic of the Congo - Th196 P3 | ecosystem: Host-associated > Arthropoda: Insects > Digestive system > Gut ...
GCGAATAGGGACAAGAGCAGCCATGCACTATATTACTGAAGAACATGACAGGATTATTGGATCCATAAAAAGATGTGAAAAAAAAGCAATTAGTGAATATAATGAGATTGTAAATGCCAGAGAGTCAATGAAACAAAGCAACAATGAAATCGTCCAGAAATACTTACAAGAAACATCAATACCAGCAAGTCTGGAAGAAGCCTGTCCCTGTATAGTTGTTAAAAAATGGCCAAGTGTGTTAAGCGTATTCCCTATCATGTTGAATAATTGGCATTGGGGAGATTACCAATCATGGATATATTTTTATAGTCAACCAAAACACCTTGCTCAAAAATATGCTGCATTAATGGTTATGGAAGATGAACATGAAATCGAATGTGTATTATGGAGTAAAGGAAAAGCACAAAAAGAATGGAAAATATATGCAGACAATGGGATGGAATTCGGTAAAAATCAAGTTCGGATAGACGAAGTCAGCAATGGCGAAATACTCAATGAATGGCTAAAGTATATACCTGAAGGCTTTGAGAAAAATGCTTTAACATCTTTGCCGTTGCTGCTTACAAGCGATTGGAGTGAAAAATGGAGTATTGTCAAGCAAACCAGGCTCGCATGTTTTTGCGAATGAAGGATGACATGATTAACTCTTTATTTATATCGTGAGGTGAAAAGGCGGGCTCGTGTGCCCGACATTTACGATGAGCAGAAAAAGGATGCTGGTGTTAATTTGTAGTATAGTTGCCTTAATAAGCTGCTTGAGCATAGGCTTTTCGAGATCGACTGCAACTGTATGTGATTCACATGAAAGAGATTTATCTTTTACAGGAATAAGCAACTATCTTTCTGAAAGGGCGCCTGGTCAATTAACACAAACATGTATTATGAAATCGATCGTTCGCGACGGCTATTATGTGATTGTTGATTATTCCGGTCGAGATACATGGGTGCTATATTACGAAGACCCTATCGGCTTTGTAGATACAGGTATCAGTGGCTTAGCGAGTACGTTTTCTTTTAAGGAAGTCAATTTATCACAAGGAGATTTTCTAGAAGTCTATAGTGCAGGAAGCATGGGTACAGGGTATTTACATTTATACGAGAACAATGACCGTATGAGACTTGCGTATGCATTGGATGCCTTTTATGTGATTGACGTGAATATGGACATGAGGCTATTAGCAGATATTCCTATTACGCTACAAAATGAATTTAAGGAAATGAACGAAAACGTGCGTGTGTCATGGGTTTATGTTGGTGGGCGGCTCAATGTGGATTATAGTGACTATAATTCAGACGGTTATAGTGATATAAAGCTGAGCGGTATCAGGAAAACTCTTGTGACAATTGACGAGCAGGATGACGACCCCAAAACAATTATTGAGGAAGCCTGTTTCTTCACCTATTTGTTTAATCCAAACGCAAATGGATTTGATTTCTATTCTGAATAGTTCAAACAAATTAGCAATACTTATCACTGATAGTTTTCCAAAAATAGAGGCTGTTATCGACTAAATGACACGACGAAACGGTCCCAGCGTATCGGTGGAAGACGAATAGATCGCGGAACGAATATATGAAAAAAAGCTTACTTGCATTATTGTTCATCATACTGTTAGCCGGGTGTTCATCGACAGTTAACTCGCCAGTGGACACAGAAGAAGTCATTTGGGCTGTTAAACCGCAATACGATGAAGCATATGGATTTGCTGCAAATCTATCAGCGGTAAAAGAGAATGGGCGCTTCTTTTTCATTGATAAATCTCAACAAAATGTATTTACCAAGGAGTTTTCTCAGATACCAAGATATGAGAAGGATGTCAAACTATTTATCAATCAGCTCCCGGTAGTCAGCGTATTGCAGGAATCCGATCAACAGCATTTAAGTCGCGCAGGCGTTCGTATTGATCCGACGCATTTGTCAACTATGATTGAGCCATTTAGGCGAGAGTTTCGTGTGGCAAGGTCTGAAAATGGGCTTTATGGGCTTGTCAATGTACTCGGGCAGTGGATCGTTCAACCAGACTTCGACGAAATGAAAATATCTGAGGATGGGACGCCTCTTGTTGTGAAAGACTCTATTTGGGGGTTTATCAATGACAGAGGCGAGTGTATACTGGTACCGGAAGTTAGCAATATTGGGAGCTTTGTTCAAGGAATCGCTATGGTCTATGTGAATAATGGAAAGATAGACTTGATTGAATATAATTTTATTGACCGAAACGGCAATATACTATTTAAGAATCATTTCACAGGCGCGCCGCCTAAATATCATGATGGAATCGTATGTTATAAAGAAGACGATTTATATGGGTATATGAATCTTAACGGTGAAGTATTAATCGCTCCACAATTCAAATACGCAGGGATATTCAGCGAAGGCCTTGCGGCTGTGACAAACTTGAAAAATGAAATTGGATATATTGATGAAAATGGAAAATTTTTGATTGCGTATAGGAAGGGTTTTTACGGTGGGCCGTTTGAGAACGGTATGGCTTCATTTTCGGTGAAGACATTTTGGGGCGCAGTGAAGGAAGGCGTTATTGACACCCGGGGAAAATGGCTTATCAAACCAATATACAACAGTGTGTATTACCATAAGGATGCGAATGCATGGGAATTGGACAGAGAGGACAAAACGGACGTTTATTATGTGGCGCAAGATGAAATAGTGAAAGGCTTTTCGCTGATTGGGCTTTTGACAGACAACTTTTTTGTTGGGATAAAGGGTGAAAAGGAATATATCATTTATTTCAGTTCCGGCGAACCTGTTTGGAAGGGCTTTGATCATGTGCTTGATTTTTCCGAAGGGCTTTTTCCGGTTGAATCAGGTGGAAAATATGGCTATGTTGATACGCATGGAATTTGGATTTATGCACCTCAATTCGATGACGCAAGATCATTTTCTGAGGGCTTAGCCGCTGTAAAGCAAAACGGCAAATGGGGGTTCATCGCTAACCCCCTGATTTATGATGAATGGATTGCCGACGAATGGGGACGCGGTGTTTCTTTGGGATTCTATACAAGGGGAAACAGTGAACAAATTGCAAACCCGGATGACCTGCTTGCACCTGTTGCTTACGTGCTTGCGCGAATCACACAAGAGCATACGGACGTATCGGCTTTATGGCAGACGCTTAATTTGGATGAGCGCGGAATAGCTAAGACCGCTTCAAACCTCATGCGAGAGGACGCCGCAGTAATATCAGCGGCAGCGGCGCAATATTGCGGATTCAATATAGATTATCTGTACGCATTTCTTGAGGATGAGGCCGATGTGGATAAAGAAAAACGCAATCACGTATCTTGGGTTTCATGTTTTGGATTACTGGATTATAAAACGCCAGGATTCTTTGCCCCGAAAACGTATGTCACTCTGAAGGAAGCCCAAATCATGGCGCTCAGATTATATGAAATTTGCCTCGGCAAAACTAATCAATAACATGCAAGAATAGGGGCGACTGCGCATCGCCCCTGATTAACCTGACGAGAAAGAAATAGCTCCGCAACCTTATTCTTCCCTGCGGATGTATACGTTAAGCGCCCGGGGCAGCACCTCCACGTCCAAGGGGAGGGGTAGGCCTTCTTCGCCGTCCTGGGTGGTCTGGATATCCTGGGGGCAGTCAAAGCGGAAGCGCCGGGCCTTCATGCGCTTGAACCAGCGGCCGTCTTCCGTGCTTTCGCGGTTGATCAGTTCGACAAGAAGATTGGGGAGCTCGATGGGGGGGACGTCGCGGATCAGCAGCAGATCCATGTAACCGTCCCGCATTCTGGCTTTGGAGTAAAGGTTAGCCAAGCCCGCGGCGTGCGTACCGTTGATCAGTAAAAATAGAAAAAATTGATCCTCCAGGACTTCGGATTCCGTCTCGATGCGCAGCGGAAAGGCGCGGATGTTAGGGAGTTCCCCCAAGGCGGAGAAATAGTAAGCCATAGGGCCAAGACTTTTTTTCAATATGCTGCTTATGGAGTAGGAAATGTTGATGAAGGCGCCGGCTGCGCAGGTACTGAGGAAAATATGCCTGCCGTTGACCTGGCCCACGTCCAGGGCGACAAGATCATTTTCCGCTACCACATTGATACAGTCCCATATGTCCTGTGGCAGATGTAAGCTTTCGGCAAAGTCATTGCAGGTGCCGGAGGGAATGATGCCCATGGGCAGCGTCGGCCGCTGGGTCAGGATATCCTGCGCGATCATGCTGAGCGTGCCGTCTCCGCCGGAGACGAGGATGAAATCCAGCCAGGGCGACCGGATGATCTGTGTCAGAAGGGTCCTGGCTTCCGGAGAGATATCCAGCCTGAAGGGGACAAGGAATAATCCTCTGTCCAGTCCATAGGCCAATACATCGTCCAGTATGTCGGGGATCATCTGGCTTCCGGAGACCGGGTTATAAACAAGCAAGCCGCTTCGCATGTTCGGCAACCTCCCTCAATTGGGAACGGCTATTGCAGAGTCAACAGGAGCGTCTCGCTCTGTACCGTGTCTCCGCTCTTGCAAAGGACATTGAGTACGGTACCGTCCCGATAGGCTATGACTTCGTTTTCCATTTTCATTGCTTCTATGATAAGCAGGATATCGCCTTTTTTCACCACAGCGCCCGGGACAACCGCGACGGACACAATGCTGCCCGGCAGCGGCGACAGGATGGGCTCGCCGGCGACAGAGCCTGCGGCGGCGACAGGCGCGGACGGCGCTTCGGCTGCGGCGGACACTGCAGGCGCGGGCGCCGCGGATACGGCTGGCGCCGCAGTCTCGGTCTCGGAAAGAACGATAGCCTCGCCTCGTTCGACTTCCACCTCATAATCGATTCCGTTGAGTGTGACAAGGTATTTCATACATTTCCCCTCTTCTTATATCTTGGCGATGCGATAGGTAAAATGTCTTTTTTCGCTCTCTTCACGCCAGTGGAAATACTTCTCTGCGACGGCGGGAAAGAGGATGTAGGACAATACGTCTTCCTCCGAGCGGGCAAGCGCGCCGACTTCCGCCTTTCCTTTATCAAACTCCGGCGTGAGGGTATCGGCGAAACGACCGGTAAAGGGCTGCTCGCCGGCCAGTACTTTTTCTGCAAGCGCTTTGTCTATCGCGCCGGGAGGCGTGCCGTATTCGCCCCGGATATAGGCCTGCACCTCTTTGGAAACAGTCTTGTATCGTTCGCCGTTGAGCACATTCGCTGTCGCCTGGACGCCCACCATCTGGCTCAGCGGGGTGACCAGAGGCGGATAGCCCAGCTCCGCGCGGACCTTCGGCGTTTCCTCCAGCACCTCGGCGTAGCGGTCCATGGCATTCGCCGCTTCCAGTTGGGCGATCAGGTTGGACAGCATTCCGCCGGGTATCTTGTAAGCCAGCGCCTCGGAATCCGTAGCCATGGCTATCGGATCGAGCAAACCGCTCTTGATATGGATGGCGCGTACTGCTTTGAAATGGTCGTTGACCTTCTTCAGCATCTCCAGATCGATATCGGTTTCATAGCCAAGCTGCTCTAAAGCGAAAACCATCGTTTCGGTAGCGGCCTGTGAAGTGCCGCCGGAAAAACTGGAAACGGCGGTGTCGATGGCGTCGGCGCCTGCTTCGATGCTCTTCAGCAGCGTCATATACGCCAGCCCCGTCGTGCAATGGGTATGCACATGCAGCGCCAGTTTGCTGTTTTCCTTGATCGTCTTTACCAGATCATAAGCTTCCATCGGGCTCATGACGCCGGCCATATCTTTGATGCATAATGACGAAGCGCCCATCTCCTCCATTTGCCGGCATAGTTTCGCAAAGTTTTCGAGGCTGTGTATGGGGCTTGTCGTATAGGAGATGGCGACCTGGGCGACGGCGCCGTGTTTCAAAGTTTCGTTGATGGAAACCTCCAGGTTGCGCAAATCATTGAGGGCGTCAAATATACGGATGACGTCGATGCCGTTTTTAATCGATTTTTCAACAAAAAGCCGCACCACGTCGTCCGCATAATGTTTGTAGCCGAGTATATTCTGTCCCCGGAGCAGCATCTGCAGCTTGGTATTCGGGCAGGCTTTCTTGATTCTCCGCAGGCGTTCCCAGGGATCCTCGTTCAGATAGCGCAGGCAGGAATCAAAGGTCGCGCCGCCCCAGCACTCCAAAGAGTAAAATCCGGCTTTGTCCAGATCCTCCAGTATAGGCGCAAAGTCGTCAAAGGGCATACGGGTCGCGATAAGGGATTGGTTCGCGTCGCGTAAAACGGTTTCGGTAAACTGAATTTTCATGTTATCTGCGTGCCTCTCTTTCGATAAAGAAATCAGGAGATGCGGAAACTAAATACAGGCTTTAATAGAAATAAACCGCAATTCTTCAGGCGGAATGCCCGTCTCATCGGCGACGATGGACATCAGAACGGCGGCGGTTCTTTCGTCTACATTTTGCAAAACCATATGGAAAGGATCGGAAGGCGCAGGGGCGTCGCTCGCTGCCGGTGCTGCCGCGTCGCCCGGATTCGCTTTGTTTTTTGCCTGATGGTGCAGCCTGACAGACCAGATCAATATACCAATTGCTGCCAGTATGCCAATGATGATGAAGGGTGTCATCTGGGGGCTCCTTTCTGTTGTATCCGATGGCTAATCCGCTCATGCATGGATTGCCCAAGAGGGGGGAAGCCCCGCCTCCTTGAATACTTTCACACTATAATACCAGCATCTGTTGCGCTTGTCACGAAACTTTTGTCACGATTTATAAATATTTTTTTATCCTATTTTTTACTATCTTGTGAGTGAAAAATTCTCAACTCACAACGCGATAAAGATGATCCATAGACCGTTGTTTGCTTAAAACACATGAAAACGTAGGTAAATTTTGTAGATTGGGCAAACTATAGAAGAATTCCTGTCTTAATGTTTGCCTGGTAGTCGCTGTTGATGGAATTATCGTTCTGACTGTTCGTAACCAACCAGAAAAGGAAGCCCATATTTTGCGATTATGGGTAAAAGCAAGGATCGTCAAAATTCCCGAGGCAATACACGTAAGGCAAACATGCATTTCAATAGCTTGTCTGGTTCTTGAAATGAGAAGTAAGGATTTCTTGTCGGTTGGCAGTTCGTGGTCTTTCCATTTTGACTTCTTTGGCAAGGCATATGTCCAGAAATGATAGTCGAATCCCCCCAGTTCATTTTTCAACTCGTTGAAGCCTGTTTCAATTTTGAACCTGAGTCCATACAGTTTGATGATGTCTTCCGACTCTAAAGCAAGATCGGATGACATCAGGATGAGACGGCTTCCTCCCAGCTCCACCAAGACAAAACGGATTGTCCGTTGGCACGGCTTCCAGAAAAGGTCACGGAGCAGAATACGAACCTTCTCCTTTTTGCCATAGAGAACGATATTCGCTTCGACAAATTTGTCCGCCTCTAAATCGAACAGCGATTGCATCTCTACTTTGTCTCCATATTTTCTGGGGCGCCCGCGCCCCCTGCGCTCGTTGACGGCGGGTGCTGTTGTATAGGCTACGGTATTGGATTTGGCTCGCGTAATGATTTCCAGTCTCCGCATACCCTTCTCGTCCACAAAGCGATCCGACGTGACAAAGGTCGCCCCATTGCAAAAGTAAGCGTCCAACACAAGTGTTACGGGTTTTTTCATTGCTTCGCTCTGTCTCCCCCCACATTCGACCATCTGCTCGACCAGGCTCGGCCCGCCCGTCTTGATTTTGCTTTCTTGAATCTCTGCCATAAGCGGGATGCTTCGGAAGTAAGTCCCATTCGTTGCCAGTGCGCTAAGGCAACCGTAATTGTGTCCTTCGATAAATTCCGGCTTTCCCGAGTTCTCCGATTCTTGATGATGCGTCCTTACATACGGCATCCGTCGGCCTTCTTTGGATACTTTTGTGTGGTCGCCAAGCAGGATCAAATGCTCACGTAGCTCAAAAAGGGGGATGAAGCGCGGCACGAGTTCAGCCCATCGGCGATATATCCCTGTCAGGCTGTAGGCATCAGAACGGAAAAAGTGTAGTAAACTTTCATACAGTCGTGGCTTCAGCCGCAACGTGGATATGACTGACGTCACGCCCCTCCACTCGAAGCGCACCATGAACGCAAGTACAGCACAGACAAACCAGTTCCATGTCTTTTCACGCTTGAAACATTGCCTAAACATTGTTAAAATGTCGTTGATGAGCTGGAACATATATCTTCCCCGCTTTCGTGATGGCTATGCACCCTCACTATATCGGGTAGTTGTATCGTTTTTGGCTCATCATTACTTATTTATAACAAATACTTACCATTTATTCCCTCAGAACTTTTCACTCACAAGTTTACTATATGAATCCTGATAATCATTCTATATGGGGCGCTGCCCCATGCCCCGTCGATACTTGAGCCGGCACTTGATTTATCGCGTTAATGTGATAGAATTTAGTCCGGACTCAGGCAGCAAAATACGAATAGGGAGAAGATACAGTATGAAAAGGAATGCAATCTCGTTATTGGCAGTTGTTATCCTGGTCAGCATGCTAGCCGTCCTGACGGCTTGCGGCGGCAGTTCCGCCAAGCTTATCTGCGGCGTCACAGATTTTGAACCGATGAACTTTCGGGACGCCAACAACAACTGGACCGGTTTTGACACCGAACTGGCCGTACTTGTCGGTGAACGGCTGAATATGGCGGTAGAGTTTCAGGAGATCGAATGGGGGAGCAAGTATCAGGAATTGGAAGCCGGGACGATCACCTGTATATGGAACGGTTTCACCGCGAACGCGTCTGAGGCGGATGGTACGCGGCGAAGCGAATTGGTGGATTTCAGTTACAGCTACATGCTCAACCAGCAATGCGTTGTCGTCAGAACGGATAAAGAAGCGGCGTTTCGCAGCATAGAGGATTTATCCGGCAAAACGGCTGCAGCGGAAGCCGGTTCCGCCGGCGAGAGCTTTGCTCAGGAAGCGGTTGGCGGCAGCGGTACGGTTATCGGCACGGCGGCGCAAATCAATAGCTTTATCGAAGTGAAATCCGGCGCTGTCGACTGTGCGGTGGTGGATATTCTCCTGGCGCAGCGACTGGCGGGTACGGGAGATTACGCGGATTTGGTGATCGCGGATATCGAGCTGGATTCCGAAGTATACGCCATTGGTTTTACGAAAGGAAGCGAGCTGACGTCGAAGGTCAATGAAGCCCTCAAGGCATTGTATGACGAAGGCAAAATGGCGGAGCTGGCGGAAAAATACGGACTCGAGAACTCCCTCGTCCTGGATACGGCGTTTAGAGGATAAGGCGGGGCGATGCGCTTTTGGGAAGTTACGCTACGGCTGCTGCAAGGATTTCAGGCTACTTGTCTTCTGTTTGCGCTGACTCTTGTGATCGCGCTTCCCGCAGGGCTTGTGATTTCCTTCGGCTCCATGTCGAAGTTTGCCCCTCTGCGTTACTTTGTGAAAATCGTTGTCTGGATCATCCGGGGCATACCCCTGATGCTGCAGATCTTTATCGTGTTTTATGTGCCGGGCTTTCTCTTCGGCGCGCCCATTTCCTCACGTTTAAATGCCGCGGTCATCGCGTTTTCCTTCAATTACGCTTGCTATCTCAGCGAGATCTACCGGGGCGGGATAGAAAGCATATCCCAAAGCCAGTATGAAGCGGGGCAGGTGCTGGGCATGACGAAATCCCAGATATTCTTTCGCGTTGTACTGCTACAGGTGATTAAGCGAATCGCCGCGCCCATGTCCAACGAGGTCATCACGCTGGTGAAAGATACCGCGCTGGCCCGCGTCATCATGTACACGGAGATCATTAAAGTCGCGGAAAACTTCGCCGCGACCAGAGCATTGATCTGGCCTTTGTTCTACACCGGCGCGTTCTATTTGGTCTTTGTAGGGGCCTTAACCCTTCTGTTTGGCTACATTGAAAAAAGGCTGAGCTATTTCCAGGCTTGATACTATTGAAGATAAGCAGGAACGCGAATGGCTATTCTGGAAGTGCAAAACATCGCTAAACGTTTCGGCACAGCCGAAGTACTGAACGACATCAGCTTTTCTCTCGAAGAAGGGGAGGCGATGGCCGTCATCGGCGCTTCGGGAAGCGGGAAGACTACGCTGCTGCGCTGCCTGAATTTTCTCGAACGCATGGATGAAGGCCGCGTTTGGCTGCGAGGGGAACTCTTGTTTGACTCGGCGGAGCAGGATCGCTATGATGAACAGGGCGTCCGGCAAAAACGCTTGCATTTCGGTCTTGTATTTCAAGCGTTTAACCTGTTCCCGCAGTATACCGCCCTGGAAAATGTGGTGTTGGCCAGGGAGCTGGCGGCTAAAAAGAAGCCGGACTTTCAGAAAAATAGAAAAGCCATCCTGGAGGAAATCCGCGGGGAAGGGCTGGCGCTGTTGGAGCAGATTGGGTTGTCCGCTAAGCGGGATTTGTATCCTCACCAGTTGTCCGGCGGCCAGCAGCAGCGGGTAGCGATCGCCAGGGCATTGGCGCTGAAGCCGGATATCCTGTGCTTCGACGAGCCCACTTCCGCCTTGGATCCGGAGCTGACAGGCGAAGTGCTGAAGGTTATCCGCAGTCTGGCGGAAAAGAACACGACGATGATCATCGTCACCCATGAAATGCAGTGCGCGCGTCAGGTGGCGGATACGGTTCTGTTTATGGACGAAGGCGTCGTCGCGGCGTATGGGCGTCCGGAGGAAGTGCTGGATAACCCGTCCGGCGAGCGGATGAAGCGCTTTCTGGAGCGTTACTCATCACAGACAGAGAGAAGCGAGTCGAAGTAAACGAACTCTCGTTCAGCGCAGGATTCGAACCCGTGCTGCACGTACGATGAGTCCATGCAGACCCTAAGAGTTCTTATCTCACAACTGATGCCACGAGTAGTAGAACGTGTTGGGTCTGTGATAGATCGGGTTGCGGGGAGGATGAGGAGCATGGAGCACAGGGATATGGAGAGCCTGGTCGCGCAAAAGAAGCAACTGCGCAAAGAACTGCTGGCCGGGCTGAGGGAAGTGCCGGTGGAAGAACGGCGGCAATCGGACAGGCAGATTCTGCGGCGGATAGCGGATATGCCGCAGTTTCGGGAAGCAAAGGCCTTGTTTGCCTTTGTGGGAACCGGCTGGGAAGTGGATACCTGGCCTCTGATCGAGGAAGCTTTGTCAGCCGGTAAACAGGTAGCCGTACCCCGCTGTATGCCCAAAGGCGTTATGGAGGCGTGCCTGATCCGGAGCCGCCAGGAATTGCGGCAAGTGCCGCCTCTGGGGCTTTGGGAGCCGGAAGAGGGAACGCCGGTGCTTGCGCCGGAGTCCGTGGATTTCGCCCTGATCCCCTGCATCGTGTGCGACGGCAGCGGATGGCGCCTGGGGAAAGGCGCCGGGTATTACGACCGCTATCTAAGTAGCGGCAAATTCACCAAAGCGGCGATTTGCCGACAGGCGTTTCTGCAAGCGAATCTGCCGGTAGAAGGCCATGATGAAAAGGTGGATTATGTGGTGACAGAGGAGCAGGTAATCGATTGCCGCGGTTGAACGAATCTTCGTCCAGCACAGGATTCGGACCCGTGCTGAACGTTTGATGCGTCTGTGATAAAAAGAGAAATCAGGTAAACGAAATTGGCAAATCTATATTTGGCGTTTAAAGTCGTATTCCCCATCCTCACATATATGATGGTGGGCTTTCTTGCTGCAAAGGCGAAAGTGTGGAATGAAGAGTCAGCAACAAACCTGAATAAGTTGATTTTCATTTCCTTTCTTCCTATCCTGCTCTATGAGAATATACGCAGCGTCGACCTGAGTCAGGGGATCGATTACCGGGTGACCCTTTACGCGGTGGTCAGCATTATGATCACCTATGGACTTCTTTTTATCCTCGTCCCTCTGGTTGAAAAGGACAACAGCCGCCGCGGCGTCATGATCCAGGGGATCTACCGCAGCAACTATATCATCGTAGGCGTTCCCATGACCCAGACCATATTGGGACGGGAGAATATTGGCTTCACCGCGGCGCTGATCGGTATTATGATCCCCATATTTAATATCCTGGCGATCGTCGCGATGGAGATCTACCGGGACAGCCGCATCCATTGGGGGCGGATTCTGAAGAATGTCCTGCTGAATCCTTTTGTTATCGCTACTTTCTTTGGCTTTGGCGTATTGCTGACCGGCTTTCGGATGCCGGAATTCATCGATACCGCGACTGTCGCCATGGGAAGGGCGGCGACCCCCGTCGCGCTGGCGGCTATGGGCGGCTGCTTCCGGTTCGAAGGCGCGCGAAACTGC
>Ga0099364_10011318_pt1 | contig 12197 bp, 10 predicted proteins | sample TergutTh196P3_FD_73070 | JGI IMG/M metagenome (GOLD analysis project Ga0099364, IMG submission 73070) | Microcerotermes parvus P3 segment gut microbial communities from Pointe-Noire, Republic of the Congo - Th196 P3 | ecosystem: Host-associated > Arthropoda: Insects > Digestive system > Gut ...
AAGCAAATTTATCACAGAAATGCCCGATGAGTTGCCGTCTAACGATAACTTCGAGCTTCGGTTTCTCAATAAGTCACAAGCCTTTGAAATCCACAAAACCCTGCGCCTTTTGGACGAGCCGTACAAAGAAGTTTTCACGCTGAGAATATTTGCGGAATTATCTTTTGCGGAAATCGGAGAACTTTTACAAAAGTCCGAAAGCTGGGCAAGAGTAACATTCCACCGCGCTAAAAATAAAATAAGGGAGGCAATCGAAAATGATTGATTGTGCGACAATCCGGGACTTACTACCGCTTTATGTGGATGATTTTCTAAGCAGGGAAAGCAAAGCTCTAATCAGCGGGCATCTTGCGACTTGCGAGAGCTGCAAAGAAGAATTTACCAAAATGCAAAGCGAATTTGTGAAGCTGCCGTCCAATGACGGGGAAAAATTTGACGTGCTGAAATCTATGAAGAAGAAATTGTTTAAGCAAAAGGTGATAGTAGCCGCTATAACGAGTGCCGTTGCAATTGCTGTTGCTGTGGGCGGGTTTTGGTTCGTTTTTCATCGTGACACGCCCATTGAGTATACGGAGGGAATAGCGCGTGTTCAGAAAAGCACCGCAGAAGTTGACGTTTGGTACGATGATGACAGTTTTACGACCCAAACCATAACTGCTTTAGACCTAATGGCCTCGCAGCAGTACTACGGTTCATACGCCGCAAGTAGGAAGATAAACGTAAACGGCGTGGATACCGAGATAGTGTATGTTTATTTGAGCGAAACGTTATCCATAAAGTGGTGGTCGGACCTTAAAGGAGAACTACCGGCAGTTCAATTTGTCGGTATCGGAGTGAATAATTCGTTTTCAATGGGCGGTATTGTTAATTTCCCGTCGCTTCCAATGGAGGTATACTATTTAGTCATGCCATTTGAAAAGACCTTTGGGATGAGCGACGAGGACTTCTACGCGCTGAGTACCGATGGGGTATTATTGTGGAGCGGAATACTTGTTGAAGAATAGGACTCAAGCATAAAGTCGAGTGCGGAGAAAAAATTGCTCCGCACTTCGATTTTTAGATATATCCAAATAACCTTTCATCATTTTTGTCGTCTATATGGGTGAAGGCGCTTTCAATAAAACGAGAGGAGGTAGGCGAATTGACGGATGCGGAAATCATCGACCTATTCTGGAACAGAGAGCAAACTGCGATAACCCAAACCGCGAGGCAATACGGCAACTATTGCTACGCCATCGCCAACGGGATTTTGAATAACCGCGAAGATTCCGAGGAGTGTGTCAGCGACACTTGGCATCGGGCGTGGGAAGTCATGCCGCCGCAGCGTCCGAACAAGCTGACCTTGTTTCTTGGAAAGATTACGCGGCATCTTGCTTTTGACAAATATAAGATGAACAGAGCCAAAAAACGCGGCGGTTCGGAGTTCGCTCTTGTGTTGGATGAATTGGACGAGTGCATCCCTTCACCGAACACCGTTGAGCAGACAATCGAAGCCAAGGAACTGGAGCGGACTATCAACCAGTTTCTTCACAGCCTGCCTGAGCGCGAGTGCTGTATTTTCTTGCTTCGCTACTGGCACAACAAACCGCTTGCGGAAGTTGCTTCTCGTTTCGGGATGAAGGAAAACAACGTCAAAGCGAGCCTGTTCAGAACACGACAAAAACTCAAAGCATACCTTGAAAAGGAGGGCGTGACTTTATGAAAAATGAAAGGTTATACGCGGCTATCGGGGCCGCTGACGATGAACTGCTGAACCGCTGCGAAGTGGAGGTAAAAAAGCCCAAATTCACATGGGTAAAACTCGGGAGTCTTGCCGCGTGTGCGGCGGCGGTGCTGTTGTTTTGTGTTTGGGCTTTGCCCGGAATTTTCAATAGTCCAACTACGAACAATCCTTTTACATTCGACCCCAGCAACACCGCTCTAATCGGTTTGCCTGCCCGCGACTTCAACCTTGAAGACCTGCATGACCCAAGCGGCATCGCATACAACCGTATACTGCACATGCAAATGAAAGATTTTTTCTCAAACGGCGCACCGGATATGATTGTTTTCGTGCGGGTAATCGAAACGGAAGGATGGACGTATAAAGACAGGCATACGATATACACATCGGAGCGGCAGACCTCGACCGCGCATATCCTCTCGACCGTATGGAGCGGCGTTGAAGTTCCTGAAACAATATCCATCATGCAACACAAATACGGAGGGTGTTGCGCAGGCGAAGAAACAAATCTACTCCGCAATGGCGGCGTGTATATGTTGCCGCTCCGTTATTGGGAAGGCGACGATATATGGGTCATCGACGGCGACCTTGATGTACTGTTTGAAGTGGACGATAAAGGGCGTGTCTGGTCACATTCAAACTTTGATGGGTTCAACCGATATGACGGCAAGGACACAAGCGAACTTGTGAACTCAATTATATCGGTCACATCAGACGAAAACTTCTCTGCTGCCATCACAAGATTCGGTAGAATCGCAACCTATTGGGGTAGTCTGACGGAAGTAAAGGTCTTGTCCTCAACCCGCACCGTAAACGAATACGGTTACGACCAAATCGAATATCGAATGAGAGCGGATAGTGTACTCTCCATAGGGTCTGACCCGAATTACACATGGCAACCGCAAACGGGTACTGAGTTCACCGCTATCTCGCACGGCGAGTTGGAATACCTTGAACAAGGCGGGCAGTATTTGATGCTCCTTGACCCCTCCGATGGCGGGCCTTATATTGAGCCGTCGAGAGTGGCAAGAATAAATGTTGACGGTACGATTACCGCCTTATCATTGGACGAACCATATAGTGCGTTTTTGGAATACAACGGGTACACCATCGCGCAAATGGCAGGAGAAGCGGAACGTGCGAAAATTTGGCACGAGCGATTTGCTAATTGACATGTAACGCCAAACGTTTCCGCGCCACACGCCCAACGTCCATATAGGGCGATTCAAAAATCACACTATTGAAAAACACTCAGCAATAAGGTAAACTTGTAACAATTAATTATTGGATAGGTTGGATAGGGATGAAAAGCGTCATTCCCAAATTTCGCGATGTCTTTTCCGAGAAAAAATTTGTTTTCTTGATTCTGCTCTCATTTTTAATACAATGCATTATCGAAATTCTCAGCAGACGATCCATAATGTCACTTTTATTGCACATCGGATCAATGCCGCACATTTTCCTGCTTAACTCGCTTATAGTGCTATGTACATTTTTACCCGCCTTGCTTGTTAAGCGCCGAGCTTTTACGATAATTCTTATTTCTGCGCTATGGGCTGGCTTTGGTATTGCCAATTGCGTAATAATGTCACTTAGGGGATCACCTTTTACCGCACGGGATATCCTGCTGATTCGGGATGGCTTGAGCGTTGTCGCAATATACCTTTCAACGCCGCAGATCATATTGATAATTGCTGCAATCGTCGCCGCGATGACCGGCGTTGTCGCAGCATACCTTAAACTTCCGAAATGCACCGAAAAGCCCGGCACACGCATTGCCGCAGCAGTGATTTCAGTGACTGTTATGGTTGTCACGATTACCGGAGCGGCTGCCGTTAGATATGCGTCAGACAATGCGAGTGAGGCGTATGAGAATTTTGGCTTCGCGTATAGTTTCACCAGAAGTGTATTTTCTTCAGGATTAAATAGGCCGGAGGAATATTCGGAGGCGTCGGTCATGAATATATTGCTGGGGCTTGTTGGGCAGCACGATATCCCTGAGCGGAGGGTAAATGTTATTTTTGTTCAGCTTGAGTCTTTTTTTGACCCTTCCGAGATAAATCACCTTGCACTTTCAGAAAACCCGACACCTGTTTTCTCTGCTTTGAAAAGTACACATCCCTCCGGATATCTTACCGTGCCGGTGTTAGGAGCAGGTACGGTGAACACGGAATTTGAGATTTTGACGGGGCTTGATCTCATGCACTTCGGGATTGGCGAGTACCCGTATGAATCAATGCTGCGCGAGACGCATTGCGAAAGCATAGCCTCTAATCTGCGAAATCTTGGTTATACGGCGCATGCGATCCATAATCACGACAGAGGTTTTTATTCGCGTGATGATGTATATCCTAACCTCGGTTTTGAACGATTTATCTCAATCGAAGATATGCACAATGTACAGTATACGCTCACCGGCTGGGCAAAGGACGAAATATTGCTTGACTACATATTAGAGAGCCTCAAGATTACCGCTGGCCGCGACTTTGTGTTTGCCGTTACCGTTCAGGGACACGGCAAGTACCCGAAAGACTTTGACGCGATGGATTTTGACGTGATTGAAAGCGATGAGTTTGAGCATCTCAATTCCGGTTCATTTGAGTATTACCTGACGCAGCTCCGCGAAACGGATACGTTTTTAGGAAAATTGATACATGCGCTTGAGAGCTATGATGAGGAGGTCTTACTGGTGCTGTACGGCGACCACTTGCCCGTGCTGCCGATAGCCGCCGAAGACCTAAAATCCGGTTCGCTATATAGGACTGAATATGCTATATGGAACAACTTTGGGCTTGAAGCGGCGGACAGGGCGCTTGAGGCCAACGAGATTTCAGCTTATGTTTTAGGCTTGATTGGTTTGAGCGAGGGCGTTATCACGAAAATCCACCAGCAATATGAGGATAAGTCAAGCAGGGACGAGGCACTGAGGATGATAGGGTACGACATGCTGCATGGCCAGCGGTATTTTGAAGCGCTCTCATAAACAAATAGGACAACACTATAGCAATATTCATCCCATACGGTATTGAGGTGACACGGACTCATGGCAAAAGAAACAAACTGGAAGCACAATGTCGCCGTATTTATGATAGGCAAAGGCGTCACTTTGTTTGGCTCCATGCTGGTGCATTATGCGATTATGTGGCACATTACCTTGCAAACGCAATATGTTCATTCTGCTAACCGCTTACAACGAAAACGGGCTTTAGAAATAATTTCATTTTTTCGGAATCACTTCAAGCCAGTATTCGTCAGGATCTTCAATGAAATAAATGCCCATTTTTGGGTTTTCATAGCAGATGCAACCCATTTGTTTATGGTGCGCATGCGCCTGATCAAAGTCTTCTGTTTCAAAGGCAAGGTGGAACTCGTTTTCGCCCAGGTCGTACTTTTCCGGGTGGTCTTTTAGCTCGGTAAGCTCCAAAAAATGGCTGCTCGTACCGTCGCTCAAGTACACGATGGTAAAGCCTTCGCCGGTCTTGCGCCGCGCTTCTTTCAACCCCAGCGCTTTTTCATAGAACTTCAAGCTGTTTTCCAGATTTGACACATTGATGTTATTATGCACCATTTTGAACTTCATTTTTCATTCCGCCTTTCACATTTTGATAGTTTGACAGTATGAGAACCGGCCCTTATCTCAATGATTGAGCCTGAGAAAAAGCCGGCTATACCCGCAGTTTGCCGAAAAACCCGGACAGCAGAGCTGAGCATTCACCGGCCAGGATACCGCCCGTTATTTGGGCGGAGTGACCGTAAGGCTCCATGAATAGATTTATTACACTGCCGCATGAGCCTGTCAGCTTTTCACGAGCTCCGTAAAACACTTTGTCAATACGCGCCATAATGACCGCGCCCGCACACATGGGGCACGGTTCAAGTGTAACATAGAGTGAGCAGCCGGCAAGCCGCCAGTCCCCGATTACGCCGCAGGCCTGCGCGATGGCCTCAAGCTCCGCGTGCGCCGTTGCGCACTTATCTTTTTCACGGCGGTTTCGGCCGCAGCCTATCACAGAGCCTTCGGAGTCAATGATGACGCATCCGACGGGTGCTTCGCCATCCTCGGCGGCCTCTGTGGCAAGCTCAAGGGCTATCCGCATAAAAAACTCGTGATCAATACCGCCGCTGCACGTTTTTTCCCTCAATACAGTCGCCTTCCTTTCACGAGTCCAACTTCTATTGGCGGTAGCTTTCAAGAAACTCGCGCAGCCTGTCCATTACGCTTTTGAGTTCCTCTAAGCATGGCAGATACGCCACTCGGAAATGGTCGGGCTGTTTCCAATTGTAGCTGCCGCCGTGAGTCAGCAAAACATGTTTTTCCCTCAGGAAGTCCAGTACAAATTTTTCATCGTCCGTTATCCCGTACATCTCGACGTCGATCTTCGGAAAGATATACAATGCCGCTCGCGGCTTAACAGCGCTGATACCCGGTATGGACGACAGCGCGTTAAATGCGTATTCGCGCTGCTCGTACAACCGCCCACCGGGCCTGACGTTCGCTTGTGTGCCGTCGCCACCCTCAAGTGCCGCGCTGATGACTGACTGCCCTGTTACATTAGAGCACAGGCGCAGTGAGGCAAGCACATTAATACCTTCTATATATCCGTCCGCACCGGACTTATCTCCGCAAAGAGCCATCCATCCGGAGCGGTATCCGCATACCTGGTGAGATTTCGACAAACCATTGAACGTCACCGTAAACAGATCCGGAGCGAGAGAGGCGACAGAAACATGTTCTGCGTCATCCATCACGAGCCGGTCGTATATTTCATCGGAAAATAAGACCAGTTCATGCTCGCGGGCGAGAGCGGCAATACGCTCTAGCAGTTCCCTCGGATATACGGCGCCGGTAGGGTTATTTGGGCTGATGATAACGATTGCCCGTGTGCGAGGCGTTATTTTGCGTTTTATGTCGTTGATATCAGGATACCAATCAGCCTGTTCGTCACACATATAATGTACGGCCTTTCCTCCGGACAAAATAGCGGCCGCAGTCCATAATGGATAATCCGGCGTAGGTATCAGTATCTCGTCGCCGGGGTTTAAAAATGCCTGCAATGATATTTGTATAAGCTCGCTGACCCCGTTGCCGGTGAAAACATCGTCGGCCTCAACACCCGGAATTCCCCTTAATAAACAATAACGCGCGATAGCTTCTCTAGCCTCAGGCAGCCCCTTTGACATTGAATACGGAGCGGACATACCTGCGTAGTCATTTAGGTTGCGCAGGATTGCCGGCGGCGCCTCAAAGCCGAAAGCCGCAGGGTTTCCGGTGTTGAGCCTGATAATACTGACGCCTTCCCGTTCCAGCCTGTCAGCTTCGTCCGAGATACGTCCGCGAATGTCATAGCGGACTTCCGCCAGTCTTGTCGATTTATTGATCTGCATAAAATTAATCCTCCAGATTTTGTAACCTGACCGGTCACCTTTGTTACATAAATTACTCAGATAAGCTCGAAAATTGATTCTATCTCCACCGACATGCCCATCGGGAGTTCGTTGGTTCCTATGGCGGATCTTGCGTGTCGGCCGTTTTCGCCGAAAATTTCAACGAATAATTCCGAGGCGGCGTTTATTACCAAAGGCTGATCGTTGAACCCGTCCGCGCTTGCGACAAAGCCCAGCAGCTTTACAACGGATTTTACTTTGTTTAAATCCCCCAGAAACTCATGTAAGGTCGCAAGTATATTGACAGCCGTTTGCCTTGCCGCCGTCTGCGCCTGCTCTAGTGTAACGTCTCTGCCCACTCTGCCGGTGAAAATGAGCTTTCCGTCTAAAAACGCGCCCTGCCCCGAAAGGTATGCTATATTCCCAACTACTTTAACCGGAACATAAGACGCCTTAGCTCCGGGAGCGTTCGGGAGTTCTATGTTCAGTTCACTTAATCTTTTGTAAATGTCCATGATCGTTTCTCCAATCTTCATCTTTAGCTTTGATGTATTGTATTATGCAGAGCAAAAAAAGACAAGTATTATTATTTCCAAAAATTATCAATATTGCCCCGGCTATCCTTGCATTTTTATTATTATGATGTATAATGCACTCATCATATGTGAAGGAGTGTCAGCCATGTTTGATATTAAGCGCCTACAGAAGATTTCGGGACTCAATGAAGCCGGTATAAGGCAAATGGACGATATCCAGTTTAACTCTTTTAACGCAACTGTAAGTTCTTTCATCGACAACTACCCGTCTTCGGAGGAAAGTACAAAAACTGCCCTAAAGTCTGATGACCGCGCAGCGCTGAAAAAACTCCTCGCGGGTATTGGAGATACTTTGCGGCAGATCCACGCCGAAAAATCGGCAAGCGCATGCGCACAGCTTCTTGATGGAATAGACAATGCCCAGTTTGACGACATGCAAGCCAATGTGATCGAGTTTTTAAAAGACGTCTCCGCGCTGTCAATTGATTTGCAAATGGCCGAGTATCAGGATGCCGCAAAACCGGCTCCCGGCAGCGATCCGGAATCTGCAGCCACAAACACAATTTTGGCTGTTGACGACAGGCATTTTTTTCTGACCGCTATTAAAACAATGCTCCAGGATACCGGATATAAAGTGACCTGCATCAACTCCGGGGAGTCGGCGCTGAATTACCTCAAAAACCAGCGTCCGGCCCTTTTTATCCTCGACATCGAAATGCCCGGAATGGACGGTTATGAGCTTGCAGGCAGGATTAGAGCGTCAGGACAGTTGGCGCCAATCATTTTCCTTACCGGAAACGCAAAGAAAGAGTATGTAGTCAAGGCTATTCAGGCCGGAGCGGCGGATTTCCTGATAAAGCCGGTCAACAAAGAGCAACTGCTGGGCCGTATAGGAAAATACATACAACCTGAACAGGTGGACGAAGAATAGGGGGGCGAGATGGCTAAGCTTCGCCGAATATTGATTATTATTCTACTTGCCGCGCTTTTGTCCTCGTCTGTCATGAGCTGCTCCCCTGTCGCTTCCGAAAACACTGGGACGCCGGGCGAGTATGCGTCTTTTCGTGAGATTCCCGGCGTAACGCAGACTGAGATAGCGGCCGTTGAAGAGCTTCAAAGATTAAAAACCTCGTTTTCTTACGGTATGACACTGAGCACCGAGGCTTTTTTTGACATTGACGGAAATATTAACGGTTTTTCAGCCTTTATTTCCGATTGGCTGACTAATCTGTTCGATATCCCGTTCATTCCCGCAATATACGAGTGGAGCGATTTATTGGAGGGACTCGAAAGCGGCGCCATTGACTTTACAGGAGAGGTCAGAGACAATCAGCGGCACATTGACGACACTAAAATGACTGACGCCATTGCCGAGCGCCAGCTCATTGTAGTCCGGCTTAATGACAGTGCGACAATACAGGATATAGAAGGAGTTCCGCGTTTTATCTTTTTAGACGGCACTACTTCCGCATCTCTCGTTGCCGACCATCAGGATGATTTTGACTCATTTTTTGTCGATGATTTCTCCGAGGCATATGAAATGCTGAAAAACGGTGAGGCTGACGCGTTTATTGCCGAAGTGAGCGCTAGGGCCGCCTTTAGCCACTACGAGGAGGTGGAGATCAGTCCTTTTTACCCTATTGTCTTCGCCGCAGTCTCGCTATCAACCCGGAATCCGGAGCTTACCCCCATCATTTCAGTTGTGCAAAAGGCTCTGGACGACAGCTCCATACGCCACTTGGTAAAGCTGTACAACCAGGGGCATCAAGAATACTTAAAGTACAGGTTTTTTTCTCTCCTGAGTGACAATGAGCGTGAGTATATAAAAAACAATCCCGTCATCCCCGTTGCGGCTGAGGTCAACAATTATCCTGTAAGCTTTTACAACAGCCGTGAAGGAGACTGGCAAGGGATAGCGATAGATGTGCTTCGAGAACTGGAATTATTGACCGGTATGGAATTTTCGATTGTCACCGGCCCTGCGGAGGAGTGGCCGGATTTGCTTGCGGCCCTTGAAAGCGGAAGGGCCGCCATGATTACGGAGCTGCTCTATTCGGAAGGAAGGGCGGGTAGGTTTTTGTGGCCGGAAAATGAGCTGTTTACCGACCTATATGCACTCATCTCAAAAACCGAACACTATAAAATCAGCATCAATGAGATCCATTATTTAAACATCGGCTTGGTGAGAGGAACTGCACATGCCGCACTGTTTCATAATTGGTTCCCAAATCATCGGAATACTATCGAGTATGAAAATAACAACGCGGCAATAGAGGCCCTTCAACGCGGCGAGATCGACATGCTGATGTCAACTCAGCACAGGCTTCTGCACGTTACGAATTTCCTCGAACAGGCGGGGTACAAGATTAACTTCATCTTCCCCACAACCTATCAGTCAACATTCGGGATCAATACAAACTACACAACCTTGCGCGACGTCGTGGACAAGGGACTCGGAATGATTGACACCGAAACCATAGCCGGGCATTGGATGCGCAGAACATTTGACTACCGCGTTAAGCTGGAGCAGCAGCGTACCGTTTGGTTGATAGGAGGGACTGCGGTCTTTCTTGTCCTCGTCTTTCTGTTTGCCCTCTTCCTTAGAAAACGCAGCGAAGGCAGACGGCTAGAGGATTTGGTGCATAACCGCACAGAGGCGTTGGAGGAAGCGACTGCCGCTGCGGAAACAGCCAGCCGTTCGAAGTCTTCTTTCCTGGCCAGTATGTCCCACGAAATACGCACTCCAATGAACGCCATTATCGGCATGCTGGAGCTGCTGACTCATGAACCCCTTAACGAGCAGCAAATGAGCTACGTCAAAGACATCAGCCGATCCGCGACATCTCTGCTGACTATCATCAACGATATATTGGATATGTCAAAAATAGAATCCGGAAAGATGGAGCTTGTACCCGTTGACTATAATTTCCTGGCATTCATTGATCACATGCACTCCATGTTCACCTATGTGGCGGAAGAAAAAGGGCTGGAGTTCAAGTTTGAGGTGGACAGCACGGCGCCCAACTACTTGTTCGGCGATGATATACGGCTGCGGCAAATCATCATCAATATCTGCGGAAACGCCGTGAAATTTACCGAGCGGGGATACGTCAGGCTCAAGGTTATTAACTCGGGAGATACGCTTATCTTCGAGATATCAGACACCGGCAGGGGCATAAAGCAGGAGGACATTGGAAAGCTTTTCAGCGCCTTTCAGCAGACAGATTCCGTCAAGAACCGGGGAATCACCGGTACCGGATTGGGCCTTGCGATATGCAAATCCTTTGCCGAAATGATGGGCGGCGCCATTACGGTCGAAAGTGAATACGGAGTGGGGACAACTTTTACCGTAACTATCCCTCTCGTTGAGGGCGATGGAGACAAAGTCAAAGCGGCGGCTATCCCAAAAGGGAGGAAAGCGTATGCGCCAAAAGCAAAGATATTGGTAGTTGACGACAATGAGTTTAATCTGAGGGTTGCGGACGGCTTGCTCAAGCTATCGCAGATCAAAGCTCAAACTGCCGACTCCGGGGCGCTGTCCATTGAAATGGTTCAGCAAACCGATTACCATATCGTTTTTATGGATCATATGATGCCGGAAATGGACGGCGTGGAAGCTACGGCTGCCATACGTGCTCTGGGCGGAAAGTTTGAACATTTGCCCATAGTTGCTCTGACCGCGAACGCGGTACAGGGTGCAAGGGAGTTCTTTCTTGAAAACAGCTTCGATGACTTTCTGTCCAAACCAATTGATGTACGGGAGCTTACTGCCATTCTGGAAAAATGGCTGCCGGAGGATGTACTTGAAAAGGCTCCAAAAGAGCCGGCAGAAAGCGCAAAATCGGAAAGCGGAGGCACCGGCGCTTTGGACATTCTGGGCGGTATTGATTTCATAAATGTAACTATAGGTATGAGCAATGTAGGTGATATTGAGGATTTGTATCTTGGGACAGTAGAGTCTTGCTGCAAACTATTTCCCACAGAGTGCGCGCAAATGTCTGCGAGTCTTGCTGATGGCGACCTTGGCAGATTTGCAATCACGGTACACGCTGTCAAGTCGGTACTTGCCACCATCGGAGCCGTTGACCTGTCCGATGTGGCTCTCAAGCTGGAAATGGCGGCAAAACGCGGTGACGCCGTTGTTTGTGAAGACCTGTACCCGGAGTTTTGTGACAACCTCACGGCTCTGACAAAGGGGTTGCTTGATGTATTTCCCGGGGAAGCTTGCGGAACTGAGACGGCTTCAAAAACACCGGGCGACGAAGCAGCCCTCAAGGAAGGCGTCGAAAAGGCGCTGGCCGCGGCCCGTGAGTATGATACTGATGCAGGTATAGCCGCAATAGAACCCCTATTGGCCTTTAGCTTCGGCAAGGATACCGACAGTATGCTGGAAGCAGCAATAAAGGAACTGCGTGAGTTTGACTGCGAAAAAGCAGCCGAAATACTAGTACTTCGTTTTTGAAATAACCCCACAATAATTGCGCTGAGTTTTTTCGCAAGACAAGGCGCGAAGAGGGCGAATACCCGTTGGTATTTAACCGATGAGCAACGAA
>Ga0099364_10011319_pt1 | contig 12197 bp, 8 predicted proteins | sample TergutTh196P3_FD_73070 | JGI IMG/M metagenome (GOLD analysis project Ga0099364, IMG submission 73070) | Microcerotermes parvus P3 segment gut microbial communities from Pointe-Noire, Republic of the Congo - Th196 P3 | ecosystem: Host-associated > Arthropoda: Insects > Digestive system > Gut ...
GATTCTAATATTATATTTGGAGCTTGCTTAGACAAACATATCAATATAGACAAGCATGCAAAAAAAAACGACTTCATCTTACGCGATAAAAAGCTTGGCTTTAACTCGTATTTATCTAATAATCAGTATAATGGTGGTTTAATTTTTTGCAATGGAACTCCTGAATCTTGTAAAATTTTTGAACGCTGGCACGAACTTTGGAGCTATTCCAGAACTAAGGGCATAATTAGTGATCAAGCATCCTTAAACATGGCAATAAACGAAAACATAGATAACTTTACCGAGCTTGATGGAACATGGAACTATCAGGTCTCCTTTAATAGTCTACCCTATCTTTTTTCTTCCAAAATTATCCACTATTTTGCAACAGATTCTTTATTTGGAACTACACCTTTTAAACTTGCATCTTTACAATACTTACAAGAAATAAAAAAAACAGGATCAATTTCAGGGGAAGTCTGGGATTTAATCTCCAATCCAAGATGTGCCTTTTACCCCGAGTCACGTATCATTTCCGGAAAAGATATGCTTAACCTAATAAATTCCAGTTACTTTGAATATATTTTCTGGCTAAAAAATAATATGCCATCTTTGTTTAACCTAATTAATAACTCTTTAAACCTTATAAAAAGGCTATCAAAAAGTATTTTAATTAAATCCAATAAAAAGAAAAATACGGGTGTGGAATTTTATTATTAAATGAAAGTAGCAATCATACATTATTGGCTTGTTAACATGCGCGGAGGAGAAAAGGTAATAGAATCCATTTTGGAATTATACCCACAAGCTGATATTTTTACTCATGTCTATGATCCTTCTTCCATGCCGGAAAGTATTACTTCTAAAAAGATATACACTTCCAACATAAATAAACTTCCTATGGCAAAGAAAATGTATCAAAAATACATGCCGTTAATGCCCAAAGCCCTAAATGAATTTAACCTACAGGAATATGATCTTATTATTTCCAGCGAATCAGGTCCTGCCAAAGGTGTAGTCCCTAACCCTAATGCTTATCACCTCTGCTACTGCCACAGCCCCATGCGCTACCTTTGGGATATGTACCATGAATATTTTAATGACTCTGCTTTCTTTACACGTTTTTTCATGAAGCGTTTAATTCCTAAACTACGTCTTTGGGATATAGCATCTTCTAATCTTGTTGACTGTTTTGTTGCAAACTCTGTTTATGTGTCTAAACGCATTAAGCGTTATTACAACAGGGATGCCTTAATAGTTAACCCTCCTGTTAGTATAGAAAAATTCTTAAGTGTAGAAAGAAAACCCAAAGATTTTTATTTATTTTTTGGACAGTTAACAGGTTATAAACGTGCAGATCTTGCAATTCAGGCTTGCATTAATTCCGGCCGCAAACTTATAGTTGCAGGCTCCGGAATGAGTAAAAAAGATATAAAAAAATACGAAAAAAGCGGCCTAATTATTTTTAATGGCCGCGTATCAGACGAAAAACTTTTAGAGCTTTTTAGCACAGCCAAAGCCTTGCTTTTCCCCGGCATAGAGGATTTTGGCATTATCCCTGTAGAAGCCAATGCCGCTGGCTGCCCTGTAATAGCTTATAAAGAAGGAGGAGCTCTGGAAACCGTAAAAGACGGTGTTACAGGGCTATTTTTTAACGAACAAAACCCCGCCTCTCTAATTACGGCTATGGAAGAATTTGAATCCAAAGAAGATCAATTCCAAAACCGTCCCGCCTTTACTGCCCACGTTCAACAATTTTCCCCCCAGTCTTTTAAAGAAAAAATCTCACAAATTGTAACAGAAAGAAAACGCATTTAGTCCAATATTGAAAATTAGCATTGTATATGTTATATTAAGCAATGTCTAAGACTTGTCTCTCTTTTTTATTTTTACTTCCCTTATTCTTTCTTCCCTTTTCCCTCCCTGCTTCCCCCTACTCTATGATCTCCGTGGGAGATCCTGTTCTTGACGACCTTCGCTATCTTTCTATACAAACAGGAAGAAGTTTTACTTCCTTTACCCCTCCCCTTAATCCCCACGAAGTAGAAAATTTTCTTAACTCCCTGGACACGGGCAATTTATCCTCCCCTGCCCTTTCTGCCTATAACCGCATAAGGGCAAGGCTTGCTCCGCAAAGGGCATTTACCCCTGTCTCTAGCGATATTTTCTCTTTTAATTTAAATGTGAATTCAAATTTAGAACTGCGTGTTAATTCTAACACGGATATAAGCTGGAATTATATATTCACAAAAATTACACCTCTTTTTTCATTCCCCTTGAATATTTTCTTTTTGGATTCTGTACAGTTGTACATGGAACCCATGATTACCATGAGCCGCCGTTTTTATTTTACAGATGATGTTTTTATCTTAAACACAGGCACTTTATCTTATTACGATTACGATTGGTCCATGATGCCCTTTAGGGCTTATATTTCTCTGGGAGGCTCCTTCTGGAACTTCCAGCTTGGAAGAGATAGACTTAGTTACGGAACAGGCCACATGGGCAACATGGTAATTTCCGACAACCCCGACTACTACGAGTTTTTCCGTCTATCATTTTTCTCGGACAACTTTAAATACTCCATGCTTGTAAACCAGATGCCCATGGACATACGCAAATTGGATTCTACTACACCTTTAACATCTGATATGTTAGACCGTACCATGCATAGGTATTATTATCTTCACAGGCTGGATTTTAACTTTAGAAACATTTTATCCTTTGCTTTAATGGAAGGGGTTATGGTAGGAAACTCACCCCTTGAAATTCGCTTCTTAAACCCACTAATAGTCTTTCACTCGCTTTTCTCCTGGGAAAATTATGATTACTGGATTAAAGATGGCAGAAGGTCTTTGATAGGTTCTCTCCTTTCACTGGAAGCAAACTGGAACATAATTCCTTCACTTTCTCTTTATACCCAGTTTGTAATGACAGAATTTGCAACAGGAGGTGAAATTAAAAGTAACCCCGACCAGGCACCCAATGGTTATGGTTTTATGGCAGGAATTAACTACAGCCATTCCTTTAACACCTGGGCTTCCACCTTTTTCTTTGAATTTACAGGCACCTCCCCCTACCTTTACATGAACGGCTCTCCTTTTGGCACCTTCATACACATGCGCTATCTTTCTGACAGCCGCGGCGAACATTTCACCTTCCCGGGCTACATGCGAGACCTATACATTTTCACCCTGGGCGCCAACTTCTTTAAAGACGACGAAATAAATATTTCTGGCATCCTTTCCCTCTTACTAAACGGCGAAAGAAACACCAACTACGACTGGGAAAAATCCACAGCCGCCTTTAACTCAAGAACTCCCTCCGGCACAGCAGAAACCAAATTCACCACTTCCCTTTCCATAGGCTACAGAATCAACACCTTTCTAACTGTAAACGCCAGCCTCACCGGCATCTACTCCCACAACAACAACCATCAGCGCGGCGCTAACGAATTCGGCCTGCAAAGCTCGCTATCTGTGGGTTTTTCTTATTGAGGAAACAACCTCACTCCCAGCGTCAGTATAAAGCCGCCCGACCTTGGATACTCAGAGGTGTTTATTATAGAGTAGGAAGAAGGCTTACCTGTATTAGGCGCTATCCCTATATTGGTGTAATAAGAATAGATAAAACCGGTTTCAAAAAAGAGTCTTGCAGGGACATTGGAAAACAATAAGCCCATTAGTGAATGTTCGCCAAAGACATTGCGGGGCATAGTTAATTCTCCCCCCAGTTTAAACACATAAAGCCAGCGGTAAGCACCGTCTCTTAAAAAATGCTTTCTTAACACTGGATTAGTTAAACGGCTTCTTGGATCAAGTTCCGATAACAAATGGCTGCCGTCCACTGCACCCGAACCATAACCTGCTCCATGGCGTATTAACTGAAACTGAAAGTTCATCATAGTGTTTACTGTGGGCATTGTCTCCAGGCGTAATAAAAATTCATCGGAGTTAGGCGGAAGGTAGGACCCAAGACTTACACCATTATTAATGTAGGCTGTTTCCAGAGGTAAAGTTTCATCGCCAAAATCAGAATTATGAAAGGGAGCAAAGATACGCCTGTGTGTATAGGTGTATGGCTCTATCTTTGTATAGCTAAAAGTTAAGTTTGTAAAAGAACCAAACCAGGGTATGGGAACTGTAAGCCCAGCCTGATAGGCAAACTGGTTCCAGTCCAGTTCCCAGAATGTACCTTCACTCAATGTTGCAGGAACTATGTCATCTATAAAGAGGGAAAACCAGAGCCTTCCCCTGCCGGGTATCTGCCCCCGTAAGTTCATAAAAAGCCCTGAATTATCAAAATCCCCTACATAGGACTGGTATATAAAATTTGGGATAAGGGGAAAAAGGTAACCCAGTTCAAAACGCTTACCCCAGACTGTAGTTGTTCCAAAACCAAAATGAAAATTATCCCTAAAATTTAATTCCAGCTGTTCTATAGAGAGTAATGATTGTGACCCCCATGCGGGCACTCTTTGATCCCCCTCAGTTGGAACATATTCCAAAACCCCTGTCATGGCGGAAAAACCAAACCAGGGCACAGGTCTAAAACTAGCCTCAACTGCAACAAAGGGTTGCGCGGCACTGTTTATGGTAAGGCTCTGTCCGAGGGACATTCCTGCCCATTCACGCCTCATCCTCCCAAAACGCCAGCTAAGTGTGTCATTTAAATGAGAGCCGGAAAATTCAGATAATATATGAGGTCCTATTCCCAGAGTATCAGGCCATTCAGTAAATCCTGAATGGGAAAGATCACTCATGGTCAAAAAATAACCACCATCCCAGTTTTTCTGGAAGCTAAATGGAAAGGCAGTTAATGGCTCACTGTGCATGATAAAATTTCTTTGAAATGCATCATCCCAGGAATCACCTGTCTCAAAACCATGATAATAATTATAGGCCTGCCCCAGCCTGACACGGGGAGCCCTTACTATAACGGCATTAAAATCAAAGCCATAAGAGACCTGATCCCCCATATTCCCATGGGTATAAGCCCTCATTATGCCTTCCAGACCCAGCGAAAAACCCAGATTATTGTACCTTGCTCCGGATAAGCTCATGTTTGCAGACACTCCGGCATCCCCTGAAAAACTGCCTGTATCCCAGCTTATGTTTCCCCTGTCCCAATCAAAAGTACCAAACTCACTAGGAGGGCTGTAACGGGCAAGTTCATTTTCCAGTATTGCCTTTTCATTCTGGCTAAGTACACCAGGCGGGCTATCCAGTATAGTCCTAATCGCATCTATTACAAAGCTTCTTGAATAGGGTCTTACAGCAGGGAGGGTGTTTATAAGCCCCCTTAACTGTGCCTGGTCCAATATATTGTAAACAGGGCTATCCACAGGTATAGATACATGGTTTTGTGCCTGTATATTAATAGTAAAAAACGTAATCAACAAAGTAAGAATTAAGAACTTCATAAGCAATATTAGCAAAAATATGGAAAAATTCAAGCTAATAAAGATAGTAAGCTTCTTCCCGGGATGCTTGAATTTTCAAGATATTTTGTTATCTTATATATATGACCCTGGAAGCTTTCGATTCCTGGTTTAAATCCAGGTATAAAAGGACTACTTCTGCCCTAATAGCCACTATGATGGTCATTTCCGATTTTATTGCGGTAATGATTTCATTCGGTGCGGGCTTCCTCGTGGTAAAACTGTATTACATTATGATAGACGACTGGGGAGGAATAGACTTTAAATCCTTTGTAACCTACTGGCCCTACCTTCCTTTTTTTATAATGACTTTTTTTATAGTCAAACTTTATCCCGGTGTTGCCCAGGCTCCTGCCGAAGAAATTAAAAGTTTCACTATAGCTTCCATATTTGTCCATGGGGGTATTATAGTTTCACGTTACATTCAATACGACAGGGTAGATTCTTACCTTGTTGCATTCACTTTTAGTTTTGCTTTTTCCATTACCATATTGATGATATGCCGGGACATAATGCATTTTTTCATCCGTAAGGTTAGGATGCGCGGCATTCCCGCTGTTATATACGGTTCCGGCAGCACTAGCCGCCTTATTGTGGATAGATTGTTAGGCGCAAAAAAGGTCGGTTATGAACCTGTATTAATACTGGATCAATGTCATTCCAACGGAGATTTTTACAGGGACATTCCCATTATCCCGGATATGAACCTGGGACCTGATCTTGTTAATCGCTATAACATTAAAATGGCAATAATTGCAGCTCCCAACCTGGAATCAAAAGAAATGATTAACATGATAACAAAATCTGCCTCCGCCTTCCGTTACAACGTTCTTATTCCGGATTTCTTTAATGTAAACAATATATGGATGTCCGTAAGGGATTTTGACGGTGTACTTGGTTTTGCTTCTACCCACAGGTTAAAGATGTTTTGGAATCTTGCAATAAAGCGTTTTCTTGATCTTCTTCTTGTCCTTATAGGCGGAATAATCATTTTCCCCTTCCTTCTTATAATAGCACTTTTAATTAAACTAAGTTCACCCGGCCCTGTTCTTTATGGTCATAAAAGGCTAGGTCTTAACGGCAGGTATTTTAAAGCCTATAAATTCCGCACCATGGTAAAGGATGCAGATAAAAAACTTAGCGATCTTCTTGCGAGTAACGCAGAACTACAAAAAGAATGGAACGAAACTTATAAGTTAAAAAACGATCCCAGAATTACAAAAATTGGTAAATTTTTACGACGGCTTAGCTTTGACGAATTCCCCCAACTGCTTAATATCCTTAAGGGAGAAATGAGCATAGTAGGACCGCGTCCCGTTGTAGACGGCGAAATAGACAAGTACGGCGAAAACGCCCTGCGCATACTAACGGTAAAACCCGGTTTAACAGGTATATGGCAGGTATCAGGAAGGTCAGACACCGATTATGGGGAGAGGATTTCTTACGATTTATATTATCTTCAAAGCTGGTCAGTCTGGCTGGATCTATGGATAATATACAGAACCCCCAGTGTTATTTTCTGGAGAAAAGGAGCTTATTAATGAAGTACATTCTTTCATTTATATTATTTTTATGCATAAACTTTACTATTGCTTCACAAGCCCAGTACCCTGGCACTGCACATTTACGAAGCCTTAACAGCCTTTTTCCCAACCTAAACGAAAATCAAATTACAGAAATTTTTGGTGATGATGGTCTAGTAATTGCACATAGAAAAAACCAGCCCCTTAGCCTTATCCCTTCTCCAAACTCAGGTCTTAATTTGCATACAACAATAAGCAACATGAACCTGCTTTATCTAAATGAATCCTTAACTATGATTCCCTATCCGGGACGTATACTTAGAGACATAGATTCCTACAATGTGTTGCAAAGAATAGGGGCTCTTCAGGGACGTCTTTATCAGTCTCACAGCAGGGGTTCCACCCCTCTCTTTACCGAGGCCACCCGTATAACCAGCGACAGAAGAAACAGCCTCCCCGATCCGGCTCCCTCCACTGCCCTGCCTACTTCGGAAACAGTATATATACGTCTTCGGGATACCAATTTTGGCAACACCTTTTACCAGGCCGATTTTACCAGAATGCCCTATGGTGTAGCATACTCCCTTACAAACACAAGAACCATCACCTATCTTCTTTTTACGGTTATGAGGGAAGGCAGATTCAACGCCATTTTATACATGGAACCTTTACAGGAAGGCGTCCTTGTTTACAGTGTAGCAGGTGCCGATGTCTCTGACTTTGTAGCAGGCCTTATAGACATCCCTTCTGCAGTAAGTAAAAGGCTCGACGTCTTTATAGGCTGGGTTGGCGACGGCATTAGAGGCATGTGAACTTAAGCGGCTGATCGGAATCGAACCGACGTCATCAGCTTGGAAGGCTGAGATAATAACCATTATATGACAGCCGCTTGGTGTAAAAAGTATAGAGAAAAATAAATAAATTGTCTAGTCTTTTCTTAACTTCGCAATAATTAACTTTACTATCTCAGTCGGTCCTATCTCGTCAGTATCAATTACCATATCTGCAAAAGAGTAATCATTGTTGTCTATGCCGTAAATGCGTATGTAACGCTCCCTGTCCTGTCTGTCCCTCTCGGCAGTAAATTCTGCAATGGCGTCAAGGTCTCCGCCCTCTCTGTCCTGTATGCGCTTGGCTCTGGTTTCCTCTTTTGCCGTAAGGAAAATTTTAAGATCAGCTTCAGTAAGCATCCAGATGGCGAGTCTGGAACCCAGGACACAGCCCCCTCCCGCCCTTGCAAGTTCCACCTGGCGCCTGTCCACTTCCTTATCTATGTCATCGTTTTTGGCGGCAAGAGAGAGCACTTCTTTTAAACTTATGCCTCGCTCGGAGGCTATGCTTCTAAATGTAAAGTTTATAAAGGAGAGCCCAAGTTCATTAGAGAGCATGCGGCTTACAGTGGTGTTACCGCAGCCGCTCTTGCCGGATATCGCAATTTTTAACTTGGAAAAATCTTCCATTAGGCGCTACTCCACATTCCTAAGTTGTTCCCTTATATTTTCCAGGGCATTTTTCATTTCCACAACAGCTATGCTTATTTCCTGCATGGGGCTTTTGGAACCTATAGTATTAATCTCCCTGTTCATTTCCTGGGATAAAAAGTCCAGTTTCTTGCCGGGGCTAGCATTGCTGTCTGCCTCTTTGCGGAATTCCTTTAAATGAAAAGAAAGGCGGGATACTTCTTCTGCAATACTGTACTTAACAAGCAGCATGGCTGTTTCTGTATAAATCCTGTTTTCATCAATTTTGTCGCCCAAGAGTTCTTCAAAGCGGGTCTTGATATTTTCCTTAATGGTTTTTTCCATTTCAGGAACATATTCACTTACTTTTTTTAAGTATTCATCAATTATATTTAAATTAAAAAGAATATTTTCCTTTGTATCTTTACCTTCGCGTAAACGCTCTTCTTCCAGCTTCTCTGCAGCTTCTTTTAGCATTTCACCTAACAGTGTTCTGTACTTTTCCATATCCCTTTCTGTATTTACTTCCAGAACACCTTCCAGCCCTATCAACATACTTAAAGAAGGCTTTTCCTTTATTGACAATTTTTTACCAAGCTCTGTTATTGCTTCGTTATACGAAAGGGCTGCATCATTATTTATGCTTACTTCGTGAACAGCATCGTCTTTTCTTACCTTTATGTATAGATCTATCTTACCCCGTAAAAAACGCGATGCTAAATATTTTCTTAAATCTCCCTCCAGCAAAGACAGCCACGATGGTAAATGTATGCTTATATCCAAAAACCTATTGTTATAACTTTTTAATTCCATGGAAACATTAAGATCAGCGTTACTATATTCTTTTGCGGCATAAGCTGTCATACTTCTCATCTAATTACCCTGCCTCTTGCAGTAATCTTCATAAAGGTTTTTCCCTAACCTAAAATTATCTCCGGCTCCCATTGTTATAAAAAGATCTCCGCTTTTTAAAATTCCTTTAAGTAAATCAAAACTATCATCCGGCTCTTCTACATAATAAACTTCATTATACCTATCCTTTACTTTCTCATAAAGGCTTAATGAAGTAACTTCTCCATTATACTTTTCCCTGGCAGAAGCGTAAATTTTATGAAGAAGTATAATATCTGCATCATCAAAAGATGAGGCAAAGTCTTCCAAAAGCGATGCAGTCCTGGTAAATGTATGTGACATAAAACTTATTACTATCCTGCGTTTAGGATAAAATGCCCTAAGTCCTGCAAGGGTTGTTTTTATTTCCGTAGGATGATGTCCGTAATCGTCCATAAAAAGTATTCCATCTACTGTACCAAGAATTTCTGATCTTCTGCGTGTTCCCCCAAAATCAAAGAGTGCCTTTTTTAATCCCTCTCTTTTTTCTGTGTTAAAGCCATTAAATTCTTTTTCCACAATAGAAGAAACAAGCGCTATAGAGCCGGCTGCATTTAAGGCATTGTGTTTCCCGGGTACTGATATTTTCAAATCCCCCGGGAAGCAGGCTAAAGACATAATAATTTTTTCATCCTTTACTTCGTAGCCTGTAATTTTATATTCACCCTCTGCACTAAAACCGTATGGAACAAGTTTAATTAAAGAGTTTTCTTTTTCTGCCATAGCGGCCACTTCGCTGGCACCGGCATCATCGGCACAGTAAATAAGTTCTCCGCCCGGGGGCAAGAGTCTTGTATATTCCAAAAATGCATCCCTTATGCTTTCGTAAGTGGGAAAATAATCTTGATGATCACTTTCTACATTGGTAAGCAGTATTCTCTGCGGATGAAAAGACAAAAAATGCCTTCTATATTCGCATGTTTCGGCAACAAAGTACTTGCTCCCCATGCTCAGAGTGGATCTCCCTCCAAAAGCCCTTACTTCGCTCCCTGTAAGTATCTCTGCCGGAGCCTGTACCCCTCTAAGCAAGACCCCCGTCATGGCAGTAGTTGTTGTTTTTCCGTGAACTCCGCATATACCCGAAGCATCTCTGCCCCTGGAAAATTCCCCAAGGGCATCGGTGTACTTAAACATGGGCAAGTTAAGCTCTTTTGCCCTATCCATCTCCACATTGCTGCCAAAAGAGTATGCTGCAGAGTAAATTATCATTTTATATGAAGAGTCTATATGACTCTCTTCAAAGGATTCATAATAAGATATGCCTAATTCCTTTAAAATGGCATCAGTATAAAAAACAACAGGTCCATCCGACCCTGTTACAGAAAGCCCCCTTTTTAATAAAAGCTCCGCCATGGCGCACATTCCTGTCCCTTTTATCCCTATAAAGTATACTTTCTCTCCCTTTTGCTTAATAATTTCAGAAAAACTTCTATCTTCTGCCATGTTTTATGATATACCTTATAAATAATCCCGCCAAGATACAGGAAAGCTTTACATTGAAAAATAAAAAAATAGATGATACCTTGTTTATATGAAACGAAAATTATTGATATTATTTATTTGCCTCATACAAACAGCCGCTTTCCTCTCTGCTCAGGGATATGCCGAAGGCTCTTCTCTTAGCCAGAGAGCAGAAACTACAGAAGAAAACAGGGAGCTGCCTTTAAGACGGGTTTCTTTACTTTCCTCCGGAGTCGCCTATTTTGAACATGGCGGGGAGATAAACTCAAACGGCAATGTGGGAATTTCACTTCCCTTTGATCAGGGTGCAATTAACGATGCCTTAATGTCTTTGGTTATAAACGACCCGGCTTCTGCTTCTCCTGTTGTCCGTTATGCGACAGCCAACAGCCTGGACCGCAGCCTGCAGAGCCTTAGGGTTAACCTTAGCTGGAACCAGGGCATAGGGGAAATCCTTAACGGCTTAAGGGGAGCAGAACTGGAAGTTTTTGCGCCTAACCCAATTACAGGGAGAATAATAGGCGTAGAATACAGGGGCCAGCCCTATGTGAGTTCTGCGGACGAAGCCTGGCTTTCCCTCTTTACTAACCAGGGCATTAGGCTAATTTCACTTTTGGATATACTATCTTTACGCTTTTTGGATGAAGCAATTAATAACGATCTTAACCGCAGCCTTGATCTTTTAATGGCTATGCGCAATTCCAATAACTTAAACCTTACTGTAAATCTTGACGGCAGGGGCAGGCGCAATGTTAACATTAGTTACGTTATTCCCGCTCCTGTCTGGAAGGCTACATATAGACTGGACCTTTCAGGGCAATCTCCCCTGCTTCAGGGCTGGGTTATTGTAGATAACGACAGTGACACAGACTGGCATAATGTAGAGCTCTCGCTTCTAACCGGAAGACCTGTATCTTTTATTCAGCCCTTATACCAGCCTTACTGGTTTTCCCGCCCCATAATTCCGCTTTCCATTTCCGGTATTGCAGAAAGCATAGTTCATGAATCCTCTTACGATAGCATGGGCTATATGCCGGAGGCCGAGATGCGCATGTTCGAAGCTCCTCCCAGAGTTAGTGCTCCGGCTGCCATGACAGTTGAAGAACCAATGTTACTGCAAAGAAGCCTTGCTGTTACAGGCGGCTTTGGGCAAACAAGTTCTGCAAGAGCAGCAGGAGATCAGTTTGAGTTTACCATCAGAAATCCTGTAAGCCTTGATAGACGGCAAAGCGCCATGCTTCCCCTTATAGAGGGAAGTATTAATGCAGAAAGGAGTTTGATTTTTTCGGGAGCAAGGGCACTACTTAGCGGGCAGACAATAAATCCCTTAATAAGTGTAGAGCTCACCAACAACCTTGGCATGGGACTTCCTCCCGGTCCTCTTACAGTATACGACAGCGGAACCTATGCAGGGGATGCATTAATAGAGTTTCTTAACGAAGA
>Ga0099364_10011320_pt1 | contig 12196 bp, 7 predicted proteins | sample TergutTh196P3_FD_73070 | JGI IMG/M metagenome (GOLD analysis project Ga0099364, IMG submission 73070) | Microcerotermes parvus P3 segment gut microbial communities from Pointe-Noire, Republic of the Congo - Th196 P3 | ecosystem: Host-associated > Arthropoda: Insects > Digestive system > Gut ...
ATGTGGATTGGGCCGATGAAAACAGCACACAGACAGAGCCGGCTGTTTTGGAAAACCAAACGGTTAGACTGTATCCCGCAAGCATACCCCGGACCGTGGCGCTGGCGTCGCCCGACTGGCAGCGCGGCGTGATGACGGAAATTCCATTTTCCGCCGGAATGGACGACCGCGGCGAGTATATAGAGTTCATTCTGCCGCGGCTGGAATACTGGTCCATGATGGTTATGGCGTAGACAGGGTATACCGATCAAAAACAGGAAAGGAAGAGAAACATGAAAACTGCCGGACGTATCACAGCCCTGATCCTTTGCGTACTGCTGTGCGCAGCCTCAGCCGCCTGCAGCGGCGCAACCGCTCCCCCGGACAGCGGGGACCCTTCGCCGACTCCCGGCAACACCCCCGCCGGCAACGGTGTCTCCCCCGGCGGCGACGGTAACGGCGGCGGCGACGCGGACGACAGCGCGCGGTACGAGGTCAGCGGGAAGGTCGTGGCGGCGACCAACGCGGGCCGTTCCACCGATCTTCACACGCTGTGGAGCAATTTCAACGACTATTATCCCAACATCGAGCTTGAGCTGATCGAGTATGAGCTGAATACGGCGGAGTACCTGACGGCGCAAGCATCAGCGGGCACGATGCCGGACGTCGTCATCGACGACGCGGATCAAATCTACTATTACATCTCTCAGGGCTGGGTGCATCCCCTGGACGGCTTTGTGAAAAACGATCCGGACTTCGCTCATGTACCGGGGATGCTGACAGACAGCTATACCTTCGGCGATATGCTGTACGCGCTTCCCATGCAGACGCACTTCAACACCATCTACATCAACCTGGATTTACTGGACGCGCTCAACCTGGACGTGCCTGAGTTTGACTGGACGCCCGAGGACTATGTGGAGTTTTTGAAAAACGGCACGACGGACGCCTATTCCGGTACGGAGATCCTTTGGGGCATTGATGAGCTGCTGGCGGGCGCCATGAAGGGGAACAGTGATTTCTATGGCTTTTCCCTGGCGGAGCGCAGGTTCAACATGTCCGATACCTGGGTGGATGCGGTCGGCCTGATGCGTGAAATGCGGGTCTATCCCGGATTGGAAGCGTGGAGTATGCGAAACTCCGGCCGGGACGGCGGCGAATCGGATTATACGCGGAAGTTTGGTTCGAGCAATCTGAGCGACATCCACATGGCCTTTAAGATGGGCAGAATCCTCTCCGATCCCCGGGGCACATGGGACAATAACTGGCTTAAAACAGACTGCCATTTTGCTGGGGAGTTCTTCCCGTTCCCGCAGGGGAAAGACGCTCCGGGTCATCTGCCCATGCACGTTGACTGCTCCTGGGTCGTTTCCACGGCGCAGGCTCCCCAGGCCGCGTTTGAGGTGGTCCGCTTCTTCACATACAGCCTGGAAGGCAACCTGGAACGTATGGCCATACACGAAAACGGCGACACCGAGCAATATACCGTCGCCAACGATTTTTACATCCCGACGACCAATCATCCCGAGGTGCGCAGCCGGTTTGAAAACCTCCCCGGCATCACCGAAGGCATCGTTTACATGTATGACAACATGAAAAACTCCTTCCGGGCAGACCTCAATAAGCTGGTTCCGGGCTGGTCGCAGGTCAACAACGAGTATCTCAGTCCGATGGGCAACGAGGTGCGGGACGGCATTACCGAGGCCGCGTCTGTCGCCGCCGAGTTCGACAAGACGGCTTCGGCGGTCATTCAGAGCTACTGGCTTGACTTCCTCGACAAGCTGGCCGCCGTCCAGGCTGAGTTTGATCAATAGCGCCCGTAATCCGAGCATATTCTGTAAACAGGAGGGGCAGATGTGAAAAAGCGTATGTGGGCTTGCTCCATCACAGCCGTATTCTTGCTGTGTTTCATACTGCCCCTTGGCTTGGCCGGCCGATACGGGGATGAGCTTCCGGACGCGGCCGTCCGGCTGGCCGGCGTTGGCGCGGAACGATGGAATGTCTATCCAGACGCGGAGATTGTGCAGACGGTCCGATGGCAGGACATCGCAGCTCCCGGCGGGCAGATGGCCGATGGGAGCCTGCTTCTCCCGCCGGGGTCCACGGCCGGTATCCCGCTTGAATTAAAGGAAGCGGGCCTATACCGGCTGGCGCTGCGCTATATACTGCCGGACCCTTCTGTGCTGGACGCCGTGTTTGCCTTGCAGACAGAGCAGGGCGTCGCCTATGCGTCGCTTCCGGTGATTTGGCGCGGCGCGGACACCCCGTATCCGACCGACCGGTACGGCAACGAGCTAAACCGCGAACCGTTTGCGCTGGAAGAGTTTGTATCCGATACCGTCAGGCTGCAAGGCTCCGTGGGATCGGATGAACTGCTGCTGTCGTTACCCGCGGGCGGCAGTATGCTGTATATCCAGCCGGACACGCAGGCGGTCTTGCTGGAACGGGTATGGGTGCTAAGCGGGGAAAGCGGCCGCGCGGCGGAGGAATCCGGCGGCGCGGAAAACGGGCGGCTGATCATGCTGGAAGCGGAGAACTACACATTAAAGTCCGATTCGTTCATCCGCGCCAAAGGGGTGCGTGATCCGGCGCTCTCGCCCTATGACACCCATAAACGCCGCATGAACGCGACGGATGAAAATTCATGGAAAACCGCCGGCCGGAAAATATTGTGGACCTTCGACGTAGCGGAGCCCGGCTACTATAAGGTCGGGTTCCGGTACAGCCAGTATTCACAGCCCGGAAAGCAGTCGTACCGCCGCTTGGAAATCAATGGGACTCTTTATTCAGACACGCATTCGCGCATCCCGTTCGCGCCGACGCGCCGGGATGTCTACAAAAACTATATCCCGGAGCAATGCGGCGCCGTTTATCTGGAAAGAGGGGTACACACGCTGGCGCTGTCCGCCGTGCCCGGCCCGGAGGAAGACATATATAACGAGCTGACGCGGATTCTGTATGAGCTGGCGGATATGGGCATGGACCTGAAAAAGCTCACGGCGGGCAACACCGATCAAAACCGCACCTGGGATATGGACTCGTATTTACCGGAAATACCGGGCCGTTTGCGGCAAGCGGCGGAGGACCTGGAGCAGTGCTACGCCCGGCTGGCTTTATCCTCCGGCCTGGATCCGGTGTATGCTTCAGACTTGCTGTATGCCGCCGAAACGCTCCGCAATCTATGTAAAGACACCCGCAAGCTGCCAAACAAGGTAAAGCGGATCAGCGAGGGAGACGCCTCGGTCAGCGCCTCGATCGGGAATGTGCTGCAAAAGCTGGCCGATACGCCTCTTTCGCTGGATCGCATCTATTTGACGTCCGGCGCCGCGCTGCCCGGCGATTCGGTATCGTTTTTCACGGGCGCCGGGGAAATCCTGCGTGCCTTTATGCACACGTTTACCGCAAGGGCGGGTCAAACCGGATACGCGGCGGACGGCGCTTCGGATTCGGACGGCTTGCAGGTATGGGCCGGAATGTCCATGCAGCACGCGGAGATTCTTCAGCGGCTTATTGATCAGGTCTACAATCCGGCAAACGGGTCAAACATACAGATATCCGTTATGCCCAACGCGCAAAAGCTCGTGCTTGCCAACGCGGCGGGAAGCGGACCGGATGCGGTTATAGGAATCCCGTTTTATCTGCCCTTTGATTTTGCCGTTCGCGGCGCCGCGAAGAATCTGCTGGAATATGACGATTTTTTAGAGGCTTACCTGCCGTATTATAACTTGGAAAATCTCGTCCCGCTCTGCTTTGACGGCGGGATCTACGGAGCCGTGGAAAGCATCAATTTTCAAGTTTTATACTACCGGAAGGACATCCTCGAAAAGCTGAACTTGCCAATTCCCGACACCTGGGACGATGTCATCCGTATGATGCCGGAATTATTGCGGCATGAAATGAATTTCAACGTGTCCTTAGCCAACAATATCGGCTTTAAGACCTTCCATACCACCGGCCCGTTTGTGTATCAGAACGGGGGGCATTTCTACGAAAACGACGGGACGGCCTCCGGCTTTACCCGGGAAGCCACGGTAAAAGGCTTCACCCAAATGACGGACTTGTTCTCGGCGTACTCCCTGAGCGAATATGTCGCCAATTTCTTCAACGCCTTCCGTTACGGCGAAGTGCCGATAGGCGTCGGCGGATTTGATATGTACATGCGCCTGTCAGTCGCCGCGCCGGAGCTGCGGGGCTTATGGGACATCGCGCTTACGCCGGGCCAGCGGGCGGGCGAGGAAGTCCTGCGATATCAATCGGCGGACAGTACCGCCTGTATGATATTGGCCGGTTCGGATAAACCCGATGAGGCCTGGAGCTTTCTGAAATGGTGGCTGTCGGAGGAGACACAGGTCCGGTTCTCCCATCTCCTTGAAAACACATACGGAACGGAATACCGCTGGAACACCGCGAATCTCCGCGCGTTCTCCCGGCTTCCGTACCCGGAGGCCCACAAGGCGATTATTCTTGAGCAGTTAACATGGCAGAAGGAAAACATACGGCATCCGGCGGGGTATATGGTAGAGCGTGAATCCTCGAACGTATGGAATAACGTGGTGGCCAACAACAAGGAAATGATGGCCTCGATGGATCGGGCCAAGATCGCCTCCGACCGAGAAATCCTCCGGAAGCTCAGGGAGTTTGGGTTCCTTGACAAGGATGGAAATCTGATTAAGCCGTATCCCATTGATACCCTGGATCTGCTGATAGAGGGGGTGGGCGGCCCATGAAGCAGGCAATCAGTACGCGCGGAGCATGGGTGAAAAACTTTGCGGACCGCCATTCCATCGGAATTATGCTGTTCCCCTACGGGCTTTTCTTTTCCCTGTTTATCATCATCCCGGTGGTTGCGGCGGCGGGACTGTCCTTTACCGGCTTTGACGCGATACAGCGTCCCGGTTTCGTCGGATTGAATAATTACATCACCCTGCTGACGGCGGACGACGTGTTTATGAAGAAGGTTTTGCCGAATACCATTCTCTTTTCACTGGTCGTGGGCGTGGGCGGGTATGTCCTTTCCTTCCTTTTGGCCTGGAGCCTGGCGCAGCTGACCAAGGTTCCGCGCACGGTTATGGCGGTCATTATCTATTTGCCGTCTATGACCGGCGGCGTTCTTCTCAGCGCGGTATGGGGCGTCATCTTCTCAGGGGAAAAGAACGGCTACTTAAACTATGCTCTTTTAAGGCTTGGAATCCTTGAAGAGCCGGCGCTGTGGCTGCAATCGGAAGCGACGCTGCTGCCGATTATGATGCTCGTTACCCTGTGGTCCAGTATGGGAATCGGGTTTCTGGCGATTTTAGCCGGCATTATGAATGTCAACCAGGAGCTGTACGAAGCCGCGTACATAGACGGCGTCAGCAACCGTTTTCAGGAGATCATTTACATCACCATCCCGGGCACACGCCCGCAGATGCTGTTTGGAGCGGTCATGGCCATCGTCAATACCTTTTCACAAAGCGGGGTTGGCGCCGCGCTTTCAGGGGCCAATCCAACGCCGGGGTACGCCGGCCAGCTGATTGTGCCCCATATTGAGGATTACGGCTTTTTACGGTATGAAATGGGCTACGCCGCCGCGGTCAGTGTCGTCCTGCTCTTGTTGATTCGCCTGTCCTCCATCGGCGCGTTCAAATTGTTCGGTTCTAAGGAGGATGGCTGAAATGAGGAAAAAAGGCAAACGGCGCCTCATACAGAGCGGCATCAACCCCACGCGCTTTTCCCGCGGGCAAATCAAGTTTTACGCCTGCCTCATCCCGATATGCCTGGTCATGGCGCTGCCCGTCGTCTTCTTTTTTATGAACGCCTTTAAGCCGATGGAAGAGCTTTTCGCGTATCCTCCGCGTTTTTATGTGAACCGACCGACGCTTGACAATTTCCGCCAGCTTTTCTCCATATCCTCTTCGACGACCATTCCCGCGTCACGGTATTTGTTCAACAGCGTTTTGTCCACCCTGCTTGTCGTGGTCACGTCGCTCTGCGTGTCGGTTTCCGCCGGATATGTCCTGTCAAAAAAGAAGTTCCGGCTGAGGGGCTCCCTGATGGAGCTTAACAATCTGGCGCTCATGTTCGTGGCCGTCGCCGTTATGATCCCCAGATACTTTGTGATTGTATACACCCAGCTGCACAACACCTTCCTGGCCAATGTCATTCCGCTTCTGGCCATGCCGGTCGGTCTATTCCTGATCAAGCAGTTCATGGATCAAATTCCGGATACGCTCATCGAGGCGGCGGTGATTGACGGGGCCGGCGACTTCACGATATTGACGCGCATTATGGCGCCGCTGGTCAAACCCGCGCTGGCTACCGTGGCGATCCTTTCATTTCAGTTATCGTGGAACAACGCGGAGGCGTCCCTGCTGTTCATCAACAACGAGACCTATAAAACCTTCGCGTTTTATATGCAGAATCTCAGCGCGGGCGGCTCCTCATTTCTGCAAGACGCCGCGGGCGGAAACAGTACGGCCGGAGCGGGCGTCGCCGCGGCCGCCATGCTGATTATGTTCCTGCCCAACCTGATCCTCTTCATCGTTTTGCAGTCGAAGGTGATGAACACCATGACCCATTCCGGGATTAAGTAAGGGGGAGGAGTATGCTGCGACGCTGGAAACAGGCGCTGTTCTTCTGCTGGCTGGCGATATGGCTTGTCCCGTGCGCGTTCGCCAGCGAAGGCACGGCCTATACCTATACGATCTCGGTCAATGGAGACTGGATACGCACACAGGACGCCTATCTGCCGGGACAGGTTTTGTTTCAGGACGGAACGCTGAAAAAGCCGTATGACCTGTATATCTGCGGGGACTACATGTACATTGCGGACGCCGGAAGCAGCTGCGTTGTACGCTATGACCTGAAGACGGGCGAGCGGCTCCGTATCGGAGAAGGGGTGCTGAAGGGTCCGCGGGGCGTATTTGTTTCGCGTGACGGATACTGCTATGTGGCCGACTATGACGCGGAATGTGTTGTGGTTTTCTCTCCCGCCCACGAAGTGGAAATGACGCTTGCCCGGCCCGGCGGTTATCTGTTCTCCGGATTGAGCCGGTATAAGCCGACCGGCGTTGCGGCCACATCCTCCGGCATCATTTACGTTGTGGGAGAGGGTTCATACGAGGGCATCCTTCAGTTTTCACCCTCGGGTGAGTTTCAAGGCTATTATGCCGCCAACACAGCCCGCATCAGCGTATTGCAGCGCGTCCAGGAGCTGATCTTCAGCGAGGAGCAGCTCAGCCGTCTGATGACGCGCGCGCCGCGCGCCATCCACGCCATTGATATCGACGGGATGGATCTTGTGTTCAGTGTGACGCAGGACGCCGCGGTGAGCTACGAATGGCGGGACGCGGTGCGGTCGGAAGAAAACAATGTCAAGCGCCACAACCTGGCCGGTGTGAATATTCTGCGCCAGGACAGGGGCATGGTGCAGGAATGGAACTTTGCCGACATCACGGCCGGCCCGAACGGCGGCTGTTACGCGCTGACCGCCACGGGGCTGATCTATGAGTATGACAGCTCGGGCAATCTTGTCTTTTCCTTCGGCGGGCGCGCCGTTGCGTCCGAACGGAGCGGGCTGTTCACGGCGGCCGCCGCGATTGATACAGACGAGAACGGATACTTATATGTGCTGGATATGGAACGCGGCTTTGTTCAGACCTTCTATCCCACGGAGTTTGCCGCCGCCACACACGCCGCGATAGAGGGATTGCTGTCCGGAAATTATCGGGAAAGCGAGCAAATTTGGACCGGGCTGCTGAGATTGAACGGCATGTCGTATTTGGCGCATTACGGGTACGCCAAGTGCCTGTTCGCGCAGCAGCGGTTTGACGAGGCGCTGGAGCATTATAGGATCGCGCGGGATATACCCGGATACTCGGAGAGCTTTTGGGAGCTGCGCGACGCATGGCTGAACCGCTGGATTGCGCCGTTGCTGACCGGGCTTCTGATCGCCGGGGTTGCGTATGGGTTGGGCAAAAAGCTCTGCCGCCGATATCGTCCCCGTTCGGAGCGGGAGCGAAAGCCCCTGGAGGGATGGAAAAAGGACGCCCGCCTGCTTCTGGAAATGCTCCGGCATCCTATCGACAGCTTTTACTCGATAAAACGCGGCGAAAAAGGGAGCGTCGGGTTTGCGTCGGCGTTATATACCGCGGCGTTGGCGGTATGGTTCTGGGATCGTTTATTCAGAGGCTTTGTCTTCAATCGCGCCAATCTCAAATTTGAGCAGCCCCTGACGGCCGCCTTGCTGTTTCTGGTCCCCGTCGTTTTATGGGTAGCCGGGAATTACTTCGTGTCTTCCATCAACGAAGGGGAGGGCACATTCCGCGCCGTGTATGTCGGCACAGCCTACGCGCTGACGCCGTATATCCTCCTGACGCCCGTTCCGCTGCTGCTCAGCTATGTATTGACGCTGAACGAAGCGTTCGTTATTTCGTTCTCCACGGCGTCTTTTTGGATATGGAGCGGGGTTCTGATTTGCATCGGCGTATCCGAGATTCATAATTATCAGTTCGGAGGAACGGTGAAAAATATCCTGCTCACCCTGTTTTTCATGATTATGGCCGCGGTGGTGTTTGTCGTTTTGTACCTCATTTGGCAGCAGATCCTCATATTCTTCCGTTCGGTCGGAGGGGAGGTGTACTATCGTGTCACGGGGTTTTAAGAAAGCCGGTATTTTTATACCTGTTTTGGGGGCGGCTTTGTGTCTCTGTGTCCATGCCGCCCATTCCGGAGTCTTCGGCACACAGGCGGCGCTTCCCTCGGGACGCACGGATGTCGAACTGCGTTCGATACGGTATGCGCGGCCTGAAACGGAAACGGACGCGGTAACCGCCCCGGTCACGCTGGACGGCTTTGAGAGGATGCTGTCCAACGATGTCCTGTCGCTTTGGTTCCACCCTCCTACCGCCAGCCTGCGTATAGTAGACCAGCGCAGCGGGTATGTCTGGGGCTGTGCGGACATAGATCAGCCCAAGGGCTTGAACCAATCATGGCATTCATTTGCCAACTCCCTGGCGGCCATCGAGTATTACGACGAAAAGGACGCGGAGAAGCGCGCCGGCATGACAGATAAAGATGTGGAAAGCGTCTTTGAATGGCGTCAGGACGGCTTTGCGGCGCGGGTATCCTTTACCGCCCTGGAAATATCCATGACGGTTCAGGCACGCCTGGAGGGCCATCGGATTTCTGTTTCTGTCGACCCCGCCAGCATTCGGGAAAACGGGCCGGCGAGAATCAAGTCGATGTATCTGCTTCCGTTCCTGGGGGCCGTATGGGAAAATACCTTGCCGGGGTATATGCTGATCCCGGACGGGCCGGGCGCGTTGATCCGGTATGCCCCTTCGGTCAATTACACCTCTGCCTATAACAAGAAAATATACGGGCTGGATATGGGGATCGACTCCCTTTCCGTGCCCGGCGGCTTACAGGCCGGGCGCGGCGACGATTACCTGGTCAAGGAACCGCAGATCACCCTTCCGCTCTTCGGTGTGGTACACGGCGCGTATCAAAACGCCTTTTACGGGGAAGTGACGGGCGGCGCGGAATACGCATCGGTCCAGGCGTATGCGGCGGGGATGATTACCGGCTTTAACTGGGTGACCGCGCGCTTTGACCTCCGGCAAAGCTATGTAAAGCCCCTCAACAGGGCCGGCGCCGGTATCTATGTGCCGCAGGAGGAACGAAACGAGGTGTCTCCCGGTGTACGCTATACCTTTCTGACCGGCGGGGACGCGGACTACAGCGGCATGGCGGTATCCTACCGGGAGGATTTGCTGCAAAGGGGCATTTTGAACACACAGATTTCAAACGATGCCGAAATTCCGCTGCATGTATCGGTTGTCGGCTCGGAAGTGCGGGAGGGCTTTTTGCGGGATACCACCCGGACGCTGACGACCATTCCGCAGGCCGCGGCGATGGCGGAGGACCTGGCGGGTGAAGGCGTCAGAAACCTGACGATGGTGTATCAGGGCTGGCAAAGCGGCGGTTTCAGCAGACACAAGTCCGGCAGGACGTCCATACAGGGGAGCTTGGGCCATCCGCGCGAATTACAGGCGCTGCGTGACGCGATCGAGCAAACCGGCTCCTTCTATTTGCTGGAGAACATCGTCACCGGACACGATCCGCAGGTCTCGCGGCGCGGCCAGGTAGCGGTAAACCGGTCCAGGGCGAATGTACGCTTTACCCGAAACGACCCCTCGCTGATGTATAAGGACCGTTGGGTGATCCAGCCGGATGTGTCCGCTCAAATGCTGACGCGGATGGTCCGGGATATGCGGGGCTTTGGCTGGCTCCTGCCCGAGTACGGGGAGCTTCTGTACTCCGACTATACGAGAAACCGTGAAATCACACGAAGCGGCGCCCTGCGCCTGCAAATCGAGACCCTGTCCGGCACGCAAAGCCCGATTGCGCTGACGAACCCGAATCTTTACCTGTGGCCGTATATAGACGCCGTATTTCAAGCGCCGGTCACATCCGGGCAGTATCTGTACACCACCGATACCGTTCCGTTTTTGCCGATCGTCATGTCCGGCTGTCTGGAAGCATACGCGCCATACCTCAATCAGGGCTTATACGCGCAAAACTCCATTCTGCGCCTGGTGGAATATGGCCTGTATCCCTCGTTTATCGTGATGGCGGCGGATAACCGGGCGCTCGTGGACACTCCGCTGATTGATTTGTTTTCCCTTCATTACGCGGATTGGCGTGACCGCATGATATCCGCCTACCACACGGTATCCGGCCCGCTCGGACAAATCCGGGGACAGAGCATCATCAGCCATCGCGTGCTGGAAGAGGGCTTGGTGCGGGTTCAATACTCGGGCGGCGTGACGGTGTATATCAATTACAACACCCGCGAACGCCGCGCGGACGGCCGGGTCATTCCGGCGGGAGGGGTGGTGATCGGATGAAAAGGGCGTCTTATTCGCTGGGCGTCACATCCAGGGAAGGGATTACGGGATACCTGTTTTTCTTGCCGTGGATTCTTGGCTTTGCCGTCTTCACGGCCTATCCGGTTTTGTACTCTGTCTATATCAGCCTAAACGAGATTCAAATATCCGGCGACGGGAGGATACAGGCCGCATGGAAGGGGCTTCAGTATTATTACGAAGCGCTTCAGGTTGACACGGTCTTTACGGTAAACCTGTTTGACGCGCTCCTGCACATCGCGTGCGCGGCACCGGTGATTGTTATCGTAGCGCTCGTCATCGCGTTATTCCTCTCCAAACGGTATCCGCTGAGAACCTTTTTCCGGGGCGTATTTTTCCTGCCGGTTATCATCATGTCCGGACCGGTCATCTCCGATCTGCTGGGCCGGTACTCCATCGGACTGACCGGGGACTCCCCGCTGCTCTTTTCCTTTATGTCGTCGCTGCCTTCCTTTTTACAAAGCCCGGTGTTCTTTGTGCTGGATAACCTGGCGCTGATTCTTTGGTTTTCCGGCGTGCAAATCCTTCTTTTCATCGCCGGGCTGAATAAAGTCAGTCCCGAGCTGTACGAAGCCGCCGCGATTGACGGCGCTTCCGCGTGGGAAGGCTTCTGGAAGATTACCATGCCTCATCTGAAGCCCTTTGCGCTGCTGGGCGCGGTCTACTCCATCATGGAGACGGCCAATTACGCCAACCTCGAGGTCAACGAAAAAATCCAGAGCCATCTGCATGAGATAGGCCGGCCGTACAGTTATTCGTCGGCCATGAGCTGGATTTACTTCCTTTCGGTCCTGGTTCTCCTGGGGGTCGCGTTTTTATTGCTGGGAGGCATGAACAGAAAGGAGGAGGCGCGATGAAAGCGGGTCTGGGAAAGCATGACCTTTTTAGGAGAGCTTTGTCGGGCGGCCAGCGGCGTCCCGGTCTCCTAAGCTCCTTGTTCTATTTCATTCTGCTGGGCGGAATCGGGTTTTTATTCCTGTATCCGGTTGTCTATATGGTCCTTCAAAGCGTCATGTCGCCGGCCGATATCACCGACCCGGGCGTCGGATGGATTCCAACGGGGCTTTATTGGGGCAACTACGCAAGGGCGTCTGCCACCTTGGATTTCCCGAAGGCATTTTTGACCTCCGTGTATCTGTCTCTGACGCCGGCGCTTCTGACCACGATATCCTCCGGCTTCATCGGATACGGCCTGGCGCGTTTCCGGTTCCCCGGCAAAAGCAAATGGCTTGTGCTGCTTGCGGCGACCTTCTTTATTCAGTCACAGGTAACCATGATCCCGCGCTTTATGATGTTCTCACAATATCAAA
>Ga0099364_10011321_pt1 | contig 12196 bp, 9 predicted proteins | sample TergutTh196P3_FD_73070 | JGI IMG/M metagenome (GOLD analysis project Ga0099364, IMG submission 73070) | Microcerotermes parvus P3 segment gut microbial communities from Pointe-Noire, Republic of the Congo - Th196 P3 | ecosystem: Host-associated > Arthropoda: Insects > Digestive system > Gut ...
CGGAAGCCTCCTTTGAAAGCAAAGGAGGTGCCCCGAAGGGGCGGAGGAATTTTGCGCGCGAGCGCATGTGGCCTGGATCGTTCCGCTTCGCCGCGAGAAAAGAACAACGTATCACTACAATTGTCTAAAAAGAGCCTTTTCTTTTGAAAAGCTGATCTGTCAGCTTCTCAAGCCCCGCGTTGAGCTTGTCGTATACCGGCGCGGCCCAGCGGAGGATCAGCATGGCGAGAACGGCGCATAGCAGCCCCGCCAAAAAGCCCCCGATCACGTCGCTGGCGTAGTGCACGCCCAGCTGGATGCGCGAAAACCCAACCAGAAATCCGATGACGACCACTGCCGGGGTGAGAAAGCGCATGGGCTTGGTGTTGTGCCATTTTGCCGTGCCGAAGAGCATCGCCATCGAAACCGCGATGGAGCTTGAGGTGTGCCCCGAGGGGAAGGACGCGCTGGAGGGCTTCTTGATCAGGTCGGGGTAGTTGAATTGCGCGGCCCACCAGTCCAGCTGAAGATCATAGGGGCGCGGACGGTCGAAGACGTTTTTCAGAATCAGGTTGACGAGGATGCCGTTGAGCGCGATGGCGATGAGCATTGCCGTGCCGATTTTGCGGGTCTTCGGGATGAGGACCAAGGCCACCGACAGCACGATGAAGAACCAGCCGCCATCCCCCAGATGGGTGATGAACGAGAAAAAAGCGTCCCAGAAATCCCCCCGCAGATGGGCTTCGATCCAGGCGAATACGGACGCGTCGAAGTTCAGGAACGAGATGAACCCGTTGCTGTACTCCTGGATGTATGCGACCAAACTCATGATGTACCTCCTTGAAACAATTTAATTTAAGGCTCTTTTAGGTAGCTGTAGTGATGCGCTGAGTTTTTGTTGCGATCCGGGTGGCTTACGAGCCACCCCTACAGCCCGATATAACGCCACCCCGCCACCCGGGTTGTCAGGGCAGAATTCATAGTAGGGGCGACCTGCGGTCGCCCACTGGCAAAAAGCTACCCAGTTTACAAGAAGTCTAATAATTTAATTCTCAAAAGCATTCCGTGCAAAGATCGTCCAGGCAAAACGCGCTTCGCGCGAAGGGCTCGCGCGCGATCCACAGGCCACTGGTGAAATCCGGCACGGGAACCGGCGCGCCGCCCAGGGCAATGGACTGCTCCGACAGCGCCGTGACGCTCATCCAGGCGGCGGTGTCATAGACGTCGATGGGTGGCGGGGTTTTGGTCCGTACGCTGTGCACAAAGGCCGACAGCACGAGATAATCCATGCCTCCGTGCCCGTTGGCGTGGATTCCCGCCTCGCCATAGGCCTTCCACAGCGGATGCTCGTAGCGCTGCTGATACGCCTCGAAGGGCTCCCATTTGTGCTCCCAGCTTTCTTTCCCGGCAGGGGAGTGCCCCTCCAGAAAGATCGCGTCCCCCATGGGCGCCTCCTGGAAGATGCCCCTCGTGCCCTGCACCATGTAAGCCCGGGAATAAGGCCGGGGCAGCGTGCAGTCGTGCACCAGGTGGATGGTCTCGCCCCCCGCGCACAGGATCGTGGTATCCACAATATCCCCCTGCTGAAAAACCTGGTCCGCCAGATGATAATCGGCAGGCTGTTCTTTTTTGATGTATTCATGGAGCCCACGGGCCTTGCTGGCCATGCTGTGGAGCGTCAGGAAGCGGTTTCCCCGGTTGATGCGCAGCATTTTGGCGATCGGCCCCAGCTGATGCGTGGGATAGAGGTCGCCGTTGCGGCGGAGAAAATTCGCCAGCCGCCCGTGCCGGTTTTCCTGCCCATAGGCAATTTCATCCCGCAGGTCGTGCCGGTAGCCGCCCTCCAGGTGAACCAATTCTCCAAAGAGGCCCTCCCGGGCCATGCGAAACAGCGCCATCTCCTTGCGGTCATAGCAGCAATTTTCCAGCAGCATGCAGAAGCGCCCGGTCTCCTCGCTGGCGCGCACCAGCCGCCAGCACTCCTCCATAGAGGCCGCGCCGCCTACCTCGACGGCCACATCCAGCCCCGCGCGCATGGCGTCCGCCGCAACGCGGCTATGGGTGATCCAGGTAGTGCAGCAAAGCAGCGCGTCCAGACGCTCCCTCGCCAGCATCTCCCGGTGATCGGTATAGACAGCCGGGCGGATTCCCAGCTTTTCCTCCGCCCGCGCGGCGGCCTCCAGGGCCCGGTCCTCATATTGGTCGCACACGGCGGGAACAGCCACGCCGGGGATGCTCATCAGCTCCCACAGCTGCCCCAGCCCGCGCCCGCCCGCGCCCACCGCGCCGATGCGGACGGTTTGATCGCTTGCGTTTTTCAGCACGTCTGGCATCCGCCTTTCTTGTGTGTACTGTTAGATATTGTAGCATGAAACAGGAAAAGATTCAATAGCTATTTGCGGACTTTTTGCGTTTTTGCCCGAAGAAGAAAATTGGAAAAAAATGTTGAAAAATGCCCGCGCGTGTGCTATACTATAATCCGGCCCGCAAGGGCCACGGTGCTGTGCTTGCATGGGAACCGGTAACGTCCCCTCCGGACGCCTATCCTGGCTAAGGAGGTGAGGTACATGGAGATGCTGTTAGCCATGGGCTTTGTATACCTATGCGCGACGCTGTTCATCATAATGGCCAAGAAAAAGGACTAGCCGCCCCAAAGCCTGACTAGCGGAGGGCGGCAATAAGTCCTTAGTAAGATTGTAAAAATCAGAGGAGGGCGCGCCGTTTCCGGCAGCACTTTGCCCCCTTGACCTCTTTCATTATACCGCAAGGCAAATGGAATGTCAAGGGGGTTATCTTATAGCTATTTGCGGACTTTTTGCGTTTTTGTGTATACCTATGCGCGACACTGTTCATCATAGTGGCCAAGAAAAAGGACTAGCCGCCCCAAACGCCTGCAAGCCGTGGGCGGCAATAAGTCCTTAGAAAGATTGTAAAAATCAGAGGAGGACGCGCCGTTTCCGGCAGCACTTTGCCCCCTTGACCTCTTTCATTATACCGCAAGACAAATGGAATGTCAAGGGGGTTATCTTAATATACATAGCCCGAAAGCAAAACAGAAAGGGTGCGGGCTATGCCGACAGTCAGCTTGTGTATGATCGTTAAGAATGAGGAGGAGGTGCTGGCGCGCTGCCTTTCCAGCGCGAAGGACATGGTGGACGAAATTGTGGTGGTGGACACCGGCAGCGGGGACGCGACAAAGGAGATCGCCCGGCGCTTTACGCCGCATGTCTACGACTTCGAGTGGATCGATCATTTCGCCGCCGCGCGGAACTTCGCTTTTTCGAAGGGCAGCATGGACTACCTGATGTGGCTGGACGCGGACGACATCATCCAGCCGGAGGATGCCAGGCTTTTCGAAGAGCTCAAGGCGGAAATGACGCCGGATACGGACACGGTGATGATGAAATACAACATTGCCTTCGACGAACAGGGCAAGCCCACCTTCAGTTATTATCGTGAGCGCATGCTGCGCAATTGCCCGAAGGCCAGGTGGGAGGGCGCGATTCATGAGGCGATTACGCCCTTCGGGAAAGTCGTGCATTGGCCAGCCGCCGTAACCCACCGCCGCAAAGCCCATACGGATCCCCTGCGGAACTTGAAGCTTTTTGAGCGGCTGATCGAACGGGGAGACACGCTCTCGCCCCGGGAGCAGTTCTACTACGCCCGCGAGCTCTATTACAACACCCGCTACCGGGAGGCGGCGGAGATGTTCGAACGCTTTCTGGATGAGGGCAGGGGATGGATTGAGAACAACATTGAGGCCTGCCGCGTGCTGGCCCAATGCCGCCTCGCGCTGCGGGAGCCGAAGCCCGCGCTGCAGGCCCTTTTGCGCAGCTTTGCCTACGACGTACCCCGGGCCGAGCTCTGCTGCGAGATAGGATACTACTACTTTACCAGGCAGGATTACCGCGTCGCGGCGTATTGGTACAAGGCCGCCCTTCTGTGCGAGCGCAATGACGCCTCCGGGGCGTTTTGCCTGGAGGATTGCTATGGATACCTGCCTTTGATGCAGCTGTGCGTGTGCAGCGACCGCCTGGGCCGGCGGGAGGAGGCGATTGAATACAACGAGCGGGCCGGAAAGCTTCGTCCCCAGTCCGCGGCGTATTTGCAGAACAAGAAGTTTTTCGGGGTTTGACTACGGCGCCGCTTCTGCTGGAAAATCCAACAAACAAGCGGTGGGTTTTATCCCACCGCCTTGCTTTGCGGAAAAGACATATCCAGTTTCCGCGGCAGAACGTGCTGTATACGAAAGTCCGCGGCTGTTTTTGATACAGCGCTTCCCCGGTACCGCAACAGATAGCCGCGTAGCGGCTGTTCTCTATATAAACTCCCCCTTGGATAGCCGGCAGCGCCGCGGCCCTGGGGCGGGGTCCTGAGGACCCGTCTTTGTTGATGCGGTCTTTTTCACGTCCTTTGCGCGGGCAGGAGGTCCGCCTTTCCACGTTTGCTTATGGTAGCACGGCCTTCAGAGAAATGCAAGCTCTTTTTTCGCGAAAACAGCGGGAAGCATACGATTTCAGACAGTTTTTCAGGGCGCTGGAAATGATTGCCGGATGTCGGGCGCATCCTTTCCCGATGCAGGGGATTGCGGGCATAAAAATCACAAGCCGCTTATTGCAAACGGCTTGTGGCGTGCTGTTTCACTTCCAAAGAAATAAAGGTCCTGCGCTTAGCCTTCTTGTACCCCGCCGATGAAGTCGGTAAAACCGACCTTGAACACACCGTTCGAGGATACTTTATACAACACAACGACCGCCGCATCCTGCTCGTGGATGCAGAAGCAAGCGCTGTCCCGATAAAGCATACCAACCTTGTTTGTCAGCTTGCTGTCGGCGTAAATCACCAGTTCTTTGCCGGAAGTGTTCACAAACCTTTTCAATTTTTGACCTCCTTTTGTAGCTGCGCGCAAAACGAGCTTTCCACGATATTCTTAGATTAGCACAACAGTGCGTTAACCTTAGCAGTATTATAGCATTGAATCAAAAAAATGCAAGTATTTTGCAAAAAAAAATTTGATTATTTTATATAATATTGACTAAATATGGGAGATATAGTCAGATAGAGGGAATATTCGGACAGGTATCCCCATATCCAGGGAAACCGGTCTTTCCAAATCGGTCTTCCCAGTGTCACGCATAGGGGGAAAATCCCGCGCCGACAGCCGAATTTGTGAGCAACTGCCAGGTAACGCAGCCCACAATACCATCCGCTGTCAGCCCGCGCGTCGCCTGGAAAAAGCCCACGGCGTCCTCGGTGGCCACGCCGAACATGCCATCAAGGCCCAGGCCCGCGCGTGTGACTATATTAAGGGCGTCCTGCAAAATCAAAACATAGACCCCCACCGAGCCGCGGCGGGTGAGCGGATAGCCGCCGGTAAAGCAGGCGGGCGGCAGGGTGCGGGTGTCGAAATGCACCCAGGTGGGCGTCAAATAGGCGGGCTCCACATAGGTCCAAAGGCCGCTGGACTGTGCCGAGGCCCGCATTTGGGCCCGCTGGGCGGAGCTGAGGTTATGGGCGCAGTCAAAGGCGGTGCCGGCATAGTGCTGGCTCTGGTTGGCGTGGCCGCCCTCCCCGACGCGCCGGAAGCAGTGGCGCACATAGATCGGCTGGCCCCATATGCGCCGGAAGGAGACCCAGGAATCCATCGTGCGCCGCTGTGTCCACAGCAGCTGGGACCGCGAGGTGCCGCGGAATTCCCCCACCAACAGCGAGCTGTCGGCGTAGGGCATGGGGTCCCGCGCGTCCCGCTCGAAGCGCTCCATCCGGTTGGTATCGTTGTTGTATAGCAGTATGGTCACGCGCTGAAGCCTCCCTTAATTGTCCATAATTGTCTATGAAAACATTGCCGGAGCAAATTGGATGATTCTGTTATTTATATGCGGCTCAAACAGGAAAAACAACGAAGCGGGCGCAAAAAAACAACATCCCGCGAGGCGAACCCACGGGATGTTTCGGAATATTGTTGTTTTTTGTATGTTGTTTTTGCCTGGCGCTTTAGTCTTCTGAGCTGGAAGAGGCCACAATCGCGTCCTCTTCTTCTTCAGGGGCGTAGGCCTCTTCTTCAACGGCATCCTCCGCCAGGGCGCGGATGGAAAGGCTCACGCGGCGCTTCTCGAAGTCGATGCCCACGATCTTCACCTTGACCTCCTGGCCGATGGAGAGCTCATCCTGGGGTTTTTCCACCCGGCGGTCGGCGATCTGCGAGATGTGGATCAGGCCATCGACACCGGGCAGCACCCGCGCGAACGCGCCGAAGCTGGTAAAGCTCACAACCTTTGCGTCCACCACGGAATCCACGGGGTACCGCTGGCGGAGAATCTCCCAGGGGTTGTCCTCGGCCTTGCGGTAGCCAAGGGAAATCTTGCGCTTTTCGGGGTCGAGGGCTTTCACATAGACATCTACCTCGTCGCCAACGCTCACGACCTCGGAGGGATCTTTGACGCGGCCCCAGGAAAGCTCGCTGATATGCACCATGCCGTCGAGCCCGCCGATGTCCACGAAGGCGCCGTAGCTGACAAGGGACTTCACTTTACCGTGGTAAACCTGTCCCACCTCCGCGGCGGCCCAGAAATTGGCCTCGGCGCTCTTGCGCTCCTCCTGTGAAACGGAGCGGATGGAGCCCACCGCACGGCGGCGCTGCTTGTTGACCTCAATCACGCGGAAGCGCACTGTCTGGCCCATAAGGCCGTCCAGGGGCTCGCTGCGGGGCACGCCGGCCAGGGAGCCGGGGATGAACACGCGCATACCCTTGACCATGGCCACCACGCCAGCCTTGACCACTTCGACGATTTTGCCCTCAAGCACGGTGCCGTCTTCCTCGGCCTTGATGATATTGTTCCAGGCCTGGGCGGCGTCGAAGCGCTTTTTCGAAAGCTGCACGGTGCCCTCGGCGTCGTTGGTCTTGAGAATAATCAAATCAAGCACATCGCCGATTTTCACCTCCTGGGTGAGGTCGGCGGAGGGATCCCTGCTGTATTCGCTGGCAGCGACATAGCCGGTCTGCTTGCGGCCGATGTCCACCTGGATTTCGGAGAGATTGACGGCGGTCACGATCCCCTTCACCTTCTGGTCGGTGTTCATGCCCTTGAGGGATTCCTCCAGCGCCAGGGTGAATTCATCCTCCTCCGTGGCGGGCACGGCTTCCTCCGCCGTCTCAGCCGCTTCAGCGGCGGCTTCCTCCGCCGGGGCTTCCTCGGCGACGGCTTCTTCCGCCGGAGCTTCTTCCGCAGGGGCTTCCTCCGCCGCGTCAACAACGCTTTCAACTTCTTCCGCGGGAACGGCGGCAGCCGCTTCTTCCTCGACAGGCGCGGTTTCGGGGTTCATGACTTCGTTCAAGAGTTCGGACATGGTTGTTAGTACCTCCTTTATGGTGCGCGCCGGAGTGGACGCGCCCGCAGTGCAGCCGATATCGCGAAAAGCAGAGAGCTCTTCCCGGTGCCTGCTCAGATCCCCGCACCCTTCAACAAGAAAGGAAGGGCACAGCTCCTCGCATACCGACAGCAGCTTTGCCGTGTTGGAACTCAGCCGGTCGCCGATGATGACCATGGCGTCGCAGGCGGCGGCCAGGGCTCTCGCCTCTTCCTGCCGAGTTTGGGTCGCATTGCATATTGTATCAAATAAAATCACGTTTGTACAGAGGAAATTCAGTTTTTTTATACTTTTTTTCCATTCTTCGGCCTGAAAAGTGGTTTGAACCACCGCGACAAGGGCGGATTCGCGCAAATCGGAGCGTTTCAGCAGCAGCTTTTCGAGGGAATCGGCGTTTTCCGCCACCAAAGCCTCGCCCTTCGCGCAGCTGCGGATTCCGATTACCTCGGGATGGTCCGGATTGCCCAGGATGAGGACGGGGATTTCCGGCGACGAATGCGCCGAGACGATTTCGTGAATCTTTTTCACAAACGGGCAGGTGGCGTCGCAGCAGGGGATGCCGGCCTCTTCGATTTCCGCCATGGTCTCCTTCGGCACGCCGTGGGCGCGGACGACCACAGTGTCTCCGGGCCGGCGATGGGCGGGGGAATCCACCGTAACCGCGCCGCTGGCTTCAAAATCCCGCATGACCTCCCGGTTGTGGATCAGCGGCCCGAGCAGCGAGACGGACGCGCCCTGCTTCAGCAGCGCGTTGGTCATATCCACCGCGCGTTTTACGCCGAAGCAAAAGCCCGCGGATTTTGCCAGGATGATAGGCATAACAGACCTCGGGTTCTAGATTTTAGATTTTAGACTTTAGACTTTAGACTCCTAGATTTTAAGACTTTTAGATTTTTTAGACTTTCAGATTTTTAGACGCTATTCTTAAAAATAAAAGCAAACATAAATAAAAGAAATCAAAAGCCGAGCTTCCACAGCGCTGTAATCGCGTCCATGATTTTTTCCGTGGCCGCCTGGGTTTCCCGTTTGTTGGGCCGCTCGCCCAGGCCGAGCTCCCCGAAGGGGATCAGCTCGCCGTAGCGAACGGTGATGTGGCAGCGGAATTTTAGATCGCCCTCCCGGTAGATGCAGCAGGGGAGGATATCCGCCTTTGCCATGCGGGCGAACATGGCCGTGCCGCCCCTGGCCTCGTGGATTTTTCCGTCCGGCGAACGCCGTCCCTCGGGAAAAACCCCCAGACCCATCCGCCCGTCCTTCATCACATTCACGGCGAAATCCATGGCCCTGCGGTCGATGATCTCGCGGTTGATGGGGAAGCCGTTGCACTGGGTGAACAGCCAGGCCACAAAGGGGTTCCGGAACAGCTCAATCTTCGCGATGAAGCGCCAGGCGAGCTTTTTTGAGGTCACGGCCAAAAACGCGGGATCCAGCGCGTGGGTGTGGTTGCAGGCCAGGATGATACCCGCGCTGCTCTCTGGCAGGTTTTCCAGGCCCTCCGCCTTGATGCGGAACATCAAACGCGCCAGAAAGCGCCCGAGGTAGATCCAGAAATATTGAAAAGACGGATAGGGGTCAAGCCGGTCAAAATTATATTTTTTGGAATGGAATTCGCCCTTCTTTACGGGAATCCAGATTTCGACCTTGCAATAATCGTTCTGCTCCTCCCACGCCAGATAGCGCTCCATCGTGGGCAGGGGAGCCTGTACACGGGCGCTCTTGCGCAGGATTTTTTTATGGACCGCCTTCCATGCTTCGGCGAGGGTGTTTTCGGAAAGCTTTCCCTCCGCTGTCACCACGAGCCAGGGCCCGGCGGGATACGCGAAGCGTTCCAGGCCTTCGGTACCGGGCGCGTCTTGCGCGGCTTCGGCGCCAACCATATAGTCGTTTGCGCCGCTCTCGCCAAAGCCGAAGCACAGCCCCAGCAGCGGCTCGCCCGATGCCAGGCCTTCGATTCGCGCAAGGCTGCCGTCCGTGCGGGCGATGTCCCAGGCGCCGCCCGCGCGCGGCGTGGCGCGCCTTCGGCCGATGACCTGAAAGGCCTCTTTCTCAATGATTTCTTTCTGTATTTTTTTTTGCTCTTTTTTTTGGCTCATAGCTTCTCCTTTATCAGCGCCACCACCGCCTGGATGCTCTCCTCCAGATCCATCCGCGTCGTATCCAGCACGACGGCGCCGGGGGCGATTTTCAGCGGCGCGGCGGCGCGTTCGCTGTCCTGCTTGTCCCGCCGGAGCAGATCCGCGAGGACCTCCTCGTAGGGCTGGGGGCTGCCGTTTTCCCGCTGGCGTTTATAGATACGCGCGGCGCGCTCCTCCGGCGCGGCGGTGAGAAAGATTTTCAGCGACGCGTCCGGCAGAACGACGGTGCCGATGTCGCGGCCGTTGAAGATGCTGTTTTGCCTGCGCGCCAGCTCCCGCTGGGGCTCCAGCAGAAATTCCCGCACGGCCCCGACCTTTGCCACGTCGGAGGAGGCCTTGCTGGCCTGAGGGGTATAAAGGGTCTCCGTGATATCCTCGCCGTCCAGATACACATGCTGCGCGCCTTCGATAAAGGCCAGCGAAAGACGGATGTCCGGCAGGCAGGCCTCCACCTCCGCCGGGTCCTCCGTGGCCTTGCCCGCGCGGAGCACCGCCACGCCCACCGCGCGGTAAAGCGCCCCGGTGTCCACAAAGGCGAAGCGCAGGCGTTTTGCCGCCGCCTTCGCCGCTTCGGTCTTTCCGGCCCCCGCCGGCCCGTCGATAGCGACGGATATCATATGTCCCATGAGCTTCAACTCCTAATCATCAAACTCCGAATCGCCCAAGCTGGCCGACAGGCCGGCAAGATACCCCGTTGAAAACGCGATTTGCAGGTTGAACCCGCCGGTGTAGCCGTCCACGTCCAGCACTTCCCCCGCGAAGTATAAGCCGGGCTGCAGCCGGGACTCCATTGTGTTGGGCCGCAGCTGGCGCGGGTCAACGCCGCCGGAGGTCACGATGGCCTCCTCAATGGGCCGAAAGCCCGTGACTGTGAGCGGGAAGCGCTTGAGCAGCTCCAGCAGCGCGCGCCGCTGCTCCCGGGAAACCTGGCTGACCCGCAGCCCCGCCGGAATTCCGCTGCGCTGTACGACGACGGGCACCAGGCGCTTCGGCAGAAGGCCGTTGAGGGCATTGATAAAATTCCGGCCGCTGTTTTCGGCGAAATCCCGCAGGATCCGGGCGTCCAGCTGCTCGTGGGAGAGCGCCGGCTTGAGATCCAGGCGGAGCTCGCAGCGCCCGGGCTCTATCCCGCGCATATGGGAGCTGGCGCTCAGGGCCATGGGGCCCGACACGCCGAAATGCGTGAAGAGCAGCTCGCCGAAATCCCGGTAGATCACGCGGCAAAGCTGCTTGTCCCATACCTCCAGGCCCGTATTGCGCAGGCTCAGGCCCATGAGCTCCGCGCAGAAGCCCTCATGGCACTCCAGGGGCACCAGGGAGGGCTTTGGCGGGATGATCGTATGCCCGGCCTGCTCCGCCAAGCGATAGCCATCGCCGTCGGAGCCCGTTTTTGGGTAGGAAAGGCCTCCCGTGGCGAGAATCACCGCCCGTGCCGGGATGCTTTGGCCCTCCTCGGTGACGACGCCCTTCAATTCATTCGATTCTATCCAAAGATTAGTCGCTCTTCCCCGCAAAAATCCTACGCCCTTTTCTCTGGCGCGGCGAATGAGCGCTTCAGCGACGTCGTGGGCATTGTCAGACACGGGAAAAACCCGCCGTCCCCGCTCGGTTTTGACCGGAACGCCCTGTTTCTCGAAGAATTCCATGGTGTCCAGCGGCCCGAAGCGGCTGAAGGCGCCGAAGAGGAAGCGGCCGTTGACCGGGATGCCCGCGATGAGCTCCTCCAGCGCGGTGGTGTTGTTGGTGAGGTTGCAGCGGCCCTTGCCCGTGATGCGCAGCTTGCGGGCCATGACCTCGCCGCGCTCAAGCAGCGTGACCCGCGCGCCCCGGGCGGCGGCAGCCGCGGCGGCCATGAGCCCCGCGGGGCCGGCGCCGACGACCAGCACGCTCATATTTTGTCCCCGCTGTCGGGGGAGTCGTAGATCTCATGCTGCTCCCATACGCCCTCCAGGGAGCGCAGGGTGTCGTATACCTTGTCCCCCTGCCTGCGGGCGCAGGCGGCCAGCAGGGCGTTGATCAGGCTCAGCGGGGCCACCAGGGAATCCACGAAGGTCACCGAGCCGCAGCAGGCCACGAGCACGTGCTCCGCCAGCGCCGCGATGGGGGAGTGCGTGCTGTCGGTGATGGCAACGCCGGCGGCGCCCCGCTCCCGGGCGAAGCGCAGCGCGGTGACAGTGCGCTTCGAGTAGCGCGGAAAGCTGATGGCGACGCACACATCTTTTTCGCTGATGTGCAGCAGCTGCTCATAGATCTGGCTGGCGCTGAAGGCGTCCAGAAACACCACACCGGGATGGAGGATGTTCAGGTACAGCGCCAGAAAGTTCGCCAGCGCCGCCGAGGAGCGCGTGCCCTGAATATAGACGCGCTCCGCGTTGTGAATGGCCTCCACAGCGTTGTGGAAATGCGCGCGGGAGCTGTGCTCCAGGGTCTGGCGGATCATATCCGCGTCGGCGGACATGGCGCTTTCCAGGATATTGTCGCCGGCCAGGCGCAGGTCGGCGGCCTGCATGCGCTGGATGCTGTTGAGGCGGCTGCGGATCATCTCCTGCAAATAGCGCTGCAGGTCGGGATAACCCTGGTAGCCGTTTTCGGCGGCGAAGCGCACCACGGTGGATTCGCTGACCCCCACCGCTTCTCCCAGCGCGGCGGCGGTCAAAAACGCGGCCTTGTCGTACTCCCGCAGGATATAGTCGGCGATTTTTTTCTGCCCCTTC
>Ga0099364_10011322_pt1 | contig 12196 bp, 14 predicted proteins | sample TergutTh196P3_FD_73070 | JGI IMG/M metagenome (GOLD analysis project Ga0099364, IMG submission 73070) | Microcerotermes parvus P3 segment gut microbial communities from Pointe-Noire, Republic of the Congo - Th196 P3 | ecosystem: Host-associated > Arthropoda: Insects > Digestive system > Gut ...
AGTTGAAAATCTTCAGAATCTGCAAAGAAACATATCGGGGCAAGGGCGAACGCGGCTTGCTTAGAGTTAAGCTAATTGCATCTTTATACAATCACAGGGTGGTTTTTTAAGTTCAGGGACAGGTCTACTATTGCGCTATCTATGTTTTGCCTAATAGCCCGGCAATTCAAGATTATTTTTTTCCTCCTCGCTTGCATAAAGATTAAACGTATTTACTCCACCTTTGCCAACTTCGATATCTCCAATACTGTACGCCATCTCAGACCAAAAATATTGATTCTCTATATCATAATAATAATTCGTTATAGAAATACCCGCACTATGATGTTCATGTAAAAACATGATGCAAGGGATGGAATTGGCCATTTGATATATTCTATATTCAACTGTCCCGCCATACCACCACCAACTAAGCACATACTCTCTTCCATCAATTTCGGTTACCAACTTAAAAACGGATGCATCCTGCGCTGGTGTCAGCCGCCCGTTCCAGAAATACAGGTCATTTGCGTAAAGTGATATGGTTACAGGCTCAATCGCGCCGAAAATCGCCTCATCTACCATGCTTGTAGAAAGAAGCCCCAAAGGAATCTCGTAATCTTTCAACGGATATTTACTCATATCATTCATGTCGCTGTCATAAGGGTATATAATGTTTTTCGGCTGTTCCTCGCCATCATTAGGCTCCAATATAGATTCAGTTTCCATCGAGACAGGCTCCACGAGCGCAGAGATACCATCATCGGATTCCAAACCGCTTGGCTGAATGGTATCGTTGGTGCAAGCAGATAACCCGATAATCAAAATAATCAGTATGGATATTAAATGTAATTTGTTCATTTGCACCTCTAGGAAAAGCTGTTAGGTATTACTTGTTCTGCCGCCATATCTTCAACAAAAACCCAGTATCCATCAATTAGGCTTTCATAAAGAAATATTGTGCCATCAGCACTAACGGCGACCCTTCCTTCCAAAGTATCATCATTTACATTTACTTGATTCTCATTGTCAAACACATTCAGCACATAAAAGTAAAAACCTTTATATTTCATAGCTTCATTTGCAAGAAAAACTATATTCTCTCTATCTCCTATGTGTCTTGTATACCATTCATATGCTGCCGATTCAGCTTCATCAGCCGTTATTGCTCCAGAAATTAAAGGGGTATGTCTTTCAATTTGCTGTGTAATGTTTTCGTGCTCCGATGGTTTTCTCCATATTGTTAATTGATAACCAATGTTTGTCATTGAAGTATCAAAGGTGTAACTTATCGAACCCTCTTTTACTATAGAGGAAATGTATATGTTGGGCGGCGTATCATCTAAAATATACTTACTTTCAATACTGTATTCCTTTGTGCCGTAGCAAGTAATGCGATATTCATAAAATCCACCATCTACAAAGTATATCTGACTTGGTTCACCTAAACGATATGCTTCTATCCATTGTTCCAAAGCCGCATAAGGCACATCGTTATCATTATCCGTATTGACAAGTGTAATTTCCGGGCGTGGATTCCAGCTAATAGTATTGTCTGTATCGGAGCTTGAATCCTTTGAAGAAGATTGAACAGGCAAAGAGCTGCCACCATCGGGTTCTAATTCGCTTGGTTGGATTGCATCGTTACCGCAAGCCGATAGCCCAATAATAAAGATAAGCAGTATGGATATAAATTTAACCTTGTTCATTTTCGTCTCCTAATATGCTGCGTCAAATATTCGGGCAGGACTGTCACTGTACATCAATCTTTATTACATCAAGCGGCGGGTGTTCATGGGTAATTTCTAAAAAACCCTCGTCATTGTCTTTTGCGTTTGATATTCCGATATATGGGCTTACGACAACCATGTTTTCAAATGTCTGTCTATGTGGCGTGCCGGAGTATTCAGCCGTTGTGCGTTGCGGGTCATCCAGAAATCTCCGCATGATAGCACTGGTATCAGGCCGACTATCCGTCATAATCAACTGCTCCGCCGAAAATACTGTTTGCCCGGTTCGGTCAATGATGAGATAATTAAAAATATAGTAATCGACATCATAGTAACCAAAAGTTCCCTCACTAGCGTGTTCAATTTTTTTAAAATCTAAAACATCAAGATATACTGGCATGATAACGGCATACCCCTCCCCGTTAAAAGGAAATGCTGCGTTATATTGCGGGGTAATTACCCATTCGCCTTGCCTGTCGACATAACCATATTTTCCGTCAACGACTACGGCAGCTAATCCATTGGAAAAGTTTTGAACTCCATCAAATGAAAAATCTATTACTACTTCACCATACTCGTTGATAAATCCGCGTCCGTCCTTAATAGAAGCCATTGCCAGCCCATCATGGAAACTACTTACCCAACTATAAATCGGGTCAATAACAAAGTTGCCTTGTCTGTCAATCACGCCCCACAGGTAATCACGGGAGGCGTCCATTACAATTTGTGTTCCCCGGTCACTCCAAAAAGTGAGCGCAGAACCAGAACCATATTTTTCTGATAACTCCGTATCACTCATAAACATCCACCAACCATGAGACATAAATTGCACCGGAATCACAATTTCCCCGGTTTTATCAATATATCCAAAATAAGGATATCCACCTTGATTTAAAAAACCATTTGTATTGTTTTTTGTTACTTCCGCGTCAACAGTATCAGTTTCAATTTGTGCCAAGCCATCATAAAAACGGCCCACGCTGGAAAATCTATCGCCAAGCTCGATTACTACTACGCCATCTTCATTAAGATAAAAAAACGATTGCCCTATTTTTGCACTTGCAAGCCCCTCTGAAAAACTGTCAATGCGGTCATAAACAGCTTCGGTTATAATTTCTTGCAAGTCACTACTTATCAAGCCGTATTTGCCATCTTTTCTAAAAGCCAACACTATATCAGAGTTAACCTGCCTTGTAATATATTCAATTTCCGCTTCATCTTCTACAATTTGTTCCTGTACAGATGGTTCAACAGGCACAGAATTAACTTCTTCTTGCACAGATGATTCAACAGGTGCAGAGCTACCACCATCGGGTTCTAAACTGCTTGAATGAACAGCGTTGTTGCCGCAAGCAGATAACCCGATAATTATAATCAGCAGTATTGATATGGAATATTGCTTACTCATTTTCAACCTCATCCAGATAAACTATGAGGGAAGGATTCGTACCGACGCTCTATCTTCAATCAGTTCTAAACTAATGCTTGTATCTTCTAAAAATACTGAACCATCAGAACTAACATATACGTTGCCAGCGTGTGTATCGCTATTATAATATACTTTCAAATAATAAAAACATTGTCCTAAATATACATATCGCGCTTCTACCAAATACTTGAAATTTTCTTTGTACTCGAATACATCGGTGGCAAGCTCGGCGGCTTGTGTTTCAGAGATTTCTACCTGTTGCACCCACAATCCATCTTCTTCCGAAACTTCATCCCACGATGACAATCCTCTGTAAATTGTCACTGGCAACCACTCTACCTCTGGTAAATCTTCTCCAAAGGTATAATAAATTGCGCCTGTTGTGATAATTTTAGAGTATCCGCAAAACTCCGTGGGCATATCTGCGCCAAAATATCTTTTCTCAATTAGGTACTCGTCTGTGCCGTTACTGGTTAGCCGCCACATTATAAATACTCTTGGGTCTGAAAAATAGATTTGAGAAAGCTCACCGTTTTGCCATGCTTCAATCCATTGTTCTAAAGCGCCATTTGTCTCTCCATCCCAGCCCATATATCTAAAGGTGTTTTCGTCTATTGGGTTCCAATCGTCTAACTCGTTTGCATTGGGTATTTCATTATCCACAGCAGGTTCCTCTTGTATAGGTGATTCAACAGGCGCAGGATTACCGTCTTCGGATTCCAAACCGTTTGGCTGAATGTCATTGTTGCCGCAAGCAGATAATGTGATAATCAAAAAAAATAGGATAAAATGAAGTTTTGTTTTTCTCATTGTTCACCCTCATGTCCGTAAATTTACATCGCTATATAGCCCGAATACAAACATCTAAATTATAGCATACTTACAAACTCAAAACAATGAGAGCAACCGAGCGTTCCGACTATCCAGACTGTCAAGGGGCTTTCGCGGCATAAACCGCGCTTACGCGCTATTTATTCCACGTTCCCCTTGACAGTCTGGATTTTTGCCGTGTCATTTCGCCGCCGAGAACGGGGGACAGGATAAAAAGCAATCCTGTCCCCCGCCCTCGTCCACTACATTTTACGTCAAAACCGTCTGCACTACCCCGCGCTAATCGGAAAGTATCGCGGGGCTAACGCCGCCCCGCACGCGGTAAAGATTGCGGACATGGCAATGATCGAAAAAGCCATGGCGGTTTTCTTTATCATTCTCAGTACCTCACAACCTCAAACCTGCCGCAGCTTTCCGGCAAATAGGGGTTGCCGTTAAAATCCGCCTTGTAAAAGCAGCCCATGTGTACGTTTGGCTCGTCTATGCAAATTTTATAAAAATTTCCGGGGAACGTATCGCCCGGATTCAGAAGCGTTTTGCCGCCCCATTCTTCCAGCAGGCTGATTGGGATATCGATGGAATACCCCCAGTAAACGCCCTGTAAATCCTCGCCGTTGTGCGGATGAACCCGAATCCCTTGAAGCTTCTCCGTGATTTCGGGCGCTACCGGAAGCTCCCCGCCGTCTTTTATCAGGCAGCAGCCGATGATGTCGGGGGCTGCCTCGCCTTTTGGCACGGCTACAACGGCAAGAGCCGTGTCGGGCTTGCCGGCGAACAGGTACAAAACGCACTCAAGCCTGCTGCCGGGGGAAGGATTCACCTCAAACGCCCATATTTGAAGGTGCAGATAATCGTCCGAAGCACAGAGGATATTCTGAGCAAACGGCTTGTAATCCCGCTTTTCAAGCGGGTATGTCACGATTTTCGCGACAGGCAGCGAGTCGTAGACAGGCGCTCCCTTTATTTTACTGACTTTAAATGCCATAGTAACGTCCATTCCTTTCGCAAAACTTCGGACACAAAACAGCCTATGAAAAGGAATAGGCGTTTTTTCACATCACATAGATTCGGGCGCCGAAATTTTTAAGAGCCCCAGCGCGTTAGCAATCGTTGTTTTCACCGCGATACACAGGCAAATCCTTGCCTGCATCAAGGACTTGTCCTCTACCTGAACATGACAGTTCGTGTAAAACCTGTGGAACAGCGAAGCTGTGTCGATGGCATAATGCGTAAGGCGGGACGGGTCGTAGTTTACGGCGGCCCAGATAATCTCGCTCGGGAATTGCGACAGCTTGTGTATCAGCGCGTCCTCCTCGGGGGCTTTTAAGAGAAGCAGTTCATTCTCCGTGCATTCCTCCGGCGTCACGCCGTTTTCCGAAAGCTTTTTGAGAATGCTGCAAATTCTTGCGTGGGCGTACTGCACATAGTAAACCGGGTTTTTGCTTGACTGTTCCTTGGCAAGGTCGAGGTCAAAATCCATCGCGGCGTTTGGCGACGTTAAATTAAAGAAGAATCTTGCGGCGTCAAGCGGCACAAGCTCCAGCAAATCGGAAAGCGTTACGCCGCGCCCCTGCCGCTTGCTCATGCGGTACGGCTCGCCGTCCTTGATAAGCCGGACAAGCTGCAACAGCACGATATCCAGCTTCTCGCCGCCGATGCCCATGGCATCCATCGCGCCTTTGAGCCGTGCGATATGCCCGTGATGGTCTGCGCCCCAGACATTGATGACCTTTTGGAACCCGCGCAGGGAGAATTTGTTATAATGGTACGCGATATCCGCCATGAAGTAAGTGTATGCGCCGTTTTGCCTTACCAAAACCTCATCCTTGTCGCCACCGAAGGCCGTGGCTTTGTACCACAGCGCGCCGTCCTTTTTATATACGAGGGCGCGCTCCTTTAACGTGTCAAGCACTTCGTCAATGGTGCCGTCGCTGTAAAGGGAGCTTTCGTGGAACCACACTTTGTATTCGATGCGGTAATCGGATAAAATCTCGCGCATATCGTTTAAGTTGCGCGGAAGCGCGTATTTTACAAGCTCACTGCGGCGCTTCTCGCCGGATACGTCCAGCAGCTTTTCGCCAAAAACATCGGCATAACCCTTCGCGCGGTACTTGATATCCTCGCCTTGATACAAATCCCCGGGGAACGGCACGGCGTCCTCGCCTTTAAAAATCTGCAAATACCGGGCTTCAAGGCTTGCGCCGAACTTTTCAATCTGGGTTCCGGCGTCGTTTACATAAAACTCGCTCGCAACGTCGTACCCCGCCGCGTCCAGGGCGGACGCCAGAGCGTCGCCGATGGCGCCGCCGCGGGCGTTGCCGATGTGCATGGGTCCCGTCGGGTTCGCGGAGACAAACTCCACCATCACCTTCTTGCCCTTGCCGTAATTGGTGTGGCCATACCGTTCGCCAAGCGCGGTAATGCTTAACAGCACCATCGCGCGCCACTGCGGCTTTAAAAAGAAATTTAAAAAACCGGGGCCTTTGGTTTCGGCCCGTTCAAAATAGCACTCGTCGCCATCGAAGCAAAGGCGCTGTAAAATTTCCTCCGCGATTTTTAAGGGCGGCATCTTAAACAGCTTGGCGGACACCATGGCGACATTTGCGGCAAAATCGCCGTGCGCCGGGTCATTCGGGATTTCAATCGTGAACTCCGGAAACTCCGTGCGCGGCAGGGCTTTCTCCCGCATCGCCGCGCCGACGGCGCCCGTTACAAGCTCCTCGAGCTGCTCTTTTGCACGGAAAACAGGGTCCTTGCAAATATTCATTTGGTTTTTGCACACTCCTTAACATTTACATACATCTCGTTTTCGCTCGCAAGGATGGAGTTGATATCAAGCGAATATTTAATTTCAAGATTGCCTCCGGCATCGTCCAGGCTTGACCTTATCAGGCTGCCCGAAATGCCTATCATCATACCGCCGATTCCGGCGTCGTAATAGCAGTGATGGCGCACGCCGCGCTCCACGATAAGCTGTGACTTCGTCTTGCCGCTTCTCTCCAGCGTAACGCACTTGTCCTCGTCGATTTTCAGCGTGGTTTTGGAGCCTTCAAACCCGGTTGCCCCCGTTTCGTCATAGGAAATAAAATAGCAGCCGTTTCTCTTATAGTATTTGCCCGTTGTGAAAATCTCAACGATGTCGCGGTCGTCCTCGCCCACATAAACGCCTTTTATGTTAATTAATACGTCTTTTTTCATGGCATCCTCTCATATATCAATCGATTCAACATCGATATGCGTGATTTTTCCGTGCGCCTTGTCGCGCAAAAACAGGTTCGCGACGCTTTCAAAGTTTTCGGGCGAATCGGTCAGGAAGTACTCTACCTTGCCGCCCCCGTCATGGGAATCGTTTAACAGGCCGCGCTTTGCAAGCCCGGTTTTGAGCTCCGCCACAGCGGATACGCAGGGGTCTATCAACGTCACCTTGTATTCCAAAACGTCGCCTATGAGGTCATATAAAAGCGGAAAGTGGGTACAGCCTAAAATCAGGGTATCAATCTCCTCTTTTATGAGCGGCTCCAGATACATCTGAAGCGTCAACCGGCTTATCTGGTTTTTGATGTCAATCATGCCGTTTTCGACAAGCGGCACAAGCAGCGGGCAGGCGTTGCCGAAAACCTTCGCGGACGGCGATATGGCGCGCACCGCGCGCCCGTAGGCGCCGGAACGGATCGCCGCGGTCGTCGCGATTACGCCGATTCTGCCGCCGGCGCTCATAGCGCAGGCAGTTCTTGTGGCAGGCAGGAGAATCCCTGTATACGGCGCGTCGCAGCCGATTTCCCGTACGATTTTTTCATCCAGCACCGTACTGACGGTTCCGCATGCCGCGATAACGGCCTTGACGTTGTGCGCCATCAGGAATTTCACGGCCTGCTTCGCGTATTTTATGATGGTATTTTTTGAGCGGGTGCCGTAAGGGTTGCGCCCTGTATCGCCAAAATACACAATGTTTTCATCCGGCAAGAGCTTGCGGAGCTCGCGCACGGCGGCAAGGCCGCCCACGCCGGAGTCGAACACGCCTATCGGGTTGTTGCTCATGCGGTAACCTCCATTTACTGTAATGCGGCCGTTACGATTTTTTCGCAAAGCTCGCTGTACGAAATGCCCACGGCGGCGGCCTCCTGCGGCAAAAGGCTTGTGGGGGTCATGCCGGGCAGGGTGTTGGCCTCAAGGCAGTAATGATGATTGTTTTCGTCCAGAATATAATCTATCCTTGAATAATACCCAAGCTTTAACGCGTTATGTACGTTTAAGGCGTCTTTCAGAAGGCGGCTTGCAACATCCCCGGGAATGTCGGCGGGACAGACCTCCAGTGCGAGGCCGGGCTGGTATTTGTTTTTGTAATCGTAAAAGCCTGTTTTCGGGATAATCTCAATCACGGGCAAGGCGACGCCGCCAAGCACGCCGACGGAAAATTCGCGGCCCTTTATCAGGCGCTCCATTAAGACGAACCGCTCGTATTTTTTAGCGGACTCTATCGCGGCGTTTATGTCCGCGCGGTCGTAAATCAGCGACACGCCGACGCTGGAGCCGCACCCGCACGGCTTTACCACGCACGGCGCCCCGATTTTTTCAACGGCTTCATCTATCTTTCCGGTTTCGGTATCGAACAATACCCATTCCGGAGTGGAAAGTCCGTTCGCCGCCATCAGCGTTTTTGCGATGTCCTTATCCATCGCAAGCAGGCTGCCGGCGTAGCCGGTGCCTGTATATTTGATGCCGAACATATCAAACGCCGCCTGAAGCTGGCCGTTTTCACCAGCCGCCCCGTGCAGCGCGACAAACGTAACGTCGGCCTGCCTGCACATTTCAATGACGTTTTTGCCGATGAACGCGCCGCTGTTGTCGGCTTCGTTTATAAGCGCGCCGAGGTCGGGCTCATAGGCCGGAACTTGATAGCTGAAAACCCTGCCGCTTTGCCTGTCAAAAAAGGATGTGTCGTCGCAGCCCTTATACAAATCGACAAGCGCGACGCTGTGCCCGTTTTCCATCAGGGCGTTCGCAATCAAGCTGCCGGAGGAAAGCGAAACGTCGCGCTCAGGCGAATAACCGCCCGCAAGAACTACTATCTTCAAGGGAACCACTCCAATCACATAACCAATCATACCATAAAACGCGCGGCGAGACAAGGAAAACAACATCGTTTATACAATACATATTAAAAATGAGATGAGCCAAGAACATATATGAACGAATGCGAACGATAGCCTGTCAGGCCGTGTGAACTGTATGTGAGTTTGCGTCCATATTCGTTCACATCACATGCAGTTTACTGCTTTATCGAAGCGAGAGTTATGTTCACCGCTTGTATAGAGCAAGACAGGTAACCCGCCGGTTAAAGAAGCGGCAGCCTTAAAATTTCGATAAATTTCGTTTTTTTGTTGACGGCGTGCGTTTATTGTGTTATAGTAGTGATACCTCTAAAAGGGCTTTATTTTTTTGCGCAAATTTTGTGTGAGACATGTTAAGGCCAACAAAACCGCGAAGCGGTTTTTCGAGGGAGGCAAAATAAACCGGGAGGTGCCGAGATTGAGAGTAAAAATTACCCTTGCTTGCACGGAATGTAAGCAGCGCAACTACAATACGATGAAAAACAAAAAGAACGACCCCGACAGGCTTGAAATGAGCAAGTATTGCAGGTTCTGCAAGAAGCACACGCCTCACAGGGAAACCAAATAAGGGGGCGAAAAGATGGCAGCGGGCACAAAAGAAAAGAAGCCGAATGTTTTTGCGCGTATGGCGCGTTCCGTCCGGGATATGCGCGGGGAAATGAAACGCGTGGTCTGGCCCAGCAAAAAGCAGACGATAAACAATACGTTGATTGTTTTGACGTTCATGGCGATTATGGCTACTTTGATAGGGCTGTTTGATACCGGGCTTTCATGGATAATCAGGTCTGTTTTCGGAGCGTAGGGCTTGGTATAAAGGCAAGCCCTCGCCAAAGGCAGCGCGGGAGGCAAACGTAAATGGCAGAATCACCAAAATGGTATGTTGTGCACACGTATTCCGGTTATGAAAACAAGGTGGCCGGCAGCATACAAAAAGCGGTTGAAAACCGTAAAATGCAGGATTTCATCAGTGAGGTCCAGGTTCCGACCGAGACGGTTGTCGAGATTAAGGACAATAAGAAAAAAGAAGTCGAGCGCAAGCTGTATCCCGGCTATGTGATGGTTAAGATGATTATGACCGACGATAGCTGGTATGTCGTGCGGAATATCCGCGGCGTTACCGGGTTTGTAGGCCCGGGCTCGAAGCCTGTTCCGCTCACCGACGAGGAGGTTTCGCGCCTTGGCGTTGAAAAACGCGAGGTCATCGTAAACTTTGAGGCCGGCGATTCGGTTAAGGTCACGGACGGGTATCTTGACGGGTTTATCGGCACGGTCGATTCCATCGAGCCGGACAACGACATTGTCAGGGTCATGGTTTCCATGATGGGCAAGGACGTTCTTGTAGAGCTTGAGCTTGACCAGGTCGAAACGCTCGATTAGCGGAAAACCCTTTTCCGCCGTGGGAGGATTATCCTGTGGATAATCCGACAAATACCACTATTTTGAAAGGTGCGATTTTTAAAATGGCAAATAAAGTAATAGGACTTATCAAGCTGCAAATCCCTGCGGGAAAAGCGACTCCCGCGCCGCCCGTAGGCCCCGCGCTCGGACAGCACGGCGTGAACATTATGGGCTTTACAAAGGAATTCAACGAGAGAACCAAGAACGACATGGGGCTTATCATACCGGTGGTAATCACTGTTTATGCAGACCGCTCGTTCAGCTTCATCACAAAAACTCCGCCCGCGTCCGTCCTGATTAAAAAGGCGGTGGGACTTGAAAAAGCGTCCGGCGTGCCGAACAAGGATAAGGTTGCCAAGCTCACGCAGGAGCAGGTGCGCAAAATAGCGGAACAGAAAATGCCCGATTTAAACGCCGCCAGTGTGGAAACCGCAATGAAGATGATTGCGGGAACGGCGCGCTCTATGGGCGTTACGATTGAGGGTTAGGAGGAGTATGGATTATGAAACGCGGTAAGAAATATAAAGAGAGCCAAGGGCTTTTTAATAGAGCGGCACTACATGAAACTTCAGACGCGCTTGACCTGTGCGTGAAAACAGCCAAGGCAAAGTTTGACGAGACCGTCGAGCTGCACATCCGTTTGGGCGTTGACTCCCGGCATGCGGATCAGCAGGTTCGCGGCGCCGTCGTGCTGCCGAACGGCACGGGCAAAAAGGTGCGCGTGCTCGTATTCTGCAAGGGCGATAACGTGGAAGCCGCCAAAAACGCCGGAGCCGAATATGTAGGCGCCGAGGATATGATGGAGAAAATCCAGAAAGAAGGCTGGATGGATTTCGATGTCGTCATCGCCTCCCCCGATATGATGGGCGTCGTCGGGCGTCTCGGCAAGATACTCGGCCCCCGCGGCCTCATGCCGAATCCGAAGGCCGGAACCGTCACCCCTGATGTCGCGAAAGCCGTCACGGAAGCAAAGGCCGGTAAGATTGAATACCGCCTTGACAAGACGAACATCATCCACTGCCCGATTGGCAAGGCAAGCTTCGGTATTGAAAAGCTTCAGCAAAATTTAGACGCGCTGATGGGCGCGATTATTAAGGCCAAGCCTGCCGCCGCGAAGGGCCAGTATGTGAGATCATGCGTTGTTGCCACAACGATGGGCCCCGGCGTAAAAATCAATCCCGCGAAGTTTATGTCATAGACAACCAGTACGAGCACCTGTTCAGGCTTTCGAAGCTGTACGAATAAGGTTTATTGTAAAAAAGCGCGCCGGTTCGATGACCGGCGCGCTTTTTTCGGTAGACAATGGCATTATGCTGACGCTGGTTTTGCCGCTCGTACCGCAGCGTTCGCGTTGCCGCTGGCTTGTCGCTCATGCCGCGATGTGAACTGCATATGAACTAGCGTTCATATTTTTTCATATCACCCTGCGGAGCTCTAAGATTGGTCGCGGATTTAAAGAATGAGGAAACGGTACTAACGGCAGTTCAATTTAAACCCTGCCAATGTCTTAGCTCAGGGATAACAGCATGAGCGAATACAATTCAAATATTCTTCCATATTCTTGTATTCGCGGGGCCAGCGCTAAAGCTCCGCAGAGCGTCCGCGCGGGCGTTAGATTGATTCTTGCGGATAGGCTGCTTGCTTGCGTTGGGGGTTCGGGGCTCTCCCTGGCGCGTTTTGGTTACTTTGCCGCGCAGCAAAGTAACGCCCGCCGCGGC
>Ga0099364_10011323_pt1 | contig 12196 bp, 9 predicted proteins | sample TergutTh196P3_FD_73070 | JGI IMG/M metagenome (GOLD analysis project Ga0099364, IMG submission 73070) | Microcerotermes parvus P3 segment gut microbial communities from Pointe-Noire, Republic of the Congo - Th196 P3 | ecosystem: Host-associated > Arthropoda: Insects > Digestive system > Gut ...
TTTCCTGCCTGAATCGGATCCGTAGCATGTCCCCGGCTCTCCTGCCGCACAACCCGGCCCGTTTCCTGCCATCATGCAGCCCGACTTGCCCATGCCCATGCCCATGCCCATGCCCATGCCCATGCCGCCAACGAACTTACCCGCTTCGGCATCGAACACCGTCTTCTGGGGCGCACTCAACTTGCTGTAAAACGCCTCGACCGGCTTACGCATATCGGACAGCATGCTTGCGCGCCTCTTGCTGAATTCCTCCGCGCGCGCCAGCCGTTCGATTGCTGTCTTGGGCGCTTCGGCATTGCGCCTGCTTTCCATTTCCTTCAGCATGGCCCCGGTACGGGCTTCAGTGGCTTTCCTGAAATCCGCCCAGGCCGGTTTTTGCTCCGGGGTCAGCGCCAGCGCAAGCTCGAGCCGCGCCAGACGCTCTTCCATCCGTTGGTTCATCCGTTCCTTGACCTGTTCGGGCGTGGCATTACGCCAACCGTGCCCGTAACCGCCGCCGCCCCATCCGCCGCAACGCGCCATGGCCGCGCCGCTCAGCAGGGTTGTTGCCGCCAGCGCGGCCACGAGTGATGTTTTGATCCAGGTTTTCATCGGGTGTTCTCCTTTCCGTTGGGATCGTTGCGCCCGTTGCATCGGGCGATGGGCGTATTTAACCCCGGAAAGCAGGGGGCGGATATATCGTAGAACAGCAAATTTGAAGCAAGATGTTTCCAACGGCCCGATTGATACAAAAGGATACAAATCGATCCCGCATCCGCCTAAGATGCACGAAAAACCACCCGCCAAGGAGAATCTTTCATGTCCAGCCAGGATCACATTCTGATCGTCGACGATGATCGGGACATCCGCACCCTGCTTGCCGGTTATCTCGAGAAACAGGGGCTACGCTGCACCACTGCCGGCGATGGCCGCGAAATGCGCGCCGCGCTGGAGAGCCACCGCATCGACCTGATCGTGCTCGACATCATGATGCCGGGAGAAGACGGCTTGACCCTGTGCCGCAACCTGCGCGCCAGCGACTCCCACAACGCCAACACGCCCGTACTGATGCTGACCGCGCGCGGCGAAGACATGGATCGCATCATCGGTCTCGAAATGGGCGCGGACGACTATCTGCCGAAGCCGTTCGTTCCGCGCGAGCTCTATGCCAGGGCCAGGGCCATCCTGCGCCGCACCCGCGCCCTGCCCCCGAACATGACCTCCGCGCCTGCCGTGCAGGGGCGTGAGCTGCATTTCGCGCACTGGCGGCTGGACACGATCGCCCGTCACCTCATCGACCAGGACGGAACCATCGTCGCGCTGTCCGGGGCCGAATACCGCATTCTCAGCATTTTTCTCGCCCATCCCCAGAAAATACTCTCGCGCGATCAACTGATGGAGCTCACGCAGGGGCGCGAAGCCGATGTCTTCGACCGTTCCATCGACCTCCTGATCAGCCGTGTGCGCCAGCGGCTCAATGAAAACGCGCGCGAACCGGCGATCATCAAGACCGTGCGCAACGAGGGTTACGTGCTTGCCTGCGAAGTCACTCCAGCCGGAGCCGCGCCATCATGATGAAACGCCTCTGGCCCCGCAGTCTGTTTGCGCGTCTGATGCTGATCTGGCTGGTGGGCATCCTGCTCGTGCTGGCCGTCAGCTTTGCCATTTTCGTCAATGAGCGGGATCGGGTCTGGTCTGAGGGTTTGGCGCGGGAAATCGCTTCCAACGCCGATATTCTGGACAGTCTCACGCCGGAAGAGCGCCGCCGTATGCTCGGTGAGGAGCGGGGAGGAGGGCGACGAGGTCGGTTACGCTTCAGCCTGACCTTGCCCGAGAACGCCAGGGCGCTTCCCGACGAGCACCCCCTGCTGCCTGCGCTGCGCGAAGCGATGCCCGAGCGCCAGCCTGCCATGTACACCTATCGACGCGGAGAAGGTCCCGATCTTTCCGAACGTCAACTCCTGATCGTTTCCGTGAATCTGGCAGACGGTTCCTTGCTCACTGCCCGACTGCGCGGTCAGTACCGCATGCCGGGTCAGCCGTCCATGCTCTCTCCGTATCCGCAGGCTTCGATCATGACCAGCGCGCTCCTTGCGCTTTTCATTGGCGTGGGCATTCTCACCTGGATTTGCGTGCGTATCGCCACCCGACCCCTCTCGAACCTGTCCGCTGCCGCGCGCGCCCTCGGCGAAGACCCCGAACGAGATCCACTCGAACCCGCAGGCCCCACCGAAGTCATCCAGGCCACGGAAGCCTTCAATCAGATGCAGCAACGCATTACCGCCCATATGCACGAGCGCACCCGCATCCTTGCCGCCATCTCTCATGATCTCCAAACCCCCATCACCCGGCTGCGCCTGCGCGCCGAAATGATCGACGACGAAACCCTGCAAGCCCGCATTCAGTCCGACCTCGATGCCATGCAAAGCCTCATTCGTGAAGGGCTGGACTACGCCCGCAGCATGGAGGTGAGCGCCCAGGCGCAGCCCATCGACCTCAATGGGCTTCTCGCTGCGCTATGCGGTGACGCCGCCGACATGGGCTGGACGGTTTCCGTGACGGGACAAGCCAGCGAACCATTTACCGGCCACCCCGTCGCGCTGCGGCGAGCCTTGTGGAACCTGATCGAAAACGGTGTGAAATTCGGCGAGTCCGTCGACATCGCCCTTTCCGAGACCCCGAACGCGGTGCACATCCTCATCCGCGATCATGGCCCCGGACTCCCCTCTGAAGAGATGGAGCGCGTCTTCGAGCCTTTCTACCGTACCGAATCCTCCCGCAACCGCGAAACCGGCGGAACCGGCCTGGGTCTGGCGATCACCCGCAATCTGCTCCACGTCCAGCGCGGCGACATTCGTCTGGACAACCATCCCGAAGGGGGGCTTCTCGCCTCTGTGATCCTGCCGCGCGGTCAGCCGCATTGAGTCCGCAGATGACGGCATACCGCAGCACAAGCAAGATATGGTAACGTCCAGATAGATAGATCACACGGAGGCGTTCCATGATAAGCATCGACCACCACGAAGACATGATCGTCGCCGTCGTTTTCGGCGAATTCACCCTAGCCGATTACCGTGAATTCGAGGAACTGGCCGACTACAAGATCAAGGTTGGTGGTCCGCTTGATTTGCTGTTCGATCTACGCGAAATGGCCGGATTTACCATCGATCTCGCCGTGGAAGAAATCCGCCACTCCCTGCGGCACGCCCATGATTTCCGCCGTATTGCCATCCTGACCGACGACCAGTGGGTCACATGGAGCGCGTGGATTTCGCAATTCTTCGTCGACGCGGAAATACAGGTTTTCGACAACGAGGAAGACGCCCGACTCTGGCTGGAAACCGACCAGCAAGCCTTGACGTGATTGAATCACCTGTCCAAACCCCGGCCTTCAGACCGAAGTTCTGACCTCCGCGCCGCCCTGAAGGGCGAGGTTTCAAACCGGGGGCAGTATTACGAAGAATTATCGCTTCCTGATGCCCGTTGCGAAGCGGCAAGTTCAATATTTCCTTTCGTGAATCGTTGAAATATGTGCATGTGAGAATGTGAGAATGAGAACATTGTGGCATTCGATATGCCGCAGTGCGCAATAAAATCCGGGTAAACAGCCTCTGAAGATTGATTGTGGAGAGATTCCCGGTATGTCGTCATGGAGCGAAGAAGGAGCGAGATCATCCACCGTGGATGTGGTGGTGGTCATGCGCGATGGGCGTGAGGCCGCACAGCGTTGCCTTGTCTCGCTCTATGCGGCCGTGTGCCGCACGATGAACGAAATCGTCGTCATCGACGATGCTTCATCCGATCCGGAACTGGTGGACTGGCTCGACGGCGAGGCCGACGCGGGCCGCATCATGTTGTTGCGCAACGATAAGGATCGGGGCTTCATGGCCTCGGTCAATGGCGCGTTGGCGCTGCATCCGGAGCGCGACGTGGTATTGATGGAAGGTAGCGTCGAGGTCGCAAACGACTGGCTCGATCGCCTGTTGGCGTGCGCGGCGTCACGGGCCGACATCGGCACGGTGACGCCGTTTTCCAATAACGCCATTTTTTGCGCCTATCCCTTCGCGGGATGGAACGGCGGCCTGCCCGGCACGCAGGAATTGTCTGCGCTGGATGCGTTGGTGGCCCGCGTCAATGCCGGACAGTGGGTGGAACTGCCTGCGGCAGAAAAGTTCTGCATGCTGATTCGCCGCGCGTGCCTGGACATGATCGGTTTTTTCGATATCGAGCGTTTCGGGCGCGGCAGCGGAGAAGCAAAGGATTTTTCCCTGCGCGCGGCAGCAGTGGGCTGGCGCAACGTGCTGACCGCCAACGTGTTCGTCTATCGCGCCGTCGGCGCGGTTCCCGATCCCGCCAGACTGGAAGCGATGCAGGATGCCGAATACAAGCTGACCGCCCTGTATCCGGATTACGACGCAAAGGTGCGGGACTTCGTCCATCTCGATCCGTCGGCGCGGCTGCGGACACGGATCGACTGCGCTCGGGCTGCGCTCGGCGGCTCCGAGTTTGCCTCGGTCATGGACGAGCAGGCGCAAAAGCACGCTGCACGCGCGGCTTCACAGGCGGACGCGCCGCTCGATCCGCCGTTGCCGACAGTGTTGCACGTGACTCATGACCGAGCCGGTTCCGGGCGCTGGGTAGCGGATTATTGCGCGGCAGACCTCGAATGCCGCAATCTGGTGCTGCGCGGGCGCAGCTCACGCAACGCTGCCACGGCTGAACTGGCCTTGTACGATCCGCGTCAGGGGCCGTTACCCCTGATGACCTGGACGTTGGTCGACCCGGTTCAGAGTGTGGCCATCGGGCATGCCGAGGTTGCCGGGATCGTGAAATGGATTTGCGCCGCGTTCGAGGTGCGCGCCCTGCTGGTTTCGTCTTTGATGGGGTACTCGCTCGACCTGCTGCGATTCAATCTGCCGACCATTCTGGTCGCGCACGATCTTTTTCCGTTTTGCCCGTCGCCGCCCGGCATTTTCGAAAAACCCTGCGAATGCTGCGATGACCATGTGTTTACGCGCTGCATGCGCGAGAACCAGCACAACGATTTCTGGCATCTGACCACTGTCGTCGACTGGCAAGCCCTGCGGACGGCTTTCAAGGAGTGTCTGGCTGCGGACAATGTGCGGGGCGTGGTTGCGGGCGAAGAATTGCGCGCGCGCTGGATATCGCTTTTCCCGGAACTGGGCGTGCAGTCGTGGACGTGCGTTCCTTATGGATTGGGTGCGGCCTTTGCGCGCGGCCCGGTGGGGCTGGAGCAGATGTTCGGCAACGGGGCCGCAGGCGCGGCACAGGCGCCGCATTCCCGTTTGCGGGTTCTGGTGCCAGGGCGTTTGTTGCCGCATGCGGGCCTGGGATTGTGGCGGAAGATTTGTAACGAACTGCGCAGCTTTGCCAATGTGCTGCTGCTCGATTGCGGTGATTTCGGTCAGCCTTTCGAGGACTGCACGGGAGTGGAGGTCGTGCGCGAATGCGATTCCCGCGAATGGCCTGAAAAAATCGCGCAATGGCGCCCGGATTGCGCTCTGTTGCTGTCGTCGAAACCGGAGGGTTCCTGTTATGCGCTGGCCGAAATGCGGGCGCTCGCAATTCCGGCAGTGGCTGTCCGGCAGAGTATCTGTACGCATCGCGTCGACAATGGCTGGAATGATTTCCTGGTAGAGCCCGAGACCGATGCCGTGCTGGACATCCTGCGCACGCTCGACCGGGCGCGCGAGCGACTCGCCGCCGTGGCCGACTTCCTGCACTTCAGGCCGGTGCGAACGGCCTTCGAGATGGTGGCCGACATCCGACGGTTGTTGCCGGAACTGGATGTGGCGAAGATCGAAATCGAGGCCAGAGGCAGCAGTGATGCAGAAACCCTGCTTGCCATCCTGGGCAAACGTCTTCGGGGACAGGAAGAAATCCTGCAACTGAAAGACCTCCTGCAAGCGCGTGACGACGAAGCCCGTTCCCGCATGCTCAACCAGCGCCGCCTGGAAAGCATGGTGGGGGCGCTGGCGGCGCAGCATGCGGCCATATTGCGTTCGCCGTCATGGAAGGCGAGCGCGCCGGTGCGTTATTTCGAACGTCTGTGGGAACGCCTGCGCGGCAGGATTTCGCCGCCGTTGGAAAGGCCGCAGGTAGTGCGCAACACACGCATGGAACGGCGCAAGGCGCCGCGCCCGGAGCGTCCGGTTCCGCTCCTGTTGCGTTCCCGTGCGTCGGCCCGGTTCTGGCTGTGCGAGGCGATCGGCGTTCCGGACGCTTCCATCATCATTGCGGGAGGCGGGCAGGATCAATCGCAGCGGGCATTGCAAAACTTCATCGCGCTGGCCGCCACGGTTACGCGCAGTTGTACGTGCGCCTGCTTCGTCTGGTGCGGCTGGCTGGACAACCTGCGTCCCGACGATGCGTTCGCCCTGAAATTGCTGCGCGAAACGGGAGATCTTTTCGTGCTCGATGCGTTGTTGGACGCAGAAGTCTTTGCCGGGGCCGATGTGCTCCTCCTGCCTGCGGAATCGATGGGACAAGTTGGCTTCAATGGCAGGGTGGATGGCATCGCGCACGTTGAGCTTCCACTCGATTCACCGGAAGCCGGTGCAGGCGTCGTGATGGCGGCCACCGTGACAAGACTGTTGCAATATTGTGACAACGCGGATAAAACGGATGCCTTGCAAGCCGTCTAACAGGAAAAATCGGGATTCTTCGATACGTAAAACATCATGCCGGGAACGCTCATTACCGTCACAGCGCCCTCAGGGGCCGGAAAAACCACGCTGGTGCACGAACTGTTGCGTCGTGATGCCAACCTGCGCCTGTCGGTTTCCTATACCACCCGCGCCCCACGCGAGGGAGAGAAAGACGGACGCGAATATCATTTCATCGAAACCGGTCGTTTCCTTGAAATGCGCGACACAGGCGGATTTGTCGAATGGGCCGAAGTGCATGGCAACTATTACGGTACTTCCCGCGACTGGCTCACCGAACAGTTCGGCAAGGGGCTTGATACCCTGCTGGAAATCGACTGGCAGGGCGCGCGTCAGGTGCGCGAAGCGTTTCCCGAGTCGGTGGGTGTTTTCGTGCTGCCGCCTTCATTGAGCGAGCTTGAAAATCGCCTGCGCAAACGGGGAACCGACAGCGAGGAAACCATTGCCCGTCGGCTCCAGGCTGCGCTGGGTGAAATGCGTCATGTACAGGAATTCGCTTACGTTATAATAAACAATTGTTTGCCTGACGCTGTCACTGAGTTGGCGACGATCGTGCAGGCGGCGCGGCTGCGTTACGCCAATCAGCACAAGCGTCATCCGCATTATTTTTCTTTTCTTGCACAGGATTGTTGAAAATGGCCCGTGTTACTATTGAAGCTTGCCTGAAGAAAATCCCGAATCGGTTCATGTTGACCCTGGCAGCGGCCTATCGCGCCCGTCAACTGACGATAGGCGGGACGCCGCAGATCGAGCTCAATCCCGGCGACCGCGACAAACCCACGGTTATCGCACTCAAGGAGATCGAAGTGGGCAAGGTCGGCCTGGAAATGCTCAATCGCGGACAGGCTTGAGGATCTGTCGGGAGGTGTCGTGGAATCCGCCCATGCGCGCGCCTTGCAAGTTGCAGACATCGTGTTTGACGATGCCGTGGAGGATGTCGTCCGTCCAGGGCGGGACCCGCCAGCCTCCGGCCCCGATCTGGACTCCACTGAGCCGCTTTTTGCGCTCCTGAAAGAAAAGGTTGCCGCCTACCTCAAAAAAGAGGACGTTTCCCGTCTGGAGAGGGCTTACCGCTTTGCTGCCGAGGCCCACAAAGGCCAGATGCGCAAGAACGGTGAGTTGTACATCGTCCATCCCCTCGCAGTGGCTTCCATCGTCGCCGACTGGCATCTCGACGCTCAGGCGCTATGCGCGGCGCTGCTGCACGATGTCGTCGAGGATACCTTCATTTCCAAAGCCGAGATTGCCGAACGGTTCGGCCAGCACGCCGCCAATCTCGTCGATAGCCTGTCCAAACTGGACAAGATCAATTTCCGTTCCAGCGAAGAAGCGCAGGCGGCCAATTTCAACAAGATGCTGCTTGCCATGAGCAGCGATCTGCGGGTGATCCTCATCAAGCTTGCCGACCGCCTGCACAACATGCGTACCCTGTTCGTGATGCGCCCCGACAAGCGCCGCCGCATTGCTGGCGAAACGCTGGACATTTACGCGCCGATTGCCCGCCGTCTCGGCCTGGACGGCATCTTCCAGGAATTGGAAGATTTGTCTTTCGTCAATAAAAACCCCTGGCGGCATCGCGTGCTCGTGCGCGCCCGCGCCGTCGCCGCCGAGCGCAACAACCGCCGTCGCCTGCTTGCCCAGTTTCAGGGCGGCATCGAAGAGCGTTTGCAGCAATGGGGCGTCAAGGCGGAAGTACAGGGACGCGAAAAACGTCTCTACAGCATCTACAGCAAAATGAAGGAAAGGATTGCCGAGGCGCGCAAGGGGCCTGCCCTCGTTCATCAGATGGGGGAGAAGAACCGGGCCTTTTCCCATGTCTACGACATTCACGGCTTTCGCCTGATCGTTTCCGACGTGGCCGCCTGTTACCTTGGACTGGGGGCGCTGCACTCGATCTACCAGCCCTACCCCGATCGTTTCAAGGACTACATTGCCATGCCGCGTGAAAACGGCTATCGCAGTCTGCATACGACCCTGATCGGCCCAGGCGGCGTGCTTGCCGAAGTGCAGATTCGCACCCGCGAAATGCACCACATCGCCGAATCGGGCGTTGCCGCGCACTGGCTTTACAAGGACGACGACAAGAACATCAACGAATTGCAGCAGCAAACCCATGCCTGGCTGCAATCCCTGCTCGACTTGCAGGTGAATTCGGGTGGGGCGAGCGAATTCCTCGAACAGGTCAAGGTCAATCTCTTCCCCGGCGAAATCTTCGTGATTTCACCCAAGGGCCGCATTTTCAGTCTGCCGGACGGCTCGACCCCGGTCGATTTTGCCTACGCCGTACACACCGATGTCGGGCATCGTTGCGTCGGCTGCCGCATCAATTCCGACAACAAGCCACTGAATACCGAACTGAGAAGCGGCGATCTGGTGGAGATCATCACTTCGGCCTATCCCAGTCCCAGTCCGGCCTGGCTCAACTACGTGCGTACCGGGCGCGCCAGATCGGGAATCCGCCACTTCCTCAAGAACAAGCAGCAGGACGAGGCCATCAGCCTGGGCGAGCGTCTGCTCAACCTTGCCTTGCGCCCCCACGGCTTTACCGTCGACGAAATCGCTCCGGCGGCTTGGGAACGTTTCCTGCGCGACCGGGGCGTAGCCAGCACGCGCGACATCTACGCCGACATCGGCTTGGGCAACCGCATGCCGGTGGCTGTGGCGCGTCGGCTGCTGCTCGCCCAGAAACGGGTCGACGGGCTGATCGGCAAGGAAAAAGGCGATGGAGAAGGCGTCGACATGCCCCGGCTCAAGATACAAGGCGGCGAAAGCGGCGCCGTGCAGTTGGCCCGGTGTTGCCAGCCGATTCCGGGTGACCCCGTAGTGGGACTCATCCGCCGGGGACAGGGGCTTGAAGTTCACCTTCAGGATTGTCCCGCCGTCACGCGCACGCGCGGTCATCTCGGACATTGGGTCGACGCCGACTGGGAGCAGGACGGAACCCGCCTGTTCGACGTGACGATTCGCATTCTCTGCCTTTCCGGCCACAACATGCTCGTGCGCATTGCCAACGCCATTTCCTCCGCCGACTGCAACATCCAGAGCGCCGTCATGGATAATCAGGCCGAGTCGCCCTCCGTCACGACCCTGCACATGACCCTGCAAGTCCGTGACCGTCAGCACCTCGCCCAAATCATGCGGCGTGTGCGGCAGATTCCGGGCGTGGCGCGCATCGCCCGCATGCGGCCCGGCGTTTGAGCAGCGCATGCCATAAAAAACGGAATTATATACATAACACACCCATGTCCTAAGAAAAACACAGGTGACACGCCGTTTGTATCGGACAGATGAAAGAATCCCGCTTGGCGCGTTGCCCGTGCAAATAAGGCGGTTAAAGCCAAGTATGATAAAGGGCAACCCAAACAATCCTTAACGTCCCGTACTGTGTGAAATACGGGACGTTATTATTCCTGTCACCTAGTTGCGTTCTTTTATACGCCGCCTGCGTGCGGCTGCGCCTACAACACCAAGCCCTGCCAACAGCATGGCATAGGTTTCGGGTTCGGGGATGGCCGGGAGGTTGTAGGCGAGGGTAACACCAGTAATACGGAGGCCAGGGTTGGGGGCAACGTAGTCACCCCCCAGACTCATCCAAAGTATGAAACTATCATTGGAGGTGTCAAGGAAATATGATTGACTAGCGCAGTAATTTATACAATTCAATCCTTCTGCTGCACTTACAAATTCAGCCAGTGAGAAACGTCCTTCATGACCGTAATCCGAAGTGAAATAAATAAACGACTGCTCGAAGTCGAAGATACCCATACCAGAAGCTAAATCTGACGGCCAATAGCTAATATTGTCATGAAAGTCCCACAGGTCATTGCTAAACCTTTCAGTTAGTACTAAACCTCCTTCATGATACACATTCCGTGTGCGACTTATAAGATAATTATGACTAATTATACCACTACCTGCGCCAAATGTTTCCCAGTCAGTATCAGAGTTAAAAACAGATGGATTGTAGAGATCTATATTCGTCTTAAGGATGCAATAACCACCCGTACAGTCCATTGATGCAAAATATGGCGCCGAAGGATTACTACTGTTGAGGTTATCATCAAAAAAATGGAAGACTATCTTCTCAAAATATCCGGTATATCCGTCATCAGGAGAGACAATTCCTTTTTCCACCATAGTACCCGCTGTCGTTGTAAATACGGTTTCGGCAGACACCGGAGCGCTACCCAAAAGAACACCAAAGGAAAGCGCAACGCTGGCAGCCGTCAGCAGTGGCTTCTTCTTCGAGCGATTGGCGAGCGTTAAAATGTGTCCGGGTCGCATAATCCTTCCCCTAAAATCGTTGGCTGGAGGTTATCCGTTTTGACACGGCGACCAACCTATCAGAAAGCGTAAGTGCATACAAGATACGCATAGTGCTCAGTTCACCGAGGTGGCCTTTCCGATCAGCACGGCATCTTGGCAGGGGCGGAAAGTTTTTTGTCTTTCCAGCGCCGCGCCATGACGCCGACCATGCCGAGACCGGCCAGCAACATGGCCCAGGTTTCAGGCTCCGGCACGGGAGTGGCGCTCACGTTGCTCACCAGGAATACGAAGTCGTCGAAATTCAGGTCGCCGCCCCCGTACAAATCCTCGAAACCGACAAGAGTCATGCCGTTGGAGTAATCATAAAACGACACCACATGCTCGAAGTTGTCTCTGTTGTTTACCCCCTGGCCACTGTAGAAGGTCTCACCAGTGCTTGAAATGTAGATACGAAAAACAATCTCGTCCCCTGTGGCGTTGTAACCGAAAGCGGCGGCGTCGAAAACGGTGAGCGTGTAATAACCTGTGTCTGGCCCGTAGGATGAACCAATCTTTTCGTAAAGATCGGTCCAGACGATTTCTCCTGCCTGGTTTGCGGAGCCTACGGAGATCGCATGGGTATATCCCGCATGACTCGTCACAAAGGTAAACTCGACCGGCTTGCTCGTATCCACGACATAGAATTTTCCGCCAAAAACGGCATCGTCGTGGCTGGCGGGGGGGGCGACAACGAAAGGAGTTCCCCCATTGAAGGCAGCGTTCCATGACTCGAACATGGTGCTTGGCGCGGCAGATACGGACAGGGGAATGGACGACAGCAGTAAAGCGGTGAGCAGCCTGGACATGATGAAAACTCCTCGAGTGACGTGAGCAGCAAGGAGAATGTCCGAAAATATCGGACATGAGTTATGTCGCCAAAAGATTTTTTCATTATAGACGAAAATCTGTCATTGCACCAAAAAAGGGAAAAAACGGTAGTGTCTCAGTTTGGAATTCCGCCCCTGTCATTGCAGCGCGAAGCGAAGCGTAGTCGCTGCAATCCACACACCGCATGGATCCTGCGACTTCGCGCAGGATGACAGAGGGGAGGGGAAGTGTTCAGGTCACGCTTTTCAATAGGAATTTCAAAGTAAGGCACTACCGAAAAAACCGACTCGAATCATGCGGGGCGCACGGCAGGTTCCGGGCGTTGCGCGCATCGCTCGCATGCGGCCCGGCGTTTGAGCGGCGCGCATGCCATAAAAAAGGGGGCTTTCGCCCCCATC
>Ga0099364_10011324_pt1 | contig 12196 bp, 10 predicted proteins | sample TergutTh196P3_FD_73070 | JGI IMG/M metagenome (GOLD analysis project Ga0099364, IMG submission 73070) | Microcerotermes parvus P3 segment gut microbial communities from Pointe-Noire, Republic of the Congo - Th196 P3 | ecosystem: Host-associated > Arthropoda: Insects > Digestive system > Gut ...
CGGCAAGTTTTATGTTCCGAACCTTGAACAAACAGGGTTATTTAACATTGATGGCGTTACTTGCGGGAATAAAGCGCGAAACCCTGTTGCGTCCTATTGCCGGCTGATGACACAAAGCGCGGGAAAGGATACTACCATTGGACACTGGGAGATTGCCGGAATTATTTCCGAGCGGCCTTTGCCCACATATCCGAATGGTTTTTCCAAACCGTTGATGGATGAATTAAGCAAATTATTTAGCAGGCCGGTTCTCTGCGGCAAACCTTATTCCGGTACAAAAATTCTGCTGGACTATGGCGAAGAGCATGTCGAAACCGGTAATCTCATAGTTTATACCTCCGCGGATTCAGTGCTGCAAATAGCGGCCCATGAAGAAATTATCCCTATCCCGGAACTTTACGAAATATGTGAAAAGGCTCGCGCTTTTATGCAGGGAGAGAATGGCGTAGGGCGTATTATTGCCCGTCCATTTTTGGGGACGTATCCGAACTACAAACGAACCGCGAACCGCCATGACTATTCTTTAGCCCCGCCCGGCTTTACGATGTTGGATGTATTAAGTAAAGCGGGATTTGACGTATTGGCCGTGGGAAAAATATTTGATATTTTCGCGGGTAACGGAATCACTTCATCGGTTAAAACCGTAAATAATATAGATGGCATGGATAAAACCATCGAGATAGCAAAACAAAATTGGACTGGTCTTTGCTTTGTGAATTTGGTCGATTTTGATATGCTTTACGGCCACAGGAACGATGTTGACGGCTACGCAAAAGCAATGTCGGAATTTGACGTTCAATTCGGAGAATTTAAGAGCCTGCTGCGCGGCGAAGATGTTGTTTTGATAACGGCGGATCATGGCTGCGACCCATCTACGCCATCTACCGACCATTCAAGGGAATATACGCCAATGTTGGTATTTGGCAATCATATCCGCTCTGGAATAAACTTGAATACAAGACAACAAATGGCCGATATTGCCGCTACAGTTCAGGAATTTTTCGGAATAGAGATTCAGACCAAAGGCAGGTCGTTTTCCCATGATGTAATTCTTTAACGCGCACTTCGGCGTAATTTATTTTCAATTTCGAGTAATGCTATCCCGCGGCTTTCTTAGCACGCAGGAGCGATTCCGCCGTAAAAATAATTATACTGATCCAGGTGAGTACAAAAGACAAAAGCCGTACGGACGATACAGGCTCGTTATACACCACCGTGCCGGTAATGAATATCAAGATGGGAGAGGTGTATTGGATAAGGCCCACGGTAATCATAGCGCTTCTTCTCAAGCCCCACGCGAACGTTATGAGCGGCGCGGCTGTCACTACTCCCGTTCCGACGAGCAGGAGCGTCGTCCACGCTCCATATGAAAAATGAACGGCCCCGGTGTATCGACGCCACATGAGCCAGACCAGAAAGAATGGCGTCAGTAACAGTGTTTCAACGGTAAAACCGACAATAGACTCGACAGCCGAGAGTTTTTTCAAAAGACCGTAAACGCCGAACGAAAAAGCAAGGCTGAGCGAAACGAGAGGCAAATATCCAAGCGCGACGACCTCGGAACAGACCCCGGACGCCGCGAGCCCGATTGCCAGCCACTGGATTTTATTGAGTCTTTCTTTGAAGATAACCGCGCCAAACAACATGCTGACCAGGGGGTTTATGAAGTAGCCCAGACTGCTTTCAAGTATTCTGCCGTTGTTGACCGCCCAGATGTAAATACCCCAGTTGACGGTTATGACAACGCCTGAAAGCGCAAGCAGCATCAGCGCGCGCCGGTTAGAACGGAACAGCGAAACTATGTCCGAAATCTTGCGCCCTGCCGCCGCCAGGGAAAGTGAAAACACGCATGACCAGACTATCCGGTGCGCGAGTATCTCCACCGAGTTTACGGCTGACAGGGCCTTCCAGTAAACAGGCATAATTCCCCAAAAAACATACGTAAAAAATATAGCTAAAGCGCCCTGCGTGCTTTCTTTCATATTAAAACCTCATTTGATATTTTATACGCTTATTCACAACAAAGACGTTATGTCTACTGCGCTTTAATTTCCGGAAAAAATCAAATCCGGGTAATCGGCAAAGCCGGGCGAAAGATTACCCACCGCTAAGATCGCGGTCACTAATTTTCCGGCGTCGCCTATATCTTCGTGGGTATCGGTAAAAACAGGCGCGTAGCCAAATATCACGAGATTGCCGTTAGGGTCTTCCCAGACATACGGCGCCGCCGCTTCCGTGACGTTCCCAAACCAAATATCACTCCAGACGGTCAAAAAAGCGCTGCCCCAATCCAGTTGCGTCCAAGGGGCCATGGGATTCTCCGAGCCGTCCACCGTTACGGCGAAGGGCGGCGGATCTTCCCGGTTGCCGTCAATATGCAGCGCATAGATATACAATGTCCAATCGCCGGTTTCTTCTCTAAGCTCGCTTAACACAGCCCGCATATCCTCGAAATGCTCAAAATCGGCTCCTTCCTGGCTTTGGACCATTTCAAAATGAAGGTTCCCCCATTCGCCGCTTAACTGTTCAGCGTGCCGTATCGCCAAAGATCTGGCAATACTTTTTTCCAACAGCACATAATCCTGCCCTCCGAAATCCTCCGCGGGGGTGCTTTTAATTAAATCTTGCGCGACTAAATCAAGTATGGCTGCCGCTTCTGCTCTGGTTACGATGTCCTTGGGGTCGAAAAAGTTACCCGGCTTGCCTCTCATAAATCCTTTCATAGTACAGAACATGACTCCTTCAAAGGCCCAGTCGGAAACTTCTTCCAAATCCGCATAGTCAAGCCTTATTGCCCATCCCCCTCTGGGACCTTTGCCTATAGCGTCAGCGAATTGTTTTATCAATGTGGCAAGCTGTTCACGATTGATGGGGGTATCGGAAGTAATTTGCCCGTCACCATCGGCAAAACGGTTTTCCAAATACCCTTCGATATCCACTTCCGTAAGCTCGCTCAAGGCGGTAACCAATTCCGCGTAGGTAGCAGGAAAGTTGTTTTCCGGTATATACTTTTCTTCGACGCTTTCCTCTGCGGCAAAGGATACGCCGCACGTACCGACAAAAAATACAGTGACAAGAAGCAACATAACAGATGACAATGTTATTTTCATTTCTCCGACACTCCCCCGTAAAAATTTTCATTCTGACGCATATTTTACTCTGAAATCGGAAAGATGCATAAAGGCATGGTACAGTTATATCATACTCATATGGAAACAGCGCCGCACTTCGCTTCATCCCTTTGGTAGACTTGGAAAAAGAAGGTTGCGGAGTGTACAAAGCGTTGTTCGCGTAATCCCGAACGTAATTTCAGGTATTAGGTGGAGGTTGACGATGATCTGTTTATCAATTTAGCAGTGAAACGGTTTATCGACGATATTGATTTGTTTCGTAACCTCCGGGCAGGAAAAGTTAAAGCAGAATAAAAGGTTACATATCCTCATTCTCGAAGTGAGAGAAGATCGTTCGCAACACTTTGATTGCCAATTGTTTTCGTTCTAATGGCTGACAGTCGGTAATCTGTTTGAACTGTTCCAGTATGTTGGGATCGCAGTCGGACACACAATCGGCCAGCATATAATCAACTGTTACGCCAAGTCTGTTGACGAGCCTCACAAGGGTATCCAATGTGAGGCTCCGCTCCCCTCTTTCAATAGCTCCCATATATGTATCGGAGATTTCTATTGCTTCTGCCAGAGTAGCTTGCGTCAAATTCAAACGCAATCGTTCCTGACGGATTCTTTCTCCTAACCTCTTATAGTCCATACGAACACCCCTCGACTTTATTTTAGATAGGATGCTCGAAACGAAGAAACAGCTATATGGGGTATATTATTTGACTAAAAGGGGTATTATTGTTATGCTCCGTTAGCTTATGAAAAAGAGCAACAGATACTATGGCCGCACCTGTAAATTAGCGATGAGCGAATTTAAAAGGAGCGGTGATAACATGGCTCAATACGGTTATGTCCGAGTTTCCACGAGGGAACAGAATGAGGATAGGCAGCTTGCCGCTATGCGGGACTTCGGTATCTCGGAAAGGGGAATATTTCTTGATAAACTTTCCGGAAAGGATTTTGAACGTCCATCTTATAAGCGACTATTGAAAAAACTAAAGCCCGGCGACACCTTTGTCATCAAGAGTATCGACAGGCTCGGCAGAGATTACGGCGAGATACTGGAACAATGGCGAGTAATAACGAAAATAAAACAATCCGCAATTGTCGTTCTCGACATTCCGCTACTGGATACCAGGCGGAAGGAACGTGATCTAACGGGTACTTTCATTGCTGACCTTGTTCTACAAATCCTCAGTTACGTTGCACAGACGGAACGTGAATTAATTCGGCAGCGGCAGGCAGAGGGAATTGAAGCGGCTAAGGAGAAAGGGATCAGGTTTGGCAGACCGCCGATGGAACGACCATTAATATTCAACGAAGTCTTGGAATCGTGGGAACGCCGGGAAATCTCAGCAAGAGAAGCCGGACGGCGGCTTGGAATAAATTACAAGACGTTTCAGGCATGGGCTGGTCAATAAAATAATGACGGAAAAGTCAGACTTTTTCACTCATGAAACTTGTATCTGGTTCTACATTAAAGTACAATATGTGTAGACAGTTCCAGAATTGTTCTAAACGTTCATGTATGGGCGTTTAGTGCATTTAAGTGATGGATGACAGGATACTATGGCCGCTGTTTTGATTGGACTTGGGTAATGCCGGCGGATGTGAAGAAAAAAGTCTACTTTAATACTCACGTATACCCGGAATTCATTGCCGACCTTGCGAAGCCAATTACAGACAGGCGTTATCGTGCCAAAATCGCAAGAGTTGGAAGGTATTCTGCCAAGGTGGAAGCAAGCATGTTGTACAAACACTAAGAAAAGAAACGGGAGGGCTTTTCAACTAAAAGGCGTCAGTGTCTTTGCGTTCTTTGGAGCAATTCGGTATACAGGTTAGTGAACCTGAATCGGCATTTGATAAAGCAAATGTCGTAAAACTCTTTAGTAGGAGGAATGTGAAATGAAGTTTTCCATGCGTGTGAAATTGGTTGCAGTGTTGTCTGTGTTGGCGGTCATGCTGGCCGGTTCGGCCTGGGCGGATGCAAGTACGGTGAAAACTGCGATTTCTAATTATGGGCTGTCGCACAATGACGGCGCAGGAACTGCACAAAATCCCATCATTATCACGGGAACGAAAAGTGATGCGTCTGCCGGCAGTCCTCTTGATTTGAACATTGCCGGCTTGACGATTGAATGGCGAGCCAGCCTGGCCGGTACTTCAGGCGGCGGTGATTATCTAGTGAGAATAGCCGGGGCAAACGGCGTGTTGAAAATTACCGGTGGAACTATAACGTTTCCCGCCAATATCGAAGTCGACGCGTTTGCTTTAGAAGACGTCGCCGTCGAATTTACCGGTGGAACTATTAGTGGTGGTGCAACGCATACCGGTTTCGGCCTTGATTACACTAATAGTAATAACGCCAGGGTAACAATCAACGGTGGCACGTTCAACATGCCACGCGGTTGGGCCATTTTAATAAATGGTGTAAACATATCGGAGCGGTTGAAGGTCGACAGTCCAAGCACCGTAAATGGACTGGTGACTATATTACATAGTAATAATGATATTCTTACTGTTGACTTACGGGTTTACGGGAATGCCGACATCGGAGCAGACAACAAGATGGTAGACCCCGACGTGGACTTCGTCCCAAGAAACTTCGACATTTATGGAACTGTGACCGTTGAAGTTGATTTCGACAATAGGTGGACCATCAACAATCACAGCGGCAACACCCTTAACAATCAGGGTACGCTGACCAATAACGGCACGATCAACAACACTGCCAAAGGCAAGATAACGAATACCGGCACGATTATCAATACTGCCAGCGGCACGATAGTCAACGAAGGCACGATTGACAACACTAGTGGTACAATAACTAATGATGGTATTTTCAGATCTGTCCAGACCGCCGCCCAGATGGGAGGCACGATCAATGGTTCAGTGACTCCGATCAGTAGCGGTGGCAGCAGCGGCGGATGCAACGCCGGTTTCGGCATGATTGCCCTGTTGTTGGCAGGTTTCGCCTTGACGCGTAAATCTCGAAAAGCATAGCTTCTTCAACAGTTTACCGTTTGCATGAGAGAGGACCTCCCTCTCTCTTTTTTTATGTGCGTATTGACAGTGCGTAAATAAAATAGGCACCCAAGTAGGCTCTCTTTTCTTTCTTCGTATAACGTCTGACTTCAGGGCAGGGCGATTATTTTGAGCAACAGCGTTTGTGGCTTTTTTGCCGTGTTCGTGCGGCACATTAGATTGTCTGCATACGATATAATTGGGAGCGAGGTACATGTGGATATGTATGATGACCGCTTGGAGGTTTATTCACCTGGTGGTATGGCAGACGGGACGTTGATACAGGAACGTGAAATTGAAAAAATTCCACCAACCCGCCGTAATCCCATCATTGCTGAAATGTTCCAACGCCTTGACTACGTGGAGCGTCGAGGCAGCGGCTTGCGAAAGATTCGCACGGAAACTTCATACCTCTATGGCTATACGGAAGAATATGCGCCGGAATTCCGCTCCACCCCAACCGCTTTTCATGTGATTTTGAAAAATATGAATTACGACTTGCATGGTGATGCAGGGCAAGATACAGGACAAGTCACAGGACAAGTAGCGCTGCAAGATAATCTGCAATCCGTAGGGCTGTCAATAGGCACGTAAAAAGTTGCCAGTATCGGCGTCGAAAAGTAGGCCACTTTGGGCGAAAAAAATTACGCTCTATTTTAAGACTTATCAAATGAATATTCCGTTCTTGTAAGTCCATGTGTCTCCAAATATAAGTCCAGCGATTCTCCTAATCCAAATCCACCATTTCTCCTTTAGAAGTCCATTTCATTCCTACAATTCAAGAAGCGCTGTTTAGGCGTGAATTTTTTTGTAGGAGGTATAGTCATGACGGAGTACAGGGAGATACTGAGGCTCAGTTCATTGGGGCTGAGTATGCGCAACATTGCCGGAAGCGTGTCTCGTTCAAGGGACACAGTTTCGGAAGTGTTGAAGCGAGCGGCGAAATTGGGGATTCAATGGCCGTTGCCATTGGAAATGACGGATGCAGAATTGCAGCGAATACTTTTCCCGGAGAAGGAACGCGCCACTGCGGGGGCCGGGAAAATTCCCGATTTCGAGTATATTCACAAGGAACTTGCCAAGCCGGGAGTTACAATGACACTTTTGTGGGATGAGTATTGCGGCGAATGCCGGTCATCCGGCGATATTCCCTACCGGTACAGCCAATTTTGTAAGCTGTATCGCAAATATTCGCTTGTCACGAAAGCGACGGCTCACATCACAAGGAAACCCGGAGAAAGCGTGGAAGTTGACTGGGCGGGACAGACTGCTGTGATACAAGACAGCGTTACCGGGAAAAACACCGCCGTTTACATATTCGTGGCCGTACTTCCGTCGAGCCAGTATGCATATGTCGAGGCATTCCCTGACAGAGGTTTGGAGAGTTGGGTGACGGCGCATATCAATGCCTTCTCATATTTTGGTGGCGTTCCAAGAATGGTTATCCCCGACAATCTCAAGACGGGAGTAGAAAAGGCCGACTGGTATAGTCCAGTAATAAACAGGGCATATCACGAGATGGCTGAACACTATGGAACAGCGATAGTTCCTACCCGCGTGAAACGCCCGAAAGATAAACCGAGTGTCGAAGGCGCTGTAAGGAATATTTCGACATGGATAACGGCTGCGCTCAGACACGGTACATATTTCTCCATATCTGAACTCAATGAAGACATAATCAGGAAGTTATCATCATTCAACGAACGACCATTTCAGAAGCGCCCAGGCAGCAGAAAGAGTACTTTCACCGAAGAAGAACAGGGTCTTTTGTTGCCGCTCCCTCGTGAACGCTACGAAATAGCTCACTGGAAGAAGGCGACAGTGGCTTTCAATTATCATATCAGCGTTGAAGGGCATTATTACAGCGTTCCATATGAATATATCAAACATATGGTGGATGTGAGGCTGACGAGCCGGGTGGTGGAGGTGTTCTATAACGGAACGCGTATTTGCTCGCATCCAAGGCTGAAAGGTTATCAGGGACAGTATCGCACCATTGATGAGCATATGCCGGCTGGGCACAGGAAGCACGGAGAATGGAACTCGGACCGCTTCATAAAGTGGGGCAGGAGCATAGGGCCTAACACCGCTGAAGTCGTACGTTCCATGCTGACCCGTTATAAGGTGGAGCAGCAAGGATACCGGAGTTGTATGGGCATACTCAATATGGCGGACAAATATTCCGCAGAACGCCTGGAAGCCGCCTGCGCGAAGGCTCTCAGTTACACCCCTCAACCCGCGTACAGAAATATCACCGCCATTTTGCGCTCGGGGCAGGACAAAACACATACGCACTCAATTCCGGAAACGATAAGCGATGATTCTCACAGCTTCATTCGTGGAGCGAAATACTATGGAGGCAATAACGATGCTGAATAACGACACATTGGAAAAATTGCGCTATATGAAACTATATGGGATGGCGTCAGCATTCAAGGAGCAAAGTGAAGAAAATATCGTCAACTCATTGTCATTTGAAGAGAGATTTGGCCTCGTGGTTGATTCGGAGTATACAAAGCGGAGGAATTCTTTATTGCAGAGGCTCATTACAAACTCGACCCTAAAGATTTCCTCCGCCTGTATGGAAAATATTGAGTACCACCCCGACAGACGGCTGGACAAAGAGACTCTTTTCAAGTTGTCGACATGCGCTTACATCACGGATCGCAGAAACGTGATAATAATGGGAGCAACCGGGGTTGGCAAGACTTATGTCGGATGTGCGTTGGGAATGGCTGCGTGCAGAAAATTCCTAAAGGTGAAGTATGCCAGGCTTCCCGAGTTACTCGTAGATATCTCCATCGCAAGAGGCGATGGTAGTTTCCGTAGGATGATGAACCAATATCGGAAGTACGACCTCCTGATATTGGACGAGTGGTTGTTAGTACCGCTGGACACTGCAATGGCACTGGATATTCTTGAAATAATCGAGGCACGTCATGAAAACACGTCCACGATTTTTATCTCACAAAGTTCTCCCGGCGGTTGGCATTCAATGATAGGTGAAGGGCGGATCGCCGACGCCGTTCTCGATAGGATTCTCCATAACTCATATGAAATCGTTATAGGCGGAGATTCTATGCGTCAAAAAAACAGCTTCAAGAGAACAACCGAGAATAAGCAATAGCACCGTAAAAGCCGCCCCAGGGCGGCTTGAGTAATCTTCTTGGACTAATGGTCTCCCCCCATCAGGGATAGCTGGACTTGACGAGGAGAATGAGTGGTCTTATTTTTGGACACTCGTGGACTTTTATTAGGAGACACGCGGCCTTGGTTGAGCGGAATATTCATTTCTTGTCCTTCGGAAGTAGAGCCGCCATGACTGCCCATCGCGGGCACAATAAACGGCTCTCCGCCTTTGGCTTTAATAAAATCCACTATCGTTCGCATAAGAAGAACATACTTGTCAATACCTCGACTTCCTCCCCAAACCGCAAGGAAATTTTTTCATACGATACTTGAGACCTATATGTCGGTAAATACGGACAAAATTGTGGGTAACAGTCACAGTTGTCCAAGCTTCAACTTAAAATTCCAATTTGAGACAATACTATCTATTCCCAGAGCTTTGCCCTCGGAGCATTTCTTCTATGGGCACTGCTCCGGCCGGTCTAGCCCGTTGCCGCGCAGAAACTCATCAATCGGTTCCTTACGTACATAAACCATTGTGCTACTCTACCTTCTACTATCTTCAATACTGTGCGCCGCGCATGCCTCACTATTCGACCCAACGTAACGAAAAACTTAAATCTCAATGTCTTGGGGCGACTCTTTTGACATTCTTTCGGAAGGAAATTATGCTTGAATAACGACAGCAGCGAATGCGCAAGTACTGCTATATTCCACCAAGCAGCGTTCGCGCCAAATTTACGTGACGCGATATGACCGCCTGCAATCTCGGTCTTCAATATCCTGTGCAACTCTTCCGATTTTCCACAACGCTCGTGGTGCCATTTTACAAGTTCTTCGCCGTCTTTTTCTATCATATTTGTCACGAGTCCGAAAATCTTGTACACATCGCCTGGCATTTCCGTTAAATGAAGCTTTTTTATCTGCTCGTTTTCCACTTCCATGTATTCAATCATTTCCGGAATAAGCAACTGACCTTCGCTGCTCCGGGGACTCAATTTACCTCTGAATTTCTCCCTTACGGCTATAAAACGGTATTCAGGAGTGTTTTTACTGTTTCCTGCCCACTGAGGCACATACGGCACAGTGGCGTATTCCCGTCCCGTTTCCTTACGTATTTTAATACCGCCGCAGGTAATTTCCTTCGTTATCGGTTTCCAGTCGCTTGCAGGTACAGCCTTTGACGCTTCTCGAAATCCTTTCGTCACTGAGCACGATATAGTGAAATCTATCACTCCAAAACGTTCATTTCTTCCTTCATTGCAGTATTCCAGCACTTCTATCTGATAGCCCGCACTGTCGCTGCGCAGATTAACCTTCTCTATACCTGTCGGTATGAGAGACAACACTCGTTGCAGTTCTTTCAACTGGCCATGACCAGCGGGAACGTTGCCGTCTCGAAACTGGGTTCCTAACACCATGTCATATTCGGGGCTATACGTATTGAACGCTGCGTAGGATTTTTCTCCATGATAGTTGGTGAGCGCGTTCTTTGTATTCGTATTGATGAACGTCGCATCCTGGTCCAAGGTAATGCATGATAATGGATTCATTTTAAAAGCCTGTTGGAAACAAAAAGCGTGAATGTCTGTGAATCCCGCAAGATTCTCATTTTCTTCAGGAATATAGACGCTTCCTTGCTTTTGTTTGCTTTCTTCCGCTGCGTTATGAAAACGTGCCAGGTATCCTCGACCGGCGGAAGGAGAGGGTATGTTGAAAGGAAGTACATCCAGACCGAATTTCTCCTTAAAAATCGCAAGGTCGTCCAAAGTAGAACCTTCCGCAATCTGCATGGCAACGAGCGACATGATGTATTCGTGGTCTTTGAAACCTTTTGCTCCATGTGTATGAAGGCTTTGATTGATAAATTCAGGAAGTTTCATGGCGTTACACATCTGGATGAGGGGTATGAGACCGGCAAATGGTGTTTCTTGTGCGTCATTTTTCGTAACTTCGATATCGATTCCCATGATTTTTTCTGTCATAATAAATTCGCACCTCGCTGGTGAAAGCTTTTGTTCTCTCAAACATAGCTTAGCACTGTTTTATCAAACAGTCACTGCGAGGTGTTAGTTTTATTCTTGCGGTTTGGGGTGGATATGCCATTCATGGATACGCGGGATGTTCAGGAACATGAAATGCTTTCGCTGTTTTCGAATCCACTGCTGTCATTTTCCATCACGGGAACTCCGCTCAGAATAAGGAAGGACTATTGCAGGTTTGTACAAGAGGGAGTTACTTTTGTACGATGGGATGGCGAGGTTTCCCCTTGTATAGCTCTGCTTCATGAAAATACGGTATACCAGCAAAACAGAGAAAGGCATGTGCGACCTTGCGGTTACGGCAATGCAAATGGAAAAAATCTTTTGGAAATATGGGAAAGCGAAAGCTATACCGCGTTTAGGCAACGAATCATAAATTTTGAATTTTCCCCATGTACGCGTTGTGCTTCTTGTGACTTTTTTGATACTAACGAAGAGGACTGCTTTGGCAATATATTTCCAACGTGCGGGGCTTGCCTTTGGGCGCAAGGTTTATTCCAATGCCCGTAATCTGTTTTTAGGAGGGTTGAAAATGATCGAGCGTTGCCGCACAGAAAACAAGAAAAAATTGGGCGCCGATTGTTGTTTTGATGGCAGTTACTGTATGGGAGGCAACTGTTGTCCCGGCGGCGCGGTGAATGTTCCGGTTGTTTCAACGTCGCTGTCTTTTAAAGACACCCTCGGCGCATGGAAAGTCCGTTGGAGTATCGGGCGCATGACCTTCTCGGTCGAACCGGGACTTTACGCCGTGGGCAGTCCTGACGACGATTCTCCCGTGCTTGTAAGCGCGAACTATAAATTTACGTTCGATACGTTGAGAAAAGAGCTGACAGGTCTGGATTGCTGGCTTCTGATACTCGACACAAAAGGGGTTAATGTTTGGTG
>Ga0099364_10011325_pt1 | contig 12195 bp, 7 predicted proteins | sample TergutTh196P3_FD_73070 | JGI IMG/M metagenome (GOLD analysis project Ga0099364, IMG submission 73070) | Microcerotermes parvus P3 segment gut microbial communities from Pointe-Noire, Republic of the Congo - Th196 P3 | ecosystem: Host-associated > Arthropoda: Insects > Digestive system > Gut ...
TCAACCTCCCCTTTCGTATCACGCCATATTTCCTCCGCCGTTGTTACACGATGAACCTGCGGATTGGCAGGATTGTCAAACTGCATCGGAATAAAACTATCGGGAATTTGCACCCTCAGTTCCCGCGCCTTTTTGATCGCACCGGTCATCCCCTCATTGCCCGGTGTCAGAACCAATTCGGCACCGAGCATTTTTACCAACTTGCGCCGCTCGATGGACATCGTTTCAGGCATCGTGAGTATCAAGCGATACCCTTGCGCCGCCGAGGCAAAGGCAAGTCCAATGCCCGTATTGCCGCTGGTGGGTTCGATCACCACACCGCCGGGTTTGAGTTTGCCTTCACGTCTTGCTGCTTCCAACATCGCTGCGCCGATGCGGCACTTGACGCTGCCCGCCGGATTAAATGCCTCCAACTTGCCCAGCAGCGTGCCCGGCAAGCCAGCGCTGATCTTGGTCAATCGCACTAAAGGCGTTGCACCAATGGCATCGGTGATGGTGTCGTAAATCTTTGAACGAAATGTAATTGTATCATTATTCATATCGAAAACTCACTTTCATGGTTAATATCATATTTGAACAGCGACGTGATTCGCTGTTTGAGTTCCTGAAGTTCAGGATCACTACGGCGGCGAGGACGAGGCGTATCGACAGTAAACTGATTACGAATCGAACCGGGATTCGGCGAAAAGACGACAATTTCGTCCGAGAGATACAACGCCTCATCAGTGTCATGTGTAACAAGTATAACCGTTACGCCGGTTTCGTTCCATAGACGCAACAAATCGTCCTGCAAGCGTTCACGGGTAAGAGCATCCACGGCGGCAAACGGTTCGTCCATTAAGATAATACGCGGTTGAACCGACAAGGCCCGGGCAAGAGCCAATCGCTGCCGCATTCCGCCCGATAACTGGGACGGATATTTACGCAGAGAATCGGAAAGCCCGGTTTTTCTCAGATAGATCATTGCCGTTGCTTCTCGTTCACGGCGGGGAACGCCCCGTAATTTCAAGGCGAACATTACATTTTGTAACACCGTCATCCACGGGAATACGGCGTAATCCTGAAAAATCATGGCAATGTCATGTTTCGGACGGTTTCTGAACATATTGTTTGCCAAGGGGGATAAAAACTTATACTTGCGACGATAATCTTCCATTTCCTTTCGAGTGGAAGGCAACGGTTCCAATACTTGCACGCCGTCAATGTAAACGCTTCCTTCGGTGGGAGCCTGCAAGCCGCCGAGGAAACGTGGCGGCGAACGCTCAAATGTACCGTCAACTGCTGGCGTGGGCCAATCTGAAGCGGCAACCCGGCCGCGCAGACGATGCGTTTCTGCGCTGTAACGTTTCGAACAACGGCTTGTATGACGTTTGGGTGCTTTGGAACAACTCGGACAAGGATCGCAACGCAACGCTGAGAATCGACAACAAGCCGGTCGTACCAGAATGGGGACTTCGCATCAAAGACGGCACCCACCGAGTGCTCACCGTTGATACCGACCGGGCTGGAACGAAGTTGCGATTGCTCCACAGGAAGTCGAAGTGCTTACGACCCCACGCGGCGAACTGCTCGACGCTCCGCTCCGTTGGTTCGAACTTCAACGCGAATGGTGGAAAGGCGGAAAAGGTCGATTAAAACCCTTCGAACCGCTCCCGGAAGACCCGTGGACTCGTGATCTGACAAACGACAGGAAGATCAGGTATCTCCCGGACGCGGAACAGGCACCGGACGATTTTCCACAAGCGGGATTCGACGATTCCACATGGACCGACGGCAAGGTCGATGTCTGGACGGTTCCCGAAGAGCAACCGTACAAACACGCTCTGATGCGACGGCAGTTCACGGTTCCCGCCGAATGGAATTCCGGGGAAATCGACCTGTACATCAAGAGTTGGAACGCCGGAGTCGGAATGGGAAAACTGCGTGTTTGTCTCGACGGTCGTGAAATTTTGAAGCCGGACAACGGCTCGATCAACGGCCTTTCCCGACGTATCACGGCGGAAGTCGAACCGGGAAAATCGTACATTTTGGCCATTGAGGTGTTCGGCGAAGGCATGGTGCCCGGCCTGCGGGGAAATGTGTGGATGTCATTCGTGCCGAAACCGATTGCGTCGATGGATTTGGCCGGTTTGTGGACGCCTTCGAAGGATGCGCTTGTTTGGACGGAACCTGTGCAACTGCCCGGCAGATGGCAGGACGCACTTTTGGCCAAACGAACGATTACGATTCCGGCTGAACTGGAGGGCAAAAAGGTTTGTTTTCGGATGCGTTCGACTTGGGGATTGACCGGCGTCATCGTGAACGGACGTTATGTGCGGCGGCATCATCATATCATTGGCGAGTTCACGCACTTGAATATCACACCGTTTTTGCAGCCGGGCGAAAACGAGATTGAAATTGCCGCCAATATGAATCCGACGACGACCGACTTAACCGAAATCAGCCTCGATTTCTATGATCCGGATTTTGTGTATCCGTAAGGCGTGTAAACACTTGAGTGGAGTACCACATGTTGCCGGTCGGCAACCTACCTGATTGGGGACTTTGCAATCATCGTGACGTCCTGTGAGGGTACGTTGACACTTAAACTGCGGGTGATAAAATAAAGAGGGTAGTGGGGTTTTGCCATCAGTTTAGAGGTTTCTTATGTCCGCCTGCCGAGGCAAACGGAATGTTAAAATAAGGGGGGGACAGCATAGGCACTTCGTTCCCTAAATGTCTCGCCAAACAACGCTTCGGCTTATTGCCGGAAAACTGCGTTGTTCGTCCGGTAATTAATCAACCGTCATTCCCGCAAAAGCGGGAATCTAGTACAAAGTCGTGGAAATGGAATTCGTCATCCCCGCGAAGGCGGGGATCTAGAGCATCGACGTCGTTGAGTTTGTTTCATCGCCGTAACCTTTTGCCATTAAAGACCATGTGAACATTTGCCCTCTAGACCCTGACCTGATCTAAAATTGTGGATTCGATCTCCGTCATTCCCGCGTAGGCGGGAATCTAGAGGAGAGGATATAACACCCTTCCTCTAGGCCCCCGCCTACGCGGGGGTGACAAACATCATTCGGCAAACTCCTTACAGTGTTTTCATTCCAATAGCCGCTTCCTTTCCGCTTTTCCACTTCTATCCTTCTATGAAAAAACTCTCCCGCGTCATTGACATCGACGACTCAAAATGTGTCAACTGCAACAAGTGTATCCGCGATTGCCCGGTGAATTACTGCAACGACGGCAGCCAAGAGGACTCCGACACCCACGAAGGACACATCGACCTCAATTTCGATATGTGCATCGGATGCGGAGCCTGCATCCGCGCCTGCAATCACGGAGCACGAGTCATTTTAGACGACATTGATGCCTTCATTTCCGACCTGCGACGGGGAGTGAAAATGGTCGCCGTCGTCGCTCCTGCCATTGCGGCGAGTTTTCCGAACAAGTATTTTCACTTCAACACTTGGCTCAAGTCGCTCGGTGTCGAAGCGGTCTTCGATGTCAGTTTCGGTGCCGAATTGACCGTCAAATCGTATCTGGAACACATCAAGAAGAACGATCCGAAACTGGTCATCGCCCAACCGTGTCCGGCGATTGTTACCTACGTTCAGATTTATCGGCCGGAACTGATTCCTCATCTCGCTCCGGCGCATTCGCCGATGCTGCACACGATCCAAATGGTCAAGGAGTATTATCCGCAGTATCGCAACCACAAGTTTGCCGTGATTTCGCCGTGCGTTGCCAAAAAGCGGGAGTTCGAGGAAACCCGACTCGGCGATTACAACGTTACGATGGCAAAGTTGGACGATTACATCAAGGACAACCGAATCGACTTGACGAAGTTCGAGCCGAGTGATTACGACAATCCTCCGGCGGAGCGGGCAGTGCTTTTTTCGTCTCCCGGCGGTCTGATGCGAACGGCGATGCGGGAAGTGCCCGGCATCGACGACAAAATCCGAAAAATCGAGGGACCGGGCGTGTATCATTACCTCGATCATCTCAATGAGTCGGTCAAGGCGGGAATCAACCCGTTGTTGATCGACTGCCTGAATTGCGAACATGGTTGCAATGGCGGCCCCGGCACCAATCAGGTCAAAACTCCGGTGGACGAACTGGAATATCTCATCAATGCCCGGAGCGACGAACTGAAAAATATGTACGCTCAAGCGGAACAGGAGCAGCCGGGATTGCTCAGCGAACAGATCGATGCGTATTGGAAGCCCGGTCTTTATGATCGCCGCTATCAGAATCTTCGGGACAATAACACGATCAAGGTTCCCTCCGAACAGCAGATTCAAGCCATTTATCGGGAACAGTTGTCGAAAACCAATGAGAAGGATGTTCTCGACTGCGGAGCGTGCGGTTACGGTTCTTGTCAACAAATGGCGACAGCACTTCACAACGGCATCTCTCATCCGGGGCTCTGTTTTCTAAAACATCAGACAGACTTGACCGAGAGTGAGCGTGTGTTGAGTGAAAAAAGTGCGACCCACGAAACGTTTGCGACCGGTTTGTTCAAAGCGGTTGAGGCAATGGTCGGTGATGTTAATGAAACGGCGGCACTGATGCAAAATGTCAATACCGAGACCAAGGAAATGGCGGAAATGATTTCCGTGATTGCGAAGATTGCCCGGCAGACGAATATGCTGGCGCTGAACGCTTCGATTGAAGCCGCCAGAGCGGGTGTTCACGGCAAGGGATTTGCCGTCGTTGCCGAAGAGGTACGCAACTTGGCAAAGTCGTCGAACGAAGCCGCTGAAAAAATTGCCACATTGGTCACGGAAGCGAGCAAACAGATCGACAACGGCGCGACGTTGAGTAAAAAGGTGGAAGCAACACTCGTCGGTATTATGGAGGATGCGAAAAAGCAACTCGGAGAAGAGTAGACCTGTTGCATCCCCCCTTTTTTCGTGGGGTGTAAAAGTTTAGTTGCGAGTTTGGGACAACGAGGTGAGGTCGGCAACCTACCTCTTGCCAACAATATTTGAACACACCCGGTTGCATGAGGAGCGATGCCGGGGGCTTGACTTGCACATCCCGACATCGTACACTGAGCGAATTGAGGTCCTGCCGTGTTTGCTTTCCTGCCATTTTGCCGCCGGTTTTGTGTGTTCTGCGTCTTTGCGGTGTGGTCGGCGTTCGGACTTCCGGCAACGTTCGGTGAGGATGCCTCGCTTCGGGACCGCCTGCTTCACCGGGCCGAAACCTATCTGAATTCCTGCGACCAAGCCGTAATTCCCTACGCAATGGTCGTTCGTGGTCTGCTCCACGCCGGATTTTCGCCGGATCATCCCTTTGTCCGCTCGAAAGCCGATGTTCTCTCCCGGATGACTCCGTGCAATGACGCCGAAGCAGCGAGGCAACGGGAAGTCGCCCTGTTGGTCCGCGTATCCGAAGACCGAAACACCCTGTCGCCATCGCAACGTGACATTTCGACGCTTCAAGCCGCCGTCGTTTCCGATTGCTGTAACGACCACTACAAACGTTTCGGTGTCGTCCGATTGCCGCTGAGATTTCCGAGGCGTTCCAATGATGCTCCGTTGCCGGAACACGACTTCGGTCCTTTTATGGTCGCCGTTTCTGTTACGCCAAGTCCGTCCCGTTCGTTGAACACCGTTCCGACGTTCAACGGCGATGTCATTTCTTCCTGTCTAAGTGATCGTTCTCGTTACGTCGCAATCGACAAGCCGACTGGGTACATTCTTGTTGCGAAAGCGGTTCGTCTGCGGAATTGAACTCACCGTTTTCATGCGTTACGAAGCATATCGTAAACGGATTCACGTTGCACCGTTCACGGTGTATTATAACCACAACTCGTTGTATTGGTTTTCAATGTCCTCGCCTTCCGGAGAATCCCATGAAAAAATTGTTACTCATTCCGTTGCTGTTTGTTTTTACGGCAGCTGCCGTCGGTCAAGACACCGAAGCGGTCCGTCAGAAGTCCATCGAAAAGGCAATCGCCTTCCTGCGTTTGGCACAGTCGCCGGACGGTGCCTTTTCACCGCAAGCAGGAATCGGACCGACGACCGTTGTCCTTTGCGGTCTGCTCGATGCCGGTGTCAAACTGGACGATCCAATGGTCGCCAAAGGTTTTGAATTTCTCCGCAAAGCGGTCCGCGACGACGGCGGCGTCTACACGTTGGACGGCTTTTACCAAAACTACGAAACCTGCCTCGCCGTGATGTGCTTTGCTGCCGCCAATGATACCATCAAGAAGGCGAACGACTCGAAAACCGGTCCGTATGACGAACTCCTCGCCAAGGCCCAGAAGTATCTTATCAAGGAGCAGTTTGCGGAAGAACACGGTATCGAACGGGACAATCCTTCTTACGGCGGTTCCGGTTACGGCAGCGGACGGCGACCGGATTTATCGAACACGCATTATTTTGTGGAGGCACTCCGCGCTGCCGGTCGTCCGGCTGACGATCCAGCGATCCAGAAAGCGCTTGTCTTCATTTCGCGTTGCCAGAAGTTGGAGTCGGAGCACAACACGCTTCCCTTTGCGGCGAAAGACTCCGACGGCGGATTCGTCTACACGCCGGTCGTCGAGGAAACAAGCAGCGGTGGGAACGCCCCGGCTGGCACCGCGCTTCGCAGTTACGGTTCGATGACTTACGCCGGACTCAAGAGTATGATCTACGCCGGTCTGACGCCGGAGGACAAACGAGTCAAAGCGGCGTTCGAATGGATCAAAAAGAATTACGACTTGACGCAAAATCCCGGTCAGGGACAGAGCGGTCTGTACTATTATTATCAAACCTTCGCCAAGGCATTGGACACGTTGAAGGTTGCCGAACTTGAGGTTGCATCCGGCGCGAAGCACGATTGGCGAGCCGAACTGGTTGCCGTTCTCGCCGAGAAACAAAACGAGGACGGTTCCTGGGTCAACGACAATCCCCGATGGATGGAGAGCGATCCGATTCTCGTTACGGGTTTTTCCCTAATGGTGTTGGCCGATTGTAAGAAATGAACCGTTCGTTCCGAAGGAAGATAACGTTGGTAGAAACTTATTCTGTTTAAGGATGCGTTATGACGATGAGTTGTGTCTTGTTAGAACATATTCGGAATAGGTTTGGACCGAACGAGCCGTCATTTCCTGTCTCTTTTAATTGTCGCATCCAAACAGAATGATCGAAATGCGTTGACAATCACATCAGCAAGCGAATGGCACTTTCGGCCACTGCTTTTAAGGTCAGATTTCCAAATAACACCTAAATAGCAAATGATTGAGAACATCGAGATCCTGATTATTTCCGTTCTTCAGGGTATCGGCGAGTTTTTGCCGATCAGTTCTTCTGGACACAATGCCGTTGCCTACGCGTTGTTTGACCTCAACGGCAAAAAACTCCCCGACTTCATTCAGTTGAACATCCTGCTTCACCTCGGAACGCTCTTCGCGGTGTTCATCGTTTTTCAACAGCGGATTATCGATCTGCTCACGAAAGACCGGCGGTTGATTGCGCTCTTGATCGTCGCTACGGTACCGGGGGCCGTCGTCGGATTGGCAATCAAAGAGGGATGCCCAGATGTCGCGAAGAGCCTGTGGGTAACAAGCCTCTTTTTTCCCGTAACAGGAATTTTGCTCCTTATGACACTCCGTGCGCCGCAAGGAGAAAAGACTTGTTCCACGATGTCGTTTCTCGACGCTCTTATCATCGGTTGCGTTCAAGCCATTGCGGTTCTTCCCGGTCTGTCCCGCTCCGGGTCGACGATCGTTGCCGCTCTTTTTTGCAAACTGCGGCGCGACGAAGCGGCAACGTTTTCCTTTCTGCTTTCGATTCCGATCATTGCCGGCAGCGGTATCTTTGAATTGAAGGACCTGATCGACCCGGACAAAAACGCAGCCGGAGGTTCATCGTCCCCTTGGCTACTGCTCGTTGCCGTATTGACGAGTTGCCTCGTCGGAATCGTCGCCCTTCTCTGGGTTGTCGATTGGCTCAAAAAGGGAAAACTCTGGTACTTCGCCGTCTGGGTCTTCGTCATGTGTCCGTTCACGCTCTGGTTGGCACACCAACACCATTTAGCCGGTACTCCGGTCGAACCTCCATCCGTCAAAACATCGTCCGACGAAACGCAGACCGTCGAAACGTCGTCCGACGAAGCCTTTGGATTTGGTTCGATTCTCTTTGGCACGTTTGCAGTCGAAACGTCGTCCGACGAAGCACTGCCCAACGAAACACCGTCCATGGAATCCGCGTCCATAGAAAACACAACCGACGAAAAAGAAGAATACGAAAAAATGCGGGCCGAAGAGGAAGCCCAGGAACGGGCCTTGATCGAAGAGGAAAAGAAGCGCATACCCCTTGTCGACGAACCGGAAACGTTGATTCTACTGGACCCGAACGACCGAATTTGGGTGACGAAGGACGGCAAAAGCGTTGTGTTGTTGGGCCGGATCGCTCTGCGGGAGGGTATGCTGGAACTCTTCGCCTGTCGGATTGCGTCGAAGGAATACGAATCGATCGTTTCCGTGCGGATCAAACCGTATCTGATTCACGCTGCACTGATTGTGATCGGTGCGGCCCCCGGCAAACCGATGCAGATGCATCCGGAGTTTGTGCCGCCGAGCGGAGACGAAATCGAAGTCAAAGTTCGCTGGCTCGACTCGGAAGGAAACGAAAAAGAAGCCCTTGCACAAGATTGGGTACTCGACAACGCTAAAAGTACGAAAAACACCCCACAAGCCATGTCGACGCATTGGGTGTTCACCGGAAGCGTTATGTACAAAGACGAAGACGGTAACGAGCATTATGTTGCCGACGCAAGCGGCGAACTATTCGGCCTCTCGAATTTCGTCGGCGCGATTCTCGACGTTCCGATTCAAAGCACGGAAATGAACGATAACCTGCTGTTTTCCTGCTTCACGGAACGTATCCCTGAAGTCGGCACGCCGCTCACATTGATTTTAACTCCGGTAAAAAACAAACGATAATTTCGAACCACCCTACGCCCTAAACCCTCCTTGAACTCCTACGACCTCATTGTCATCGGCTCTGGATTGGCCGGATTGACCACAGCGAATATCCTCGGTCGATCCGGACACCGTGTGTTGTTGCTCGAACGGCATTACAAACTCGGCGGCTTGGCGACGACGTTCAGTCGTCGCGGCGGCGTTATTTTCGACATTTCGCTGCACGGATTTCCCGTCGGAATGATTAAAAGTTGCCGCCGATACTGGAACGCCGACATTGCGAACCGAATCGTCCAGTTGCCGAAAATCCGGTTCGACAATCCGCAGTTTTCGCTCGAAACGACTTTTGACCGAGAGGATTTCACTCGGTTGCTCATCGAAAAATTCGGCGTTGCCAGAGAAACCGTCGTCGCCTTTTTCGACAAGGCACGGAGTATGTCGCACTATGACGACCAGCAACTCTCGACACGGCAACTCTTTGAGGAGTTTTTCCCCGGTCGCTCCGATGTCGTGCGGCTTCTGATGGAGCCGATTACCTACGCCAACGGTTCGACGCTGGACGATCCGGCACTGACTTACGGTATCGTCTTTTCGAACTTTATGTCGAAGGGCGTGTACACCTTCCAAGGCGGCACCGACCTTTTGATCCGAATGATGCGGGAGGAACTGCGGCGCAACAACGTCGATATTATGCAGCACCGCGCAGCGTCAAAGATTATCGCAACAGACGGCAAAGTCTCTGCCGTCGTCGTTGACGGCAGGGAAATTCAAACGCGGACCGTTCTTTCCAATGCGAATCTCAAAGGCACGATTTTCGATCTCGTCGGCAAAGAGCATTTTTCGGACGATTTTGTCGAAGAAGCCAAGGCCGTGCGGCTGAACAATTCGAGTGCGCAGGTTTATATTGCGCTTAATTCCGGCGTCATCATCGACGAAAACCGTTGCGGAGATTTACTGTTCACGTCGACGGCATCGGAATTCCGTACCGAATGGCTGCTCAGCCGTAACATCACGAGCCGGACGTTTTCGTTCTATTATCCCAAAACGAGACCGGGCACGGACCGTTGTTACATCGTTTCCAGTACGAACGCCAACTATGCTGATTGGGCCGATCTGCCGGAAGCGGAATATGCGAAACAAAAAGAACTTCTGATCGGCGAAACCCTGGACTATCTCGAAAAATACGTGCCGGATGTTCGTCAAAATCTTGCGTGGACCGAAGCGGCGACGCCTTGTACTTTCCGGCGTTACACGGACCATTGGGGCGGTTCCAGTTTTGGTACGAAATACGAAGGGCTTGCGGTCAGTCGGAAGTTACCGCAACAGATTTCTGGCTTGTACCATGCGGGTAGTGTTGGTATCATCATGTCAGGTTGGCTCGGTGCCGTCAACTACGGCGTCATCGCCGCCAATGATGTTGAGGGATATTTGCTCGAAAAGTAGCCGAATCCGCCCGAAGGGGCAAGATACTGTACGGTTTTATCTCTTGCCCTTGCAGGGCGGCGAAACAATATTATTGTCTCATCAACCCAGGGCGGCGGCGAGTACGCCTTGCCCTGGGCTAGTGGTACATTCGGTTTGGTATTACGTTTATTATTGTGAAAAATCAACCTTATTCTCACCTTATTTTCAGACAAAACAACCTTAGTAGCAAAAGCGTTCCCTCAAGAATCAACCTTATTGACCTTATTTTAAGCCTTGAAAATAAGGTAAATAAGGTTAATTTTGTAATGCGATTCGTGCTACTAAGGTTGTTTTGTTCGGAAAAATAAGGTATAAATGAGGTTGCCTTCACCGTTACAAAAACTGAATCAAATAAGAGCAATACCAAGCCGGATGTGCTAGTAGGTATCAGGCCCCTTCGGGGCGGTCATTGATGAAAATCGCCTACTTTCATAATGCCGTGTCATAAATTTCGGTTTTTACGCTCACTCTCTTACTCTTCGTATCCGAATATCGTCACCGTTTTTGTTTTTTTCGTTCGGCGTATCGTCGTCGCATTTTTCGGATTTGTTGAATCCGTCGTCGTCGATGCCGTTCGGACCGACACTGTACAGCGACCAGCCGTCCGGTTCGAGCAGCGAATAGCGGAACAACTCGCCGTCCGTGAACGGATCGGAAGGCAACGAATCCAAGTAGTCGCCGAGAAGTGCGTCCAACGACGGCGGATACCGACCACGATCAAGACGAAAAAGTTCCAACGCCAAAGCAAGTTCCGTCTGACGCAACTGGACGACGCCGCGAAGATGGGATTGGAACACTGCTGGTGTGGTGTCCGTCAGTGAGCCAACGATCTCGCCGACCATCTCCGGGCCGAGTTGGTACATTCCCCTCCGAAACGAGAGATAGAGAAAAGTCGAACCGGACATTTTCCGTTTTACCGATTCGTGCCTGTCTTTGTCCCACTCGACGACGGCGAGGTATTGAGAATATGCAACCGGCAACGCGGCGATTGCATCCAGCCGATCATACCGTTCTTGAAATTGTACGAAAACAGGGTTCCAAGCGAAATAGAAGCCGCTCGATAGGAACAACATCCATTGACGCTCAATCGCCGAATAGCGGTCCGTGATGAATCGGTTGCCAGTAAAAATTCGTCCGTTCGCAGACGAGTACAACCAATGCATACCTTCGATCCGAGACAGAAACGCCAAGTCCATCGGATCGACCGACGCTTGATTTTCTCGAACAATTTCCCGGAGCCTTTCGATCTGTTCTTTCGTGGGATTGCCAAACTCCAGTGTTTTTTGAACGGTACGTAACCCGATGCTCTGCGAGCCTTGTGTAATCAGATAATTCATTACAGAAACAGGTTTTACGATCATCAATTTTGTGAAACGTAAAAGACTTTCTGCATCGTAAGCGGCTTTCTCGAAATTTCCTTCGGCCAAGGAATTCATTATCCGACATTGCAAAGAAGCGAAGATACTCCGATGAAATTTTCCTTCGAAACAATAGCCACTCAAATCCCATTCGTTCTTTGGCGGCAGAAAGAGCGGCACGTAATACGTTGGCATTCGCACGGCTTCGCCGAATTTGTCCAATGCCTCGGCGTTGTCACGCAGCCAATCGCCGCTTCCCTCAAAGTCATCAGGCTTCCACGGTTTTTTGAGCATTTCACCGACGAGAGACCGAACGGCGTTGGCGTCTTTCTCCTCGGCGGGAATATCTTTTGACTCGAGACGCTCCTTGAAAAATGCGTAAATGTCCCGATATTTCAGTTGCGCCGGTTCGTCGGAGAGTTCCAACTGTTTGAGAAAGTGTAACGTGTATTCCTCTCGATGATCGGGAACAAT
>Ga0099364_10011326_pt1 | contig 12195 bp, 12 predicted proteins | sample TergutTh196P3_FD_73070 | JGI IMG/M metagenome (GOLD analysis project Ga0099364, IMG submission 73070) | Microcerotermes parvus P3 segment gut microbial communities from Pointe-Noire, Republic of the Congo - Th196 P3 | ecosystem: Host-associated > Arthropoda: Insects > Digestive system > Gut ...
AATTTATAAAGAGCAGCAATCTCGGCATATTCTTGTGTGCTTTCCGCCAACCGATGCGGAAGACCCTGTCGATATTTTTCCTCTTCTGGACGACGCTCTTCTGCCATTCGACGATAAATCTCTTTTTCCGTTTGATCCCAATGCTTACGAGCTTCCTTGTATTTCTCCATCGCCGATATCACTTCGTTCATCGCGTTGATACAAGCCTTGTACGCATCGCGTTCACGTTTTCCGTGCTGTCATACTCTAATCGCATCGCTTGCTCACTAAATTTGATGTAACATTCGTCCATTTCTTCAGGACGACGTAATAAATACTCCTCGCTCAACTTCACCTTGCCTTCTTTCATGTATTCGATTAAATTCTATAAAATATAGTTTCTAGTGATATTATAGGAATGTGGCATCCTGGATGAAATTTTACTCCATTATTACGTCAACAAACCTTAAATTCGTTCAAGTATTATTTGTATTCTGGTGGAATTGTTTCGGATCGACGGTCTACACAAACGTTCATTTTGAAGTTTTTGTTCTTTCCTAGCGGAAAAGACAAATGCTTCTTACCCCATTTATTTTCGAGGTACTTTTTCGTATTACCGTTCAGTACGTTACGTGACACATCATGCTGCACTGCATACATATTGCTTGATAAAATTATACGGTCTTTTGCCAATGCTTGCAAGCACAGGTCAATGTCCCAATGACCGATAACACGCTCGGCAAAATAGGAACACTCATTATACCCCATCGCTGTCGCTTCAATATAATGATTCAATGAAAAAGGAGCATTTTCCCGATAGTACAAAATATTACGAAACAACGTCAATCCGTACAAATGGCATCCGAGATCAACAGCCATCTGTGTCAACACAAAAACGTCCCGCATCCCCTCTTCGACCGAAACGGCGACGGGACCTGTTCCTGTCGCTCTAAAAAATCCCGTAACATCATCATCAAAATTCCAAATACGCTTCGGTTTGTCAGGATGGTGCTTCCGAACAAACATATTCGCATCATAATCGTTGCGAATGGTGTCAGGATACGTGTAAATTTTACGATAGGGTGCAGTTGCCGCGTACTCCTCTTGTTCCGCTTCAGGCACAAACAAATCCCCATAAGGTATCAGTTTTAACGTAGATGAAGTTTTCGCTCGACCACGACTGTACGTCACCACTCGCAAATCGAGTGCATCACACACCGCATCCCATTCTTTTGCTGCCTGCTCATTAGCAGGCGTTATCTCCACTTTACTAGGCATGTATATTCAATGTTATATCCGTTTGTTCGACATCTTTACGGATTCTAGTCTCTGGACAAAAGCAGCAATCGACATCCTCTGCCATACGAAGGTAATCAAGAATCTCTTCCATATCATCTGTTATTTTAGCGGGTCGATGCTCTGATAGCAACTTAATATCCGGTAAAAGCCCATGACGACGAGCCAAAATACGATGGGCTGTCCATGAGCACCGATACAATTCATCGCCTATGATAGTCCGGCAATTACGTGTCAAGCAATGCTGGGACGGAACGCGTGACCTACGACCAGATGCCCGATACGCTAATAGAGGGTCATTTCGAGTAAATCGCACAGTACCTTCTTTGATAGAATAAACAGGAGCCAAATACGTCTCGTTCTTGACAATAAATGGAATTCCCGTATCCTTCAAAAACGCTTCGAGTGACGGTCTTTTTTCTATTTGAGATGCGGTATGCAAAGAGACAATGAGCAGTGTGTTCGTATCATACAATGATTGCAGTAGATTTTCTTCTTTTTTTAAATTGCGTAAAAGCGTACCATTCGTAAAAATTGCCATGCATCTATCATCGATGATGCCCCTGACTCATAATACTATTTCTGTAAGGTCATCACGCAAAAAAGGCTCACCTCCAATAACATCCACAATTTCAGGACGCAATCCTTTATGCCACCATCGTTTGACAGATTCCAAAACTTCATCTACTGTGGGGGGCGGTCTATGATTCCGCACATGGTTTAACTGAGAACACGTATCGCAGTGAAGATTGCATGTACTTGTTACAGGTACGTCTATTTTACTGAAATACAATGACCCATTTGCCAATAAATCCACCGGGGCTTTCCAATACAAATATGACGAAGGCTCAAAGCCATCACCTCTGTATTCTACGCATTTTTGAATATCTGACGTATCCAGCCCTTTAGCCAAAGACAAATCCATAACAGAATCAGACACAAAAAAGCCTCGTAACAGCAACAAAAGAATTTAGTGTACTCATGAAAAATAATAGCAGTACACAAAGACAATTACAAATCAATTTGACAGATAAGCCAAATAATCTGTAGTGTCTTCCATATCTGACAAAATCGGGTATTCTTTGAACAGATTTTCCACTTCTTCTTTCGTGCCGTGCTTCAGCATAAAACCGCTACGAGCACTTGTTACTATCTGCTTAAACTTATTACGGTATATCTGTTCATTCCAATACCCATTGTGCATAAGCCACTGTTTTGTAATCGAAAACGACTCGCACAATGCTTTATTTTTAACCATGCTTTTGGCATTAACCAAACTGGTAGGTACTTTACGATAGTAATAAAACTTCTTTGGACAAATAGGAATGGATTTAGCAGACAATACAGTCATCCACGACCAAGGCACATCATCAGCACCAATATTACCGGGCGGAAACATAAACCTTTTCACAAAATCATTTCTACTAAATTTGTACACTGGGTAAGGCGCGCCGAGTATTTTGACTTTGTCCTCGGGTGTTTCCAAAACGGCCATACCTTCCAGTGATTTAGAAAACATATCATACATGGTCTTCCAGTGATATATTGCCAGTTCTGGAAAATTATGTTTTGACACCAAATCCCACATATTTTGATAACAATCAGCTTGGAGCGTATCATCAGAATCCATGAGATGGACGTATTCGCCAGTTGCCGCTTCAATGCCCGTATTTTTAGCACAAGATGCCCCCATATTCTTCGGATGGGTTATGATGTGTCAAAAACATTATCTACAGGCATAAAAAACGATACACATGGTGCATCATTTGGATCATGCATCATTACCGAAGTCCAACTATTTGATTTACACCATCCGGACTGCTTTCTCAGCGGTACCCCATTAACCAATGCATCAACATTCGATATCCGCCAACTTTCAGCATGTAAAACCGTAACACCCTTATTTTTCAATTGTTTGCGAAATACGACGTGGAGGGGTTGACTGAAAATATTGGACAGAAAACGGTCTTGAACAAGTTATAAACGTGTCTGTGTCTGTAAGTCGGTTGACCGTCCAAAACCGACATGATAAACTTCAGCATCCGGTGAAGCAGATAGCGAGCAATGCTGGAGAGCAACTCGCCAAGGAATAGTCGGATCGTAGAAGCCGATGCTTCGCCTCAATGTCCCACCACTATTCATGGTATCGGGCATTGAGGCACTTTTCTTCAATCCATCTTCGACTTCAATAATAAAATCAAACAACGCACCGGCTTTTACGCCTATGCCTAAAAAAACTCATGCCGAAATGACCTCAAATTTTATCGCACCAATTCGACAGCACCCGAATACACATCACTCGGTACATGATACTCCAATGATGAATGGATTCTTTCATCATTGTACCAACGCATAAAACGTTCCAAGCCGGCTTGCAACTCCGGTAACGTTTCAAAGCCTTGCAAGTGTGTACACTCATACTTCGCCGTCCACCAGAAACGTTCGATGTATACGTTGTCCAACCAACGACCACGACCATCCATACTATTCTTGGTACGACGTCCAGCAAAGCGATCTAAAAATCGTTGGCAAGTATATTGACTCCCTTGATCGCTATTAAAATACTCCGGCTCGCCATAGTAGTAGAATGCCTCTTCAAGACATTCTATGCAAAAGTTGACATCCATAGTATTGCTCAACCGCCATGAAAGTATCTTTCTACTATACCAATCGATAATTGCCTTTAAGTACACGAATCCTAGGCTCAAACCGATGTAAGTAATGTCGGTTGACCAGATATGATTCGGATAGAGGGGAACAATATCTCGCAGCAAGTACGGATACTTCTTGTGGTTGCTATTAGGTATAGTAGTACGACGATTCGGATAAGTCGCAACAAGATGTAAGTCTTGCATCAAGCGTTTTGCTTTATCGCGGCTGATACCAAATTGGTGTGCAAGCCGACGTGATCCATACATCGGATGCTCGAAGTGAAATCGGTCTATGCGTGCCATCAAGTCGAGTTCTTCGGGTGATACTATTATGGAGTCATAGTAGTATGTAGAACGTGGGAGTTCGAGTAACTGACATTGGCGGCTGCATGATAGTATCGAGTGTTCTTGTTCGATAGCGGATCGTTTCTCTTTTACTCGAGCAGTTCCGACTTTTTTTTATCCAGTCGAGTTCTACTTTGAGTCGACCGATCTCTTGTTAGAGTTCATCGTGGGTGCGATCGTCGGATTTCTTCTTGGCTCGTTTGTCTTGAAAGACTTGTTCGGCGTTGTCGAGGAGTTGTGCTTTCCATCGGGAGATGACGATGGGATGCACCTTGAATTGTGCCGCGAGTTGGCTGATGGTTTTGTCTTGTCGTTGTGCGGCGAGGGCGACTTTGGCTTTGAACGCCGCCGAATAGGATTTGCGTTTTGTGTTCATGGGTTTTCTAAAATTTAACTCCATTGTAGCACACGTTCATAACTTATTCCCCTGTCCAGTTTTTGCCGCCCACCGCTGTCACTGTATGTTCCGAAGAAACGCAGGAAGTTCCGACTCCGCTTCGGACTCTTTCGGATCCGTTTCCACTACCGCAATAGAAACCGGTGCCGGTTGATATTCGTAACCCACCTGCACTACCGGTTGTGCCGTAACTCCTGCCGGTGCCGCATAGTGTGTTGATGACATGAAATCTGACTCTTGCAAGGTGAGAGAGCTAACAGTGGGCGGACCAACACGCACAACCGCCGCCACTAACTGCCGCTGACTAACATTCGGCGGAATCGTTTCCAAAGCGTACTCCGCAATCATCTTATTGTACTCAATAATCGCACTGGTCAAATCCAAAAACGCCATCGTCCGCTGCGTCGAAATCACAAAAAGAGGTTGAGACGCAGACTGCACCATTTCCGATGCCGCCCTCCAAGTGCCGTTCTTCGACTCAATCAGTTGCTCCTGTATCGGAATCATTCGACCGAGATATTGCGTCCGCTCCGTTCTGGCAAGTTGGTCAGCAAACGTTTGGTATCGCGGATACAACGGAAAGTCCGACGGTATCGGCAGTTCCAACTCCCGAAGACTGCGCCCCTTGTGTTGATTCAACAGTCCTGCCAAGACCCATTGCTGTTTGATAAATTCCACTTCGGCAGTGCGGCGTTGTTCACGCAACAACGTCGTCATATTGTCCTGTTGCACACCGGCGACCAGTCTTTCATTTTCGCAACGGAAATGATAGATCGCCAAAAGCCCGCCCAGTTCCCAGTAGGCTTGAAGCAACTGTCGACGTACCGCTGGAGAACGTGTTCCCGCAAGCAGTTCCGCCACGGTCATCGGCTTGCCGGTAATTTTCGTTTGCGGGTCATTCGGAGTTCCCCAATATCGGACAAAGGGGTGGTCAGCACTGACCGCAACAGGGCTTCGCAGTTGCGTCGATTGATAGGCAGGCGATTGCACCGGTGCAAATTGGCTTGCCGTTATCGGATTTGCCGGTGCCGCCGCTGGTTCGGGGAGTTCCGGTTGAAAAACTACTACCGGCGGTGTCTGTACTAGCGGTTCTTGTGGTTGGATTTGCGGGGCGGCGAAAAAGTCTTCCACCGAAGGATTTACCGGTGCCGCTACCGGAGCGGGCGTGGTTGGCAGTGCTGGCGGCGGGAAAGAGTCGAGTGTCGGAAAGGCATCGTTGGCGATGTTCCCAAGCGGCTGTCCGAAGGCATTCGCAGGCATCAAACAGAATACAAGGGAGATGGCAATCAAGATGAGAATGTGAAGGACATCTTGAACCGTAACAACGGAAACTTTTTGAAGGCGTGCTGTTTTTTTCATGGTAATTCCGCTAAAAGTCGGCGTGTAAAAAACGCCGATGAGTGAAACGTAACGTTTTTGGAAAATCAATGCAAGATCAATTCGGTTTCGCATTGACGTTGTCGCATTCGCGGAGTAGGGCATTGAGTTTTTCGTGGGGTAGGGCATCGAGTTTTTCGCGGGGTAGGGCATCGAGTTTTTCGCGGGGTAGGGCACGATTTTCAGGAGGATCGGAACTGAGCGACATAAAAAGTACGTCATTAACCGCCCCGCCTGCGGGGCGCACAAAATCATTTAGCCGGTACTCCGGCTCTTTTTGACCTTGCAATCGCTCCCAAAGCATGGTACAATGAAGGTATGTGTGGTTCAAATACACTTTTATGGAGACGAAATCATGAACGAAAACATTCAAGACAACAGCCCTGTCAATCCTGTTAATATAGGCAAAATGGGGGGGTAAAATAGGCAATTTAGCCGCAACGCCCTTCGACAACGCACTTTTAGCCGCCGCACTCGTGCGGCGCACAGGCAAAAGCGTTTCACAAGTGAAACCGCTAAAACTAGCCTTTACCCTCGTCGAACTTCTCGTCGTCATCTCTATCATCGCCATTCTGGCGGCACTGTTGATGCCTGCCATTCAGGCGGCACGCGAAGCCGCAAGGCGAGCACAGTGTACCAGCAATCAAAGGCAAATCGCCCTCGCCCTACTTCTTTCTCAAAATTGCACTGGCAAAACGGCTCATCGAACAGGAGCAGTACGATGAGGCGTTCAGTATTTTAACAACGTTGCAAAAACAAAGGGAAATGCACATTTCGGAGTTCAAGGCAATGAGTGGGACAATGATTCACTGCCATTTGAAGAGCGGCAGAGTAGATGCGGCGAAATCCGTGTACGATTACGCAGCAGGGGTTATCGGTGAAGATTTTCCTTCGTGGGGAGAGTTTCGATTAGAGGCTGGATTGCCTATACTCGAACTCCCAGGGCGACAAGAGCGTTTTCCGTGAAATTCCGTGTGTCCCGCGTTAAAATTCGAAGGTGTCGGACTTTGTGCATCTCGCAAGCGAGTCGGCTGGCTGTGTAGTCGAGACATAACAAAAAGTCCCAAGTCTCGATAATGAAACAGGCATACTACCGTATCCGTCCGATTCTAATTTCGTGCAAAATCCGCGAAATACGGTTTTGCTGCCGAGCAAGTTCTTCGACCGCCTGTTTGAAAGGACTCAAATCGGGATCAGGACCTTCCAATACCCGCTTGATCTCGTCGTCGTACCGAGTCGTCCGCTCATTCACCCGACGCTGCATTGAACGAATCATCCGCAGTTCCGCCAAGATTTGAATCAACGGCTCCTCCGCCATTGCGCCTTCACCCTGCTGTTCCTCCTGATTGTCCTCATTCTCCTGACGCTCCCTCGCCTCCTCGATTGCCTGCTGAATGGCTTCCAACATCTCTTGAAGAGCATCAATGATCGCATCCTCAATGTGAAGCGTGATTGCGTCTAGCATTGTTTGTTCCAAACGTTTTTTCGCTTCCATCATGTCGAATCGGGCTTGCAATAGCGACTCCACCATTGCTTGAGCCGTTCCATCTTCACGGAGCAACATCAGTGCCGCCTCCGCATCTTCGATCACCGATTGCTGTTCCACGCCCAGCCGGTCTGCACGAATCTTTATCTGCCGCTGATCCGCCGCCAGTTCTCCCGCCGCCTCATTCATCAACCGCTCCGTCTGCGCACGAATCCCTTGCTCCTGCTGAAGCATACGCTTGAATCTCGCCTCCAATTTTTCGAGCGTCTGCATCAATTCCTCTTCACGAAGTTGGCGGAGAATCTTTTCCAATTCCTCTCTAACCCGCTGTAACTCCGCTATCGCTTCCTCTTGCTCCTCAATGGCACCTTCTCTCTCCGCTTCCCGAAGCCGCTCCTCCACCTCCCGCATCCGTTCGATAGCACGCTCCATCGCCTGCTGACTCGGCGACGGCTCCCGTTGTTGCTGTTGCGGCTGACTATCCTGCGGTTGACTATCCTGCGGTTGACTATCCTGCGGTTGACTATCTTGCGGTTGACTATCTTGCGGTTGGCTATCTTGCGGTTGGCTATCCTGCGAATCAGAAGGTTCACTCGTTTCATTTCGCAACGGCGTTCCTTCGTGTTCGGCAATGTTTTCGAGGAGTGCTTGCGCCTGCATACGTATGTCGCGTTGCTCCCTTTCCATTGCTGGCAGGTTTTGCAAATCCTGCTGTTGCGTTTGATTTCTCAAAATGCGCTCGTTTTGCAAGATTTCTTCCAATTCTCTGAGCATTTCTTGGATAGCCGCCTTTTCCCGCTCTCTGCTTATGTCGCGGTCAACGCTTTCGAGCAATTGGAGCAACAGGAGTAAATCTTGCTCGATTGATGCCTGACCGGTAATGGCATCGGAAAATTGTCGGCGTTCCAACGTGTTGACGAGGGTCTCGAAGCGTTGGACGAGCAGTTTATCTTTGCTTTCGAGGAGTGCTTTTCGGAGCAGCGTTGCCTGACGCGGGTTTGAGGCTTCCGACGTTTCGGCGAGTCGCAGGAGTATTTGTTCGAGTTGGGCGAATCGTCCTGCCAAACTTCGTTGTTTATCGGGCAGTTCCTGTGCTTGCAAAGACAGAGCGAAAGCCGCTATCAATCCTAGAAAGATGAATCGTTGGAACATATCACGCACAGGAGGTTCGAGAAACACAGCGTTCCCATTATCCGTATGGCGGGGAAAATTGCAAGGGCTGTGCACATAGGTAAAATTATTTCCGTGTAATGAAAACGGCAAACAGCAATGAAAAATCGGATTTAGTAAAAACTTGTTACTGGACTGCCGCTCCTCATTGCCCTCAGCGCCAACGTCCGATAATGTTTCTTATGTTCTGTTATTCTATGCAAGGATTAGAAAGTAAAGCAATCGGATTTATTCGCTTTCATTTAGCCGGTACTCCGGCTTACAAACCATGAATGGACAGACCAGAGTGATATGCCCATATTAGACAGTCCCGCCGTCATTGCGCTGCGCTCCATTCCGGCTTCTGTTCAACGTTAACAAAAGCCGGAATGAAACAACGTGTAATGTCGGCAACGGGGAACAAAATTGCGATTGACCAATCATACTTTTCCAAAAATATACTCCCCTATTTCGAAAGAGACAAGACACTACTGACCCTTGCAATTTTTTTCTTCCTCCCTGCCCTTGCCCAACAAACATGACTGCTAAAAAACTTGAATGATCTCGTTACCCTTGACATGAATCTTAATGTTGAATACAATGTCGCTGTTATCGGTGGTGTCGTACCGCCGCACCAACCATGAAAACTCTCGCTTGGAACAGTTTAGAAGAAGTCTTTCACATTCTGAACGATACGGTTGATTATGTCGTCTTGAATAATTTTGAGGAATTGCCCTATCATTTTGATTCTAGCATTGACATACTCACGGACGACCATGAAAAATTGATTCGCATTTTGAAGCCATCAAAATGGCGGTTTTTTCGTTTGAGCAAACAGATTCAAACTAATATCGGCGGACGGAAAGTTCTCTGGAATGTGCATTATGTCGGCGATGATTATTACTGCTCGCAATGGCAACAAGACATGTTGAATGACAAAATTCTCAACGCGAATAATGTTTACGTTTTGGTCGACGAACATTATTATTTTTCGTTCATATACTCCTCGCTCATCCACACAAGATGGCTTACAAGAAACCATTACACCAAGGCAAAATGTCTGTTGGACATACTCTCTAATACCGGTACAGTACAGACAGACAGACAGACAGGTGTGAATGAAAAAACGGCATTTCCCGATGCTTTTGATTATTGCTTCGACCTCTTGCGTGATTTCATGCAAAGGAATAAATATGTTTTCAGCCGCCCCCGCTGGGAAGAATTTAATCAGGTGTTAGCAAGCACCACTCGGATTGCAGACCAATTAAAACAAAGATTCGGTTTGAGTGATATCCAACCGATTCGTGTTTCGTCGCCTATTAGAAAAAAAGGATTTTGGGTTAAATTGGAAAATTGTCTTACCTTTTATCAGGCTTGGCTAAACGGCAAGAAAATTTTTATTAAGTGCGGCGGATATGAAGGAACGCACGAACCGGAATTCAGATTTTGCAACAAACTTCACAAGATCAATCAAGACAACTTCCCTGAATCCCCTTTTTATGCTGACGACAAACATAACCGTTGCGTCGCTTATGATTTTATCGAAGGCGAATTACTTGAAGATAAAATAAAGAGAGTTGATTTCCACCCTGCGGAAAAAGAGAATGTTATCGTTCAACTTAAGGAAATTGCGAAAAGTCTTTTGGAGTCTGGTATTGTGCATCGCGATTTACTTCCGAAAAATTTTATTATTACTGACGATGGTAAACTGAAACTTGTTGATTTTGAATTCGCAGTGGATAGTCAAAACTATGAGGAGTTCCGTGCTGTTCAAAAGAATCCGTTGTATTTTCAAATCTTTTTTGACAAAGACCGGTGCGATGCCATACTTCCGCTGTTAGACGTGTTGGAATCGATAGGATGCCATGAAAGTTATCAAGAAACGTACAATGATGTCGAATCGTTTGTAAGGGAACATGCAAGAAAAGTATTCGTTAAATTCAAATATCAGTATCTCTATTATTTTCAACTCGCTTACAACAAGATGAAAAATGTACTGAAGAATCTAAAAAGGTAGATGCAACATGAACCGATGGGCACAGAGGCTTTCGCCGAAAAGTTTCATTGCCCGTTGCCGTCATTATACGTTGTTTCATTCCGGCTTCTGTTAACGTTGAACAAAAGCCGGTGTGGCGTTGTTCAGTCTCTCTGTACAAACGCTCGACACCTTTCGGACAAGGCTTCGACAATTCCCGGAATGTCCGGCGAATTACCCAGCGGAGTTCCCGGCACTTCGGGCGGCAGAAAAAGATGTTGGATAATTTCACCGCTCGTGTCCACGCCCAAGTGATTGAGTAATTCTCGGATGCCGCCGAATCGGGCATCCTGCGGATTGGTCATCACTAAAATAACGGGGACTCCCATACCAGCACAAGGCAACGCACAGTGAATCTTCGTCGTAATGACCAGTTGCGCTCTGGCATAGTCGCGAAGATACATATCCGCAATACGAAAACGTTCTTCTTCAGACAAAGGTAATGGTACAGTATGATCGCGGTAAACACGTTGACACTTTGTATAGTCGGACATCGTGTTGATGATACTATCCAATCGGCTACGAACTTTTTGTGGAGTAAAACCGACCGATCTGAACATTTTGGACTTCACATAATTGACAAAAATATGTGGGTCAAAGTTGACATAATAGATGGTGTTCGTCCGCGCTTCCAGTGGGACGGTATACGTTTTCCCTAGCGTCAAAGTCAGGCAACCGGAAAAGTATGCGTTAACCCCCTGCTTTTGCAGAAAGTTCATGGTTGAATAATCGCGGCAACCGATAGGTTCATGCTGCTTGAAATGTTCAATCGCCTCTGGCGGCACATCATCTTGTTCGGTAATGTGTACTGAAACGTAAAGCGGATCAATTTGGGATGAAGTAACGGCGTTGCCTTTATACAAACGCCACCAGCCGTTCATGATCATACGTACTTGCTCACCCTGATAGTCCGCAACGGCATCACGTTCAATGAGCGTATCGACTTGGGGCAAAAATTGCCGGGCAGCAAGGCTTTGAATGTAGTCGCCGATGTTGACGGCACTGTGTTCGTAACCTTTCCGTACCACTGACCCGTATCGGAGGAGACCGAATTTAACGTGTGAACCTTGCTGATGCGGACTTGGATTGTCAAAAGCGAAAGAACCGCTATCTTGGACAGAACGTAGTTTTCGACGCAAACTATACAGGGAGAGATTTTCCCATACCGTTTTTGCCAATCTTGTTTTCAATAGTCGTTTCATGCGGTGTATTCTAGACGTGTTGTGTCGTATTGTCAAGGATCAACTGAGCTGCAACCGCGAGATTGCATCGGGGTAATACCAAAGTAATGTTGTCCCGAAGGAATTGCAAAATGTCTTCACGGGTAATCATAGTTTTTTTTCCAAATCGTTAATTATCTGATTGACGGTATTTACAGTCCCGGCGGATAAAAAGTTCAGAGAGCCCGGAGCGGAAGCTCCGGTGCTACCGCACCTGGCTCTGTTTGTTCTTTGCTAATTTTTCCCGCCAGCCCTGTAAC
>Ga0099364_10011327_pt1 | contig 12194 bp, 9 predicted proteins | sample TergutTh196P3_FD_73070 | JGI IMG/M metagenome (GOLD analysis project Ga0099364, IMG submission 73070) | Microcerotermes parvus P3 segment gut microbial communities from Pointe-Noire, Republic of the Congo - Th196 P3 | ecosystem: Host-associated > Arthropoda: Insects > Digestive system > Gut ...
CTGCGCTGAAAATGAAAGAAGCTCCCTTCGTAAGAAAAAAATCTGTAGTGCGCGAAATTGAAAACAAAAAAGATAATAAACTTGATTATAAGATAGATACGGGGTAAAGGCTGCAATGTGGGTTAAATGAAATAAAAAATTGACTTTCTGAAAGTGTCGAAGTCCGGAGTGTGCAAGCATAAGTCCATGTTATTAGAATAACAAAACTCATACTTTCATTACATCCTCACTTTCATCCCCGCCAGGATGGTGTCTGGTTTTAAAGAGAAGACGCTGTTCATCTCGCCCGCCATGGCGAGTCCGCAGCAATCGCAGATTTGGGCGGTTTTGCCTTGACACTCCGGCAAGCGCGTGCCGTCGGAAAGGATGAAGTTGGTAACCCAGCACTGTTTTTTGAAATTGTTGAGTTTCATCTTTTTCAATCCTGAGACGGAGTTCATAATGGGGTATCCGGCTTTTTTCTTCTTGATAATCAGGTCTATCACAGCTGCTCGCTGTTGCCACTCTAAGAAGAGATGTTCTGTTCCGGCGTAGGGCGTGTGGAAGTTGAGGGCGATGGATCGGATGTGCGGATTGGTTTTGGCAAATTCGATGGTCTCTTCGACGGAGGTGTAATTTTTGCTGTTGATTACCATGTTGATACTCAACTTGGGATGTTGCGCCGAAGCGATATTTTTCACTACACGCTCGAAAGTTCCTTTTCCGCGTATTTCATCGTGGAAGTCGCCCAAGCCGTCCAAACTCACCCAGATGGAGTCGGCTTCGCTTCCCGTGAAAGGCATCTGGGCATTGGTGGTGATGGTTGCCGAAAAAAAACCGATTGCTTTCGAGAGGCGTATCAGGCTGTTCAAGTCGTGGTCGCCGTCGTGCCAAAGCGTAGGCTCTCCGCCTTCAAAGTCAACGAAGCGCGAACCGAGCCTGTAAGAGTATTCCAACTCTTCTTTTATCTGTTCGTATGTTTTAATATTTTGATTTTCAGTCTTATAAACGGTGCAATGCTGACACGTCAAATTACATTGGTCGGATATAAAAATGACCGTCTGCAACGGTTTTTTTATCCCGAAAAGCTTTGCTTTGAGAAACCAGAAAGGAAGGTAGAAAAAAGAAGACATATTTTTAAAAAATTAAACATTTAAAATTAGAAACGAGCGTAACAACGATGATTATCAGACAGAAAAACGAGAGCAGATTGCGAGCCAACAGCCAGCGAATCATAAACCAGTCTATGCCGGCGCGTTCTATCCCTTCCCAGTTTCCCATCGGTCCCATCCAGAAACGGGATTTGAATGTTTTTTGCGGATTCTTTACAAATTGCTGCATGAGGTAAAACTGCGCAACAGCCAAATGAAGCGTCAGTAAAACCAGCAAATACAGTTTGGAAAGGTATCCCAAAACGACGCCTGCAACGATGACGGAAAATACCGCAAACAGGATGATAAACAGCGTTATCAGCATCCGTTTTTTACTGTTCAGCAGCACGGCAAAGGTCATTTTCCCGCACGATTTATCCGGCTCGTAGTCCATGATGGAGTGGGAATACACGATGTTGACGACCAACAATCCGACGGAGACAGAAACCAGCAACACCGACCACTCCAACGTCCCGCAGGCAGCGTAATAGACGCCGCACATCAGCAACGGTCCGAACACCAACCCGATGACGACCTCACCCAACCCGCGATACGACAACTTCAACGGCGCTCCCGAATAGGAAAAGCCAAGCAACGCCGTTATCGCAGCGATATAAAGGACGACGACGCCCCGTTGCAAAAAGATGACGACGCCGAAAGCCATCGCCGCCATTCCAAAAATACAACAGACCGCAAATAACTTTTTCACCGCCGTCTCACCGGAAGTGAGGTAGGTGCATTTTGAGATTCGGGCACGCATCCCTTTGCGCTGCAAATCATCCCGAAGGGCGGGGTCGGTTGCCTTATAGTCGAAATAGTCATCTAACAGATTGGAACACAGATGCGCCAACGCCACGCCCACAACCGCCAGAACACTCATATAAACAGAAAACTCCGGCATCCCCGAAGCCAAACAAACAGCCAACACCGCCGGCATCAAACTCTGCGGGAGCGCCACAGGACGTGCGTTTTTCCACCAAAAAGATAGTATGTTCATCTTATTTACATTAAAAATTCTTCTATATTGTCCGGTGAGATAACTTTCATGTTTTCAACATTTTTTCGCAAAAATACAACTTTTTTGGAATAAAATCCAAAAAAGTTGCGATATTTTTGGAATTTATTCCTGAAAAGTCAGATTCATAACACCTCTAAAACAAATCTTCCAACAACATCTCGCTTTGTATGCCATTCCAATATTCGTTATGTTTTACGCCGTAAGTCGTTATCATTGTGATATGTACGGTTTTTTTTGTCTTGGTTTCTTCGATAAAAGCGCAGCGTTTGTTGCGTAAATTTTCGTCGTAAGTTTTGGTGATTACAAACTCTTTCGCCGAATACTTCATTTCGCAAAGATTGATGATATTGTCGTTTCTGTCAATGAGAAAATCTATTTGCGTACCGTTTTCGGCATCTTTGCTACGCCAGCCGGATGTATATGAAACCACTCCGCCAATGCTTAACGCCCTCTTAATCTGCGAGATATGCGTCCGGCACAGTAATTCAAACGAATAACCTGCCCACGCTTTATGTTTGCTGTTGTCAATCAGACTGCTCCAATAATCGCTGTTTGTTCCTTTTTTGTCTTGGACAAAATGAAGGTAAAACAATGAATAGAAGTCTGTTAGTTGATATAGTTGCAGCTTTTTTTTGGTTGAAAAGTTGTTGTTTATCAAGATAAACCCGCAGAGTTCCAACTCTTCGAGCATGGTTGTCAAGCCGCCTCCGTTGGAAATATTTGAAAATTTCACTATTTCATCGCGGGTCAGCCCTTTGCGTTTTTTGGCTAACGCTTCGATGATTTTCATATATTTTTCGGGCGACTTAAAAAGCGAAGCGTAGAGTTTTGAATACTCATTCCGCAACGTCGCATTTTTCTTAAAAAACAGACTGTCAATATTTTGTGACAGACTCAAAGATTTCTCCAACTGCTCCAAATAATACGGTATGCCTCCCAGTATCATATAACATTCGGCGATTTGCAACCGCGACAGTACAATCTTTTTTGATTTCAAAAACTGTTCGGTTTCGTTCAGCGTAAACGGTTCTAACGCAATCTGACGGGTTACACGGTTGTGCAGTCCGCCTCGATTTTTGATGATGTTGTTCATAATCCACGAAGTAGCCGAGCCGCAAATAACAAGGAAAATCTCTTTTTGCGCCGAAGCGAAAGTGTTCCAAAAGTACTCAAAAGCCGACAAAAAGCCGGATTTGGCATTGTCTAACCACGATAACTCGTCAATAAAGATTATTTTCCGTCCTTTGGTTTTAATGCTCCGCAGGTATTGCTCCAACTGTAAAAAAGCGTGTTGCCAATCTTCTGCAATCGGGTTTTCTGTGCCGGAATGTCTGTTTAGCGCGGCAGTAAAATTGAAAAGTTGTTGTTTTTTACTTGCATTTTCTGCTCCCGAAAGGTAAAAAACGAACTTTTCATCGAAAAACCGTTTAATCAAAAACGTCTTTCCCACTCTGCGCCTGCCATAGACCGCAACCAACTCGGTTTTTTCCGAGTTCAGGTATTCGGTAAGCCGCTTCATCTCTGTTTCTCTGCCAATTATATCTTTCATAAGCCAAATTATTTTCCGCTGCAAAGGTATAAAAAATATTCGATATAGCAGACTATCTAAAAATTATTCGCTGAAAGTGATGTTTTTGATGTACTTTTAGCGAAAAATAGAGGTTGTTTGCGGGTGCATTTCAAATTGTCACGTGGCGTCATTGCGAGCGTAGCGAAGCAATCCAGAGAATTGAGAATTAAAAATTATTATTATCTCATTTTTTCCACCTTTTGTATGGATTTTTAATGAGGTAATAGGGTTGGTGTTAATTTGCTCATTTTCAGCTACTAAGTCCCACAGTATCAATAGATACATCCCCAAGGAGTAACATTGGATGCCTAGGCTTTAGGTCATAATTCGCGTAAAATTCGTACTTTTGAAAAAAGTTTCGTGCAAAAAGAACCGAAGTACCCCTGGTGTACAACACCCTTAAACCGAGTAGATATTACCAGCGTTGAGGGTATTACCGGAATCAGCGAAATCACTGCCATGACCGTTTATTCGGAAATAGGCGACAACTTAAATCGTTTCAAAGATGAAAAACATTTTACCTCGTGGCTTGGACTGGCGCCCAACAACAAAATATCCAGTGGAAAAATTATCAGTTGTGCCCTTGCGTTAAACGCAAAGACGCAAAGACCTTTCGCAAAGAGCGCTATTCCCAATCATGGTCATCACATAAATCACATTAAAATCACAGTTCAGACAAAAAATCTCACATCGCACATCGCAAATCGCAAATTCCCAAAAAAATGTACCTTTGCCAAAACTTGCAAATCATCATTTGTGAACACTATATCATCATTGATTATTAATTGGTTTCGGGAAAACAAACGCCCTTTGCCATGGCGGAAAGAGCGGAACGCTTACCATATCTTACTTTCGGAAGTCATCATGCAGCAGACGCGAATGGAGCAGGGATTGCCCTACTTTTTTAAGATTGTGGAAGCGTTTCCCACCGTTGAGGCGCTGGCGGCTGCCGACGAGGAGTTGTTGTTGCGGCATTGGCAGGGATTAGGATACTATTCCCGCGCAAGAAACCTACATGCAACAGCGAAAAACATCGTCGAAAATTATAACGGACTGATTCCCAACTCTTTCTCCGAACTGAAAAAACTAAAAGGCGTTGGCGACTACACAGCAGCAGCCATCGCATCCATTGTCTTTGACGAGCCGGTGCCGGTGGTTGATGGTAACGTCATGCGGGTGGTAGCGCGTCTTTTTGCCATCGAAGAGCCTGTCAATGAAACCATTGGGAAAAATAAAATACGACAGCGACTTGATACGATTTTCGACGCCCAACAGCCGGGCATCTTCAACGAGGCAATCATGGAATTTGGAGCGTTGCAGTGCGTGCCGTCCAATCCCGACTGCGGAAGATGTCCTGTGACGAAACATTGCGCAGCGTACATAACATCGAAAGTGAACCTCCTCCCCGCGAAGAGTCCGGCGAAAGAGGTGAAAACGCGCTATCTCAACTATCTCGTCCTGCTGATTGACGGACACTCCACCCTCATGCGACAACGCCGCGCCAACGACATCTGGAAAAACCTCTACGAATTTCCACTCATCGAAACCGAACAGCAGGTTGCAGACGAAACTCTCTGCGAGCCGAATTTTTGGATGGGAGTTCAAAAAACAAAAATTATTAACCGCAAGGAATGCAAGCCCCTTTTAGTTCCCCCAAAGGAAAAATCGCAAAGTGCGCAAATGACTGATGATGGTGTTACTCTTTGCGCCCTTTGCGTTTTCTTTGCGCCCTTTGCGGTAAAAAGAAGTTTTAAAACAGCGCCCATATCCTTTCACCCTCCTTTCCACTCCCAACACAAACTCACCCACCGCCTGCTAAACATAACCTTCACCGTCGCCTCCGTAACGTCGTTGCCCGAACAGTCGCCGACCGGCGATTTCACCATCCTCACCCTCTCGGAAGCCGAAAGCAAGCCGAAACCCGTCCCGATAGCCAAATTCTTAAAGACGATAATCCAAAAGTTATAATCCAATATCATGTACAACTTTCACTCTCACACCAATTATTGCGACGGCTCCGCCGAACCGGAACTCTATGTTGTCGAAGCCATCCGGCAGGGATTTAAAGCCTACGGTTTCTCAGCCCATTCCCCCATCCCGATACCCAACAATTTCGCACTGACGGACGAGACCATCCGCCCATATTGCAATGAAATTGAACGTTTAAAGGAGAAATACAAAGGACAAATAGACATTTTTTTGGGAATGGAAGCGGATTTCATCTCCGGACTTTCAACTCCGTTCAACGACTTCCGTACACAGTTCAATTTGGACTATATCATTGGTTCTGTGCATATTGTGAAAAGTTTAGAGGGAGATACATGGTTTATTGACGGTCCGGTACGCGAAAGTTATGACGACGGACTGAAACGCTTTTTCAACGACGACATCCGCCTTGCCGTTACCTCGTTCTACCACCAAACCAACCGGATGCTCGAAACGGAACACTTCGAAATCATCGGACATTTCGACAAAATCACCATGCACAACCAAAACCGCTTTTTCACCTCTGTGGAACAGTGGTACCGCGACTTAGTGTTAGAAACCATCGCCGTGATAAAGGAAAAAGGAGTGGTTGTCGAAATAAACAGCCGCGGCTTATACAAAAAACGCTCTGCCGACTTCTTTCCCGAAACATTCATTCTGAAACACTTACACGACAACAAAATCCCTGTCATGATTAACTCCGACGCCCACGCCCCGCACGAAATCAGCCTACTATGCCACGAAGCCGTCGTCGCCCTGAAAAAGGCAGGGTTCAAAGAACACGCAATCATGGATAGGGGAGAGGTGAGGATGGTGGGGCTGTGAAAGAGACCGTAATAAATAGAAAAAAAAGAAACAAAATAGAAAAAGAATTATACAGATAAAAAGAATTTTGTACTTTTGCACGCTTTTACGGAGTGGAACGGTGGGGATACTTTATTAATGTAAAAAAAGATGATTTTTAGAGATGATAAGTATTGAAGAAGTGATAAATGTATACGATGACTGGAAGTGGCTTTTGCCATGTGTTTCTATTGCATTGTCGTTCATATTTATTGTTTTCTTCTTTATTAGATGGGAGGCAATAGCGAAGGTTAAACTTACTAATGAAGAAGGTGAAGAAAAAATCAAAGAAAAATTAAAACAGTACGTTGGTAGAACATCTTTTTTTTACAAAACATATTGTGAGCCAAAGCATGATGGTACTACTAAGAAAGAAACTAAATATTTAAAACGCGGACTTTTAAAAAATTTAAGATATTTCTACTCGGCATGGTTTTATGTGTTTATAATTACCGCGCTATTATCTGCTGTTTCTTACGTTCAATATGAGTATGAGAAAGAATTTGAAATACTAAAATGTGAGAAAATAAATACCTCAGAATGTGAAATTATTGCAGATATAACAAAGGACACTTCTGATTACAAAATCGAAAAAGGATTTTTAACAACGGCTAAGGATTCTTTGAAAATTCCTTTGAAAATGAGGATATTCAGCCGTAATAATATGATCATTAAAGATTATCCATTAGAAGATACAATAATCGTTTATTTTGATAAAGGAGTCTTTCTGAAAAACAACAACAAAAATACAAAAATAGAATATAAAATTGAGCAAGAAAAAAAACAACCGGCAAAGACAAAATATATAACTACTTGCGAAAAAAAAGACACTTGTATTACAATAGAAGATGCTCCTGAGTACATAAATAAAATTAAACTACCGTATCCGAATTTTATTGATACGGCAATTTCTAAATACGTCTCTTTAAAAGATACTATTGTGACCTTAACTAAAAACGATAGCATTCAAAATAAGAACATTGATGAATGTATTAGCACGAAGATTGCAGCGCAAAATGATAAAATGGATTCGTTAAAAGAGGGGAATAAAGGGGATAGTAGTATTAATATATTCATTTATCAAAATAGAAAGATTAATGCACTATTTACAGCATTAAAGAAAAATAAAATTCGAAATAGTAAATTGGATACATTAATTGTTAAGATTGACATTCGGAATAAAAAATTTGATTCATATATTACCGAATTAAAGAATAATGATAGCATAATTACTACATGGATTTTAAGTCAAGCGGAAAATATTAAGGAATTAAAGGATATTCAAAAAACATTTACACCCGCCACAAAAAGGAATTTATATGCCATAGCCAAAAACATTCTTAGTTTGTCGGCAAATATTATTCTTCTTCTGTTTTTTGTCTTTTTAAATACTAAGACAGATTTGTTTGAAAAAGAGAAGAAATCCGGACCTTATATGATGTATAAAAATCTCATTTTTGGAGTATTTGCGGCTGTTGTTTTAATACAACTTTTAAGTGCGTTGTCTCTTAAAATTACGTTCTCCGAATCTTTTCTGTTTGTGATACAGTTAATGATTGCCTTGACCTCTGTTATTGCAATTTTTGGATGGTGGGGAAGTATGAATAATTCTTACACTTCGTTTTATCCGATTTTGAACTTTATAATGCTTTTGTATGCAATGATTCATTTTTTTGAAGTCAGTATTGTTTATCCGGAAGCAAATTTTAATAAACTCATGGAGGCGGCTTTATTAATCGTATCTGTTCTTGCGAAAGGGATCATTATTTATATACTGTTAGTTTGGCTTCCTAACAGCAAGCGGGCTTTGTGGTTTTTTTTCACCACTGTAAATAATTTTAGAACCGATAATGATTATGATGATTTTGTTAAAATATTTGACAATAAAGCAAATGGGCAATTGAAATTAGACTTATAATGGACATAGAAAATAAAAACTTAGGCGCTTCAAATTGGTGGAAACCGAATAAAAGGGAAAATATTATGCTTGGAATAGCAGTACTTACCGTTTTGGTGTCTATTGTGGCGCAAGCAAGTTCGATAGTTGGTAATCTTCTGCAGTTTGACAGCATTTATGAACAATTATATCCAATACTAAACGCTTTTCACCTCTATGTTTTATTTTATATTATATCTAATTTGCAAAATATTCGGCAATTGCTCCCCTCAAAAAATGATAATGGTTACTTGGTTTTCCGAGTAAAATTAAAACAATGGATAAAAGATCATTTTGGGAAAATTTATTGGAAAGAAAGAGATCAAGCGGATAAAGATGGTAAAAAGGAGGAAGGACTTGATCTTTACGTAGATGTGTTGACAACGAAAACAAATAGGAATATATTAAAAACACATAGATACTTTATGGGAGTTTTTGTGTGTTATGTGTTGTTATATATTATCGAACTTATTAATTCGCTTACTTTTGATGTTAATGAAGCGACATTGCATATATTGACCATAATCCTTAATAATATTGCTACATTGTATTGGTTTTACATTTACCTTACATTTAACACGTATGAAACAATAAGGGTGAAAAAAAATAAAAATGCCACGGATTTTAATTATAAGATAAGTAAAAAATTATATGGTTGTTGGAAATTCTTTGCATTGGGAAAAATGTTTGATTACCCCGATAAATTCGAAAAACATGAAGACAAAGAGAATGAGTATGAGTCTATTGAAATTTATAAAATATTCAACTGGAAGTCTTTCGGAGTAGTTGTTTTAATTATATCCATTGCCGCATTTATCTTTTTTATTTACCATTTCAGCGGAGAATTAGAAATAGAGAAAGCAAGCAAAGGTTTGTATTATTATCTCTTTAGAGGACTATCAACGTTGTCTGTATTATTAGGCGGCTGTGCCATGCTTGCTACATTCAGCAGATTAAGTAGTGGTTTTAAAAAAGTCCCCTTAACTGCCTTTTTAGTAATGCTATTTTATGCAGCCATTCAACCGCTTTTTTTTGCAGGCAGTGAATTTGACTCATTAGGCATGAAAATGGGGCAAATGATGTTTATCGCAAATTTGTTATGCTTACTTGGAAAATTCGGCTTGTTATATCTTATCAAATGGTTTTTCTCAAATTATCATATTGCGTATTATTTTATTGCAGAACAAGTAGTAAAAGACAAGAAAAATGATTTGAAGTTAAATGATTTATTCTGCATGGATAAAAAATGTAAGAACACGCCATCGGCAGGGGAGTGAGGATGGTGGAGTTGTGAAAGATATTACTTGGTTACCACAAATTTTCTATTAGCAACAGCGCCGTTGCCGGTTACTTGGATGATGTAAACTCCGTTTTCGAGATGTGCGGTGTTGATGGTTGTTTGTTCGTTTTCGACCACTGCGCTGTAAACTCTTTTTCCTGCGATGTCGGTAATGATTATCGTAGCGCCGCTTGGCAACTGACTGATTGTGATGCTCTCTTTTGCGGGGTTCGGGAAGATTGTCCACGAAACAGAGGTGTTTTCTCCGATTGCTCCTGCAACGGGGCTTTTGCTTGCCTCGGCGGTGTTGCCGTAGCGACCGAGGTTCACGCGCCCGCCGTTGGGCTGGGGTTCGTTAGAGAAGTCGGAAGCAGGATTGCCTGTGTCAATGGCGGGACTGTCGGCGCTGTCGTTGACAAACTGTCCGGTGGCGGGGTCGAAACGTCCGTTGGTGGATTGGAGGTGAAAATCGCCGTTCGCTGCGTTGGCAAACAGCGGGTCGGAGGTAATGTTACCTGTTCCCGTGAAACCTTGTTGCGTGAGTGTGTAGTTGACGGTCAAATCGGCAAGCGCCGAACCGTCGTCGTAAGCCTCGAGATCGCTTCCGTTGTTCCAGAAAATGCAGTTTTCGACTTGCGCAACGCTTCCCTGCACAAACATTGCCGCTCCGTTGGTCGTGTTGCCCGAAACCGTGCAGTTGTACATTTTCAAAGCAGACGAGTTGTAGTGGTAATCGGCATCAACATAAATCGCCGAGCCGCTCTCTTGGCTGGTATTGCCGTAGAGCAGTTCGTGTTCCATCTGCACTATTGCGCCGTCGTCCACAAAAACCGCCCCGCCGCGCGACGGTGCGTAGTTGTTGCGATAGACGTTGTACGACAGGGTAACCGCCGTCGCAGTGTTGTCGTCGCCGAAGATCAAAAGCGCACCGCCCCAGCCGTAATCGTAGGACGCTGCGGCAACGTTGCCGTCGAAGATGTTTCGGGTAATCGTCCCTGTCCCGCAGACTGAGACGCCGCCGGCATGGTCGGCGTAGCCCGTGTTGTTCTCGATGCGGTTGTCGGCAATGACGAAATCCGTAAGGGCGTCCGTTACCCCGATGGCAGCGCCGCGCCCCGCCTTGTTGTTGCGGATGACGTTGTTGAGAATCTTCACGTTTTTCCCCTCAACACCAATGCCGCCGCCGCGCTCGGTGTCCGGCGAGCCGTTGTTTTCGATGATGTTGTTTTCGATGGTGATGTTGTCCAAAAATCCCGACCAGCCGCCCGCCAGTTCTATGCCGCGCTGACCGTTCCGAATGGTGAAACCGCTGATTGTCAACGTTCCCGAAACCGCCACATCCATGTAAACCCAAATACACGGCGCCGCACCCGTTCCGTTGATGATGGTTACGTTTGCCTGCGGATCGGCGCTACCGAAATCGCCGTCACCCGCAAAACCGCCGAGCAACTGCACCTTTTTCTGCACAATCTGCACAGCCTCGGAGTAACTCCCCTGCGCAACCTTGATGACGTCGCCGCCGGCAGCTGCGTCAACCGCTTCCTGAATGGTGTGGTATGGGTTCGACGGAGTCCCGTCACCGGAACCACCAGAACCGCCATCCACACAAATTTGACTCTGGCTGAACGCTGCAAAGCAACAGCCAACAAAACCCAAAATTAAAATTGCTCTTTTCATGTTGATTATAATTAAAATGATTTTCTAATAAAAAACTACCTGTATTCCTTTTCGTAGTATTCGATAAACTCATCTTTCCGGAATAGTTTTTTCAAAGCGACGTTGCCTACTTTGCTTGTCTCTATTTCATCCTTGATGGGCGCATCTACAAGGAAATTGACATCGCCCGTGTAGATAAACGGAGCGCTCGAAACCTCAGGAAACGGACCGTAGTACTCCTCATCGTCAATGACGATGACAGCATCGTAGGCGGACGACTGAAATCCGGTGCCGTACTCCTGAATAACAGCAACATACGTCGAAAGTGTCGGATTGAGCATTACATGATTCTGGTCTAAATTGAACTCAATCGCCTCTCCGTCTGCTATCCGCATCGTGTGCTTGCCTTGCTTGAGAGACCTGTCCATCCTTTTGAACTCTTTCGCCGCCACCGTTACCGGCTTCCCGCCGTCAATAGAGACCTCAATCGCCTGATCTGTCGGATTGTCAATGAACGTAAGCCCACTATCGCACGAGGTTAATGCTAATGCTACCACCGCAACAGCAACAAATACTGAAATAAATCTATTGTGTTTCATGTCTGTGATATTTAATATATATTGTTTGGCAAAGATAGGGAAAAAAAAAGATATATGATGCTGTTCATGGTTGCGGGTGTATGACAAATTGGACTAAGCCGCCATTTTGATTTGATACGTCAAGTCATTCCATCGTTTGCTTTTCCAGTAAGCTCTCAGATTTACAATTCTTTGTGC
>Ga0099364_10011328_pt1 | contig 12194 bp, 7 predicted proteins | sample TergutTh196P3_FD_73070 | JGI IMG/M metagenome (GOLD analysis project Ga0099364, IMG submission 73070) | Microcerotermes parvus P3 segment gut microbial communities from Pointe-Noire, Republic of the Congo - Th196 P3 | ecosystem: Host-associated > Arthropoda: Insects > Digestive system > Gut ...
ATGATGATGGTTGCTTTCCCTCTTGTGCCGTCGCCGAGAGCTTGCCCCGCGTGACGCGCAGATGAGAAATATCACGTAACCAAACCCCGAGCCTTTCAATTTTCCGTGTCAATTTTCAATTTTCTAAAACTCGAAACGAACAGAGCCGCAATCGTAAGATTGCGTAAGAGTTGCGCAATCTGACGATTGCGGCTCTGCTTTGTCTATCAGTAATTCGATTCGATTTTGGAAATAGGGGAATGATTGGGCGTAATTCTAGCCGATGGGGTGCGGGAGTGCAAGAGGGCTGCGCCGGAGTACCGGCTAAATGGTGCCGTCATTGCGCTGCGCTCCATTCTGGCTTTTGATTGCCTCTTGTATTCTCCGTAGTTTCGGTTAACATACCCAGCATTGCCGCGTTGTGGTTGGCACCGGAGCAGATTCGTATTTTGACGGTGAGCGAAAAGTTCGGCGACTATGGCAATGCGGTCTTATCGAAGTTGCAATCGTCGGGACTTCGGGCTTCGTTGGACAATCGCAGTGAAAAGATTGGTGCTAAGATTCGCGAAGGGCGTTTGGATTTAGTGCCTTACCTTGCGGTAGTGGGAGCAAAGGAAGCGGAGAACGATTCCGTTGCTCTGCGTAGCCGCAAAGAATGCGAACTCGGCGAAGTGAACGCCGATGCCGTGATTGAAAAGTTAAACGAAGAGGTTAGAACAAAAGCGTTGTGAACGGAGTTGCAATCGTTAGATTGCGATTTAGCAAAACAAAGAGCCGTAGGTGCAGCGGTACTCCGCGCAACTTGCAGATAGGCGTGCGTGTTGACTGTGCGCACCCGCAAGTTACGCTACACTTGCGGCTCTTTCTCTCCTCTATTTCAAACCAGAGAGGTACTTTGCAATCTCCTCCCGTCCCAGTTCTTTTGCAAAATCAAGCGGAAACCCATAAAAAGGTTCATTTCTACCAAAGTGGTACCCTTCAAATTGAGCTTTCGCATTAACATCTGCCCCCTTAGAAACGAGAAATTTGACGACTTCAATACCATCTCCATCATACATTACAGCATGATGAAGTGGAGTGGAATTTCTCCTCCAATCTTTAGCGTTAACATCCGCTCCCTGAGACACAAAATACTTGACGTATTTGAGGACAAGTTTTTCGTCCTCGTTTTGACAATTACTCAAGTAACTTACCAGCGAGTTTCTCCCGTGATCCTTCACATACTTGTCCACTTCCGCTTGCTCTGCGGGAGTCAATTTGGAAACGCCGCCGCAGCCGCTCAAGAGCGTCAGCGCAAGGCAAAAGAGGCACAAAGAGAGGAGATTAACGGTTCGTGTGGAAAATAGAAATGTCATGATTAAGGTTCCTTTTTGTTAAGGGGTGAAATGGATTCAAACGAAGAATATAGCCTTCACCCTAACCCCAGAATCACAGCGACTCACGGCAAAAAGAAAGGGCATCAGCAATCTGTTGCCTCTATCCGGTATCGTTGCAAGAAACCGCTCTTTACTCAACATGATCTAATGCCCCCATTACGGGGACGTAAACCATATGTAAAGAGACGATGTCGATAACCACCCAGCAACAGCACGGCAAAAACCATACTATCCTGAGTAAGTGCTTGTCTTAATACGAATCTGCAACGATTTTGATAGAGGACAATGACTTTTTCGTCAACTAATTTTGTTCAATCTTGTCAGTATATTTCGATAAAAATACTCCAATGTTTGAATGCTGACACGGATTCTATCCGATTTTACGGTCGGTGCAATAGGGGGTGACAAGCAGAGCCGCACGAGTGCGGTCGCTAAAAACGACCGTTTCTATTCCCCTAAAAATCTGCTATAATGCACGACTCGTCATAACTTCCCAACCCCGCATGCCGCCGTCGCTCTGGAACCGAGGATTCATCGCACTCCTCATCACACAATTCACCGTTGCCTTCAACGACAACGTCTTTCGATGGCTCCTCATTCCCATCGGAAAAGCGTACATGACCGAAGGAAAAGACGACATCCGCTTTCTCGGAGCAGCATGCCTCATCATTCCCTTCATGCTCTGGGCTTCCATCGCAGGATACGTTACCGACCGATTCAGCCGACGAAATACCGTCATCTGGTGCAAAACACTCGAACTGATACTCCTCACCGCCGCCATCGGCGTAATCTGTATGGGCCCCACCATAGAGACCGCCGGAGTACCGGCTAAAATTTGGATTCTACTGGGCATTCTCTTTCTACTCGGTTCGCAGTCCGCCTTTTTCAGTCCGTCGAAATATGGACTCATTCCCGACCTCGTGCCCACGACCTCCATTTCCGCCGCCAATGGAATCATCGTTATGCTCACAATGATCGCCATCGTCTCCGGGCAAATCGTCGGCGGATACGTCTTCTTTTGGACAACCATATTTGAAGACACCGGAAGCGAAATCATCCCCGTCGGCATACCCGGCGGAAATTACATTTGGATTACCATCCTCGCCCTCGTAGGCACAGCGACGCTGGGACTGCTCACAAGTTTTTTCATTCCCAAAATGAAAGCCGTCGATCCGGGAGCGAAGTTTCCCAAAAATCCCTTCTGGCAGACTGGCAAAGACCTCGCAACCCTCTTTTCACACCGAGCATTATTTTGGGTTGCCATTGCCAGCGCGTTTTTCTGGGGACTCGCCGCCCTCGCACAAAATAATATCGACAAGTACGCCACCGAATACCTGATGGTCGAACAGCAATTCGTTACTCCGCTCGCCGCCATTTTGACCATCGGAATCGGCATCGGAGCCGTCTTTTGCGGCTATCTTTCCGGCAGACGAATCGAACTGGGACTCGTTCCCATCGGCGCATTTTTTATGGGATTGTTTATACTGGTACTCGGCTTCACGCCCGGCTACGGCGCAGAAGTCGGAGCAGGCTACGGCTTGACACAAAGCACCACACCCTATATCTTTGGGGCTATTGTTATGCTTTTGGCGGGACTCGGAGCAGGTTTGTACGACGTTCCCCTCGCCGCCTACATTCAAAAAAACAGCCCGACGGCGCAACGGGGAAGAATGATTGCCGCCTATAACTTTTGTACATTCTCGGCAATGCTCCTCTTCGCGGGGCTCGGATTGCTCGGAGCAATGATTTTCAATCAACCCCTCGGAGAAGGAGGAGCAAGTTTAATGATTTGGATTATTACTGGCTTGATGACGCTTGCCGTCTGTGCGGTACTGTTTTATCTCTACACCGCTCAATTTTACATTTTCTTCTTCCGAACACTGACTTGGTTGATTTACCGACCGAAGCACATCGGCGTAGAAAACATTCCAACCACCGGCGGCGCACTGCTCGTGTGCAATCATATCAGTCTCCTCGACGGTTTCATGCTCTACTTCGCTTGTCCGAGGAACATTCGGTACATCGCTCACGAGAAAATGATACCCAAGATGTTCGACTGCGTCGCCAGAGAAACGAAACTCATCAGGATTATGCCCGGCAGTCCGAAAAACGTCATCAAGGCAATCCGCGATGCCCGTGAAGCACTGCAAAACGGCGACATCGTTGCCGTCTTTCCCGAAGGAGGAATCACCCGCAACGGTCAGATGAAAGCCTTCGAGCCCGGTTTTATGTCGATGCTCAAAGGCGTGACCGCACCGGACGGCAAGCCGATTCCGATCATCCCGTGTCATATCGGCGGTCTGCACGAAAGTATGTTCGGCTACAAATACGGCGATAAAAAAATCACGTTCCGACCGCGCAAACTCTTGACCGACGTGATCATTTCCTTCGGCAAGCCGATGTACGATGTGAAGTATCCGCAGCAGGTTCAACTGGCGGTGCAGGAACTCGGCGTGGACTCGCATAGGGAACACAACAAGAAGCGGATGCCGATTCCCGCCATTTCTCTTATCAGGGCGTGTAAAAAGCGGGGCAGTAAATTGATGTTTGCCGACTCCACCGGTGTCGAACTCAACGGTTACAAATTCTTGACGGCAGTGCTTGCATTGCGGAATACATTGCGAAAAGAGGTTCTCGATACCCGCGAGAATGAGCCGCACGTCGGAGTGCTAACGCCGATGTCGGTCGGCGGCAGTATTCTCAATGCGGCATTCAATTTAGACCGGCGTGTGCCGATTAACTTGAACTTTACATTCGGTTCGGAAGGAATCAATTATTGCATCGAGCAGGCGGGAATCAAACACATTTTGACAAGCCGACGGGTGCTTGAGCGGTTCCCTCATTTCAAGTCGGAACTGAAAGCCGAAGTGATTTGCACCGAAGACTTGGCGGCGAAAATCGACAATAAAACGAAACTCAAATACTTCCTGATGGCAAAGTTCCTGCCGGCGTGCTTTCACGAATGGAAACTCGGACTCACGGCGAAGGATGCTCATGAAGATTTGATGACGATTGTTTATACCTCCGGTTCGACGGGACGACCGAAGGGGGTGATGCTGACGAATGATAACATTGCGGAAGTCGGGCGCGGCTTCGTCGGAGCGCAGATGCTCACCGAGAAGGATTCGATTCTCGGTTTTCTCCCGTTTTTCCATGCGTTTGGTCTGATGGGGAACTTCTGGCTGGCGGTTTTATGCGGCGGACAGGGGATTTTCCATTTTAGTCCGTTGGAACCGAAGAAGGTTGCCGAAATGGCGAAGAAGTATCCTATTACGTTTATGCCTTCGACTCCGACGTTCCTGCGGGGTTTTTATCGGCACTGTCAGAAAGAGGATTTTGCGAATGTGCCGGGAATCGTCTGCGGTGCGGAAAAGTTTCCTGTCGATTTGATTGACGCTTGGCATGAAAAGTACGATGTTCGTCCGACGGAAGGTTTTGGTGCGACAGAACTTTCGCCGGTGATGACGACGTGTGTTCCTGACAATCGTGTGTTCGATAAGTTTCATCTTTATCGCAAAGATGGTTCGATTGGTCGGACGCTTTGCAATGTTGTGGTGAAGGTCATCGACTTGGAGACGGGCGAGGACTTGCCGCCGAGTGGAATCGGAATGATTGTGGCGAAGGGACCGACGGTGATGAAGGGTTACTATAAATTGCCGGACAAGACGGCGGAAGTGTTGAAAGACGGTTGGTACAGCACCGGCGATGTCGGCAAAATTGACGAGGATGGTTTCGTTTGGGTGACGGGCAGGGAGTCTCGGATATCCAAAATCGGCGGCGAAATGATTCCGCACATTTTGATTGAGGAGGAGATATTGCGGATTTTATCGGAAGACTTAGCCGCCTCGCCCTGCGAGGCGCATCAAACTGAACCGCCGATAGCGGTAACATCGGTGCCTCATCCGACTCGTGGGGAGCAGTTGATAGTGTTGTATCGTGATGCTTTGGTCGATCCTGAAAAGTTATTGGAGCGGTTATTGGCTTCGGAGTTACCGAGGATTTGGATTCCGAAGTTGGATGGTTTTATCAAGGTTGCTTCGATACCGATATTGGGTACGGGCAAACTCGACCTTGCTGCGGTGAAGAGGATGGCGTTGGAGAGGCGTAATTAGTAGTTTAGGGAACCTCTAATGAGATGCAATCCAACGGCGATCCAGACCGGCAGCGTCAGCGCCGTCAGAATTGAATTGCTCATAATGGTATCGAATGCCGTCTTCGGATCGCCGCCATAGTGTTTGGATAGAACCATTGTGAAAATCGCAGTGCCGGGAGCTGTTGCCGCCGGAGTGCCGGCTAAATGGTTGCGCAACCATCAGGCGAAAGCCTTGCCGCTTTTGTTACCGTCCCGGCAACGCACCGGGATACTCGACCGCCTCTCTTGGCATGAGAGTAACATGCGCTTCGGCAATAGACCACCAAAGTCCCGCCTGCGGTCGCGGCTCCGTGAGAACGATCCGCACATAACGCTTCTGCTGCTCGTCAGGAAAACGAATCACCGTGAAGTTTTGACTCCCCGCCCCGCCCACGACAGCATTGCCCCATGTTCCTCCATCATCGGAAACAAACGCCTCATACCTGCCGGGAAAGTCCCCCCCGCTGCTCCCCTGATCCAAAATAATCGTGTTGAACGTCTGCGGCGTTCCCATGTCCAACACAATCCAATCGCCATCCTGCATCGCTCTGCCGGTTCCCCAACGTGTATCAATGTTCCCGTCAATCATATTTCCCGGTGATCCGCCCTGAGACACCGTCGCCGTCCAGCCAGTGCGGTCGATGGCATCCCTGACAACCATTCGCGGAGTGTGGGGTATGTTCGCCTCGAATCTGCCAAAATCCTCGGCACTCAAACTGTTGCCTGTCCCGATGATGGAGAATTCCGCCTCGAGTTGCCCCGCTCCGGCTTCGTTGACGGGCGTGCGGTCAGTCGGTGCATTGATGGAACCGCCGGTCAACCGTAATCGTCCTCGATCTTGCGGCTTGGCTTCAAGGAATCGTTCCGAACCCGCATTATTGAATCGCACCAAATGCAGATGAACATTTCCGCCGCCCAGTTCTACACCGTGCCGGGTGTTGCCCCAAAACGTTCCGCTTGACATCGTCGCGTTTCCGTCGAAGCCCGGTGTCGTTTTGATGTGGCGCGCCTCTTCTACGCCGCCTTCAAAACCACGTTGCGGCAAAGAAACAATTTGAGAGCCGATCAAAGGGAATCCTTCACTGCCGACTCGGTTGAATTCCAAAGCGACAATGGCGGCATCAATTCCGTGTCCCAGTGCTAGTCCGCTGGGACCGCCGCGTTCGGTGCCGACGACCGTTCCGACGCGGCTGCCGAAATGGAAATTGTTAAACAAAAACAGATTTCGGCAATCTTCTAGGATAAAGAACCGCAGGTCGCGGTAGTTTTGCCGATACGCCGGTTGATTGTCGGTGCCGGGAGTTCGCGCATTGGAGAAGATTCCAAACTTTGATTGATCGCCGCAGGCATAGCCGATGGTATTGAATTGAGCATTGCGGATATGGATGTTTTCCACTCCGCCGCCAACGCGGACTCCGTTGGTGAAAAAGTGTCCCGAAGGATACTCAAGGTAAACATTGTCGCAACGGTGCGTGAACAAGTCGATACCGCTGTAGGTTGCTCGAAAACCGACGTTGACCAAGTAGGCATCCGTACCGGCAACACGGACTGCATAAGGATAGACGTGCGGACTGATAATCGCTTCGTCGCCGGTGCCTTGAAGCAGTTCCATGAATCGCTGTTCAGGATAATCAATCGCAATGCCTCGGAGTCCGCTGCGTCTTTGCATTGTAATCAACGGCGGTGCGTTGGCGTTTCCTTTGCCGCCGTAAGCCTCCAAAATACTGCCGGGACCCAGCGGCACCGAACCGACATCGACGGCACCTTTTAATTCTACGCCTTCGGGAATCGTGATACTGCCGAGTAACCGGTATTTTCCCGGCGGAAGATACACGATACCGCCCCCTTCGGATGCGGCGAGTTCCAATACGGCTTGGAGCGCAGCGGTGTTGTCAACATTGCTGTCGTCGGCTTTGACACCGTGTGTCTCGTCGGTGGCGACGTAAAGTGCAGCACGAGCGGGACGTTGCCGATAGGAAAACAGGTCTTGGAACGGAAACTCAGGAATCTTGGAAAGCCCTGAAATGGACGTTTCAACAAATTGATTCTCGAACATCGAATTGTTGACAATCTCGGCAGTCTGCGCAAAACGGTTGCCTGCGATGACGCTTCTGCCTTCGGGTCCGATTCTAATTTGCGGAGCGGACGTGTCGATGTCGCTGTCTATTAGAATCAATGCCCCGCCGAAGATGTCTATCTTGCCCGATGTGATTTTCGATTGGCTGACCATGACGTGTATGGAGCAATTCGCGTCGGTAGCGATGGCGTATTGCGTTGCATCGATGTGCCAGTTGGTGAGTTGAACTATACCGGGCGCATTTTTTGGAACAAAGAGACCATAATCGCATCCTTCGACTCGGACATCGTGAAACATGATTCCTGCCGAGGATTGGTCTTCGGCATAGAGGGCTGTTTGGCAGTTTGTGAATCGGAGCCGGTAATTCTGTCCGTTGGGTCTGCCATCGCCGCCCGTCGAAGTACCGAGATGCACACCGATTTTGTAACAATCTGCGGTCAAGTTGGAAACGTACGTCCAATCAATGCGGCGCAGAATGACGGCGGTGCCGTTGTTTCGGAGCCAGTTTCGGAACGCATCAGGATTTTGCGGTGCATTGGGCAAGCCTGAACCGATCCAGTATTCGGGAGAAAAATCGACCGTTTCGACGCGTCCGATTTCGGCAATGAAATCAATTTCTATGCCCCGTTTGAGCGGCGTACCGTAGAGTCCGAACATATTGGGCGCACCGCCGCCGTACAGAAGTACGGCTCCGCTGTAAGCGTTGACGAATGTTACATTTTTGGCGACGCAGTATTCGTTGCCCCAATATCGGGGAGCCCCGTAACCGATTGCTGGCGGGTAAGGGACAATCTGTTCGGCATTCTGCTGGGGATACCAAATCGCAAGGTCTTTCACGGCGGCGGCAGGTTCGAGAATGAAGAGACTCTTCTCCGGCGTTTCTTCGCCGTGTCCGAAAGCCGTAGCGATAATGGTGCCTTTGATGGGTTGCCCTCGGACAGGCTTTTCCCATTCGCCTCGAATGGTAACGCCTTTGGGAACGATGATGTTACTATCAAGCCGATATTGACCTTCAGGCAGGAAAAGCACGCCGCCGTTTCCGACCCCTCCTTCCTGTGCGGTACTGGCAACAAGTTTGGTCAGCAATGTTTTGATGAGCGGTGCCATGTCGGTCGTACCGGTGTTGTCTGCCCCTTGGAAGTCCATGATATTTAGGGAGGCGACGAAGAGATCGACGGTCGGATATTTGACTCGCGGCAGGTATGGTTCAGGTTTTGCGTTTTCCGGGTCTAGCAGTTCTACTGGAGCGGGACGTTCATCGGGTTGCTCCATGATTTCTTGTTCAATTTTCGGCGGCAGTCCCGGTGCGGCAATGACCGATTCTTGTTGTTGATTGTCGGCTGCAATCTGTCGTCCGCCTTTATTGGAAAAGAGAGCCCAGAGTGTTACGCCAACGAGCAAGAGTGCCGCGATACCGGCGAGGGTAATCCAGAGTACCTTCTTGTCTGCTTTGGCTGGCGGTTTCGGCGGTGTACGAGCCGGCGGCTGTGCCGCCGGAGGTGTCGCTGGTGCATCGAAGAGTCCTTTTATTTGCCCAGCGAGCCCTTTGTGTCCGGTGTCGGTTTCCAAAGGAGTGTTCGGCGTAATGGTTCCCTGCGCCGCCAGTGCTTTGAGTTGTTGCGGAGTCAGGGGACCGTGCTTCTGATTGTGTTGATCAGTATAAAAGAAGTTTGGCATGTTTGGCAATATACCCTATTTTTTTCGATAAGACAATAATCGAACGTTATCGGGGAAACTCTAAAATACCTTTCAGAGCCGCAACCGGAAGGTTGCGCAACCCTTGCGCAATCTTACGTTGCGGCTCTGCTTGTTTCGGGTAAATACAACCATCCATTCTACCAAAACCGATAAGGATACGGACGCTCTCTTGACAATACTCCTTCTACTTTGGTAAAATTGCGACAGTTCGTTTTACTCGGCATCCCAAATCCAATGCACTATCCTTGGTGGTACGTTCCCGGAATAACGGCACCGATGCTCATTGCGTTCATCGCCCTCATTCACGTTTTCGTGGCACACTACGCTGTCGGCGGAGGAATCTTAATCGCTATCGAAAACCAATTCGCCATCAAAACGAAAGACAAAGCCTATCGAGACTACTGGTTCAAACACGCCCGATTCTTCGTTCTACTAACCGTCGCCTTCGGTGCTATCACCGGCGTCGGAATCTGGTGGACCATCGGACTGACTTCTCCACTCGCCACCGAAGCGTTGATCCGAACCTTCGTTTTCGGCTGGGCTATCGAATGGGTCTTTTTCATCGTGGAAATCACCGCCGCCTTCATTATGTACTATTTCTGGACGAAACTGCCGGAAAAAACGCACATCGTGATCGCCTGGATATACGGAATCGCCGCCTGGATCAGCCTCGTACTCATTACAGGTATTACCGCTTTCATGCTCGATTCCCGGGGACTCTTCGGCAACTGGACAGAGACCGGCAACTTTTGGCACGCCTTCTTTAACATCCAATTTTTACCGCAGATGATCGCCCGAACCGGCGGAGCAATTCTGCTCGCCGCAATGTATGTGTTCCTGCATGCTGCCTGGATATACCGAAACGACCTCGGCAATCCGTTGTTTGAAAAAGTCGTCCGGCGAATGTCGCGTCCGCTGCTCTTCGGAATCACCACGAGCATCATCGGAGTCGCCTGGTCGTTTGCGGTGCTGTCTCCAACGGCGCTCATTATTTTGGAGCGTGCCGTTCTTCTCAACATACTGGTCGCCCTCTTTTTCGGAATCAGTGCATTGGTTACGTTTTTAATCGTTTTTGGACCGATGATGAATCCCAAGTCGATTAACCTCGGTTTTGCTTTTTCGCTGTTCGTGTTGAGTTTGACTGCTTTGGCAACTATCGAGTTTGCCCGGGAGGCGGTTCGCAAACCTTGGATTGTTGATCAAGTGATTTTGGGCAATCAAATTTACGCCGATGAGGTTGCGGAAAGACAGGAGCAAGGCTTTTTGCAGCCGTTTGTTAAATCTGAACTTATAGTTATTCCGACGGACAAAAGGGAGAAGGGCGGAATGGTATTTATGTATCATTGCAATAATTGTCATGCGGTTGATCGCGGCTTGTCTGCTGCTGGTCCGCTTCTTTACGGCAAGAGCAAGGAGCGTATTTTGGAGGCGGTTTGGCATTTGAATTCGCCGACGCTGTCGATGCCTCCTTGGAGCGGAAGCGAAGAGGAACTAGATGCACTCGCCGAATTTTTGGTTTCCATACGTACGGAAGCGAAGTGAATTTGTGCCATTTTGCGATGTGCTGTTCGACAAGTGCAACGTTCACAGAGCTGCGTTCGTGGAACACGGCATGTTATCTGCCCTGTCTGCACACCTCGCAGGCGGGGCGGCTAATATCTTGCAAACGTATATCAAAAGAGTTACAATTCCTTGTAGTTATGATTCGATTCTGTTTCACTTTCGTAGCCGTTGCGATCTTCGGACTAACCGTTGCCGCACAAGAACCCGAAAAAAACTGGAAAGAACTCGTCATTCCTTCCAAGGAAAGAACGTTCGATTTCAAAACAGTGCCGAGAGGTTCGGTGCCGGAATATCAATTCATTTTACACAATCCGTTGCAAGAGACACTCCATATCGGCGGAATCACGGCAAGCTGTACATGCACCACGCTGCATTTCGATGAAGAAAAAACCGTCTTGGAAACATACGACGGACTCGCTGTAACAGTGCGGCTCCGCGGAGATATGTTTGAAGGACAACGCAATTCGACCATCACCGTTTCTATTGATAAACCAATCCGCACCGAAATACAGCTCAATGTCCGGGGAGAAATCCGTTCTGACTTGAATATCGATCCAAGAGACTTACTAGACTTCGGAAATGTAGAAATAGAAAAAGGGCAAACGCGGACATTGACCGTTACTTATACCGGCGTAAATACACAGTGGCGGCTTGTTGATACCAGATGCGAAAACAAGTTCATCCGTGCTGACATTACAAGGGAACCCGCACACGTAGGCTCACAGATTTTTAGAGTTAATGTGTCTGTTGACAAATCCGCTCCGCATGGAATCATTAACACCCATTTGATTCTAATTAGTAACGATGCGGAATCTCGTCGGGAGATACCGGTTCCTGTTAGGGCGACGGTAGGAACGGTCATCAATGTGCGTCCGCCTGCTTTATCGTTGGGCATTTTTCCACCGGGCGAGTCTTCTCCCACGAAAACAGCGATACTGTCGGGCACACGTCCGTTCCGTATCACAAAAATAGAGTGTGATAATCCCGCTGTGGACATTGTCATGAACGGTCTGGGCAGAGATACCTTGAGTCGGATTTATCCTTTGGCAATTTCCTACCGCAATCCGGCAGAGGGAGAAGGTGCTCCTGAAAACGGTATTATTCGAGCAGCGGTTCGTATTACGACAGATGTTCCCGACCTTGCCGCAACGTTCTACGTAACGGCGACCATTCGTGAAAAGGAGAATGAAGAATAGGGCAATGTTTTTGTTTTTTTAACGCGGAACACACTGAATATCGCGAAACAACACGGAAAGAAAATTCCGTGTATTCCGCGAAAGTCCGAGTGTTCCGCGTTGAAAATATATCATCAAAAGCATAGTTCCAACGCCGTCTGCTCCACCGATTGCCGTAACTTTTCAATCGCATT
>Ga0099364_10011329_pt1 | contig 12194 bp, 10 predicted proteins | sample TergutTh196P3_FD_73070 | JGI IMG/M metagenome (GOLD analysis project Ga0099364, IMG submission 73070) | Microcerotermes parvus P3 segment gut microbial communities from Pointe-Noire, Republic of the Congo - Th196 P3 | ecosystem: Host-associated > Arthropoda: Insects > Digestive system > Gut ...
GGTCGGATCAAGAAATTGTTAATCTTCTGATGGCCGCTCGTCGTAAATTCAACGATGATCCGAAGCTTAACAACGTTCAGAATTATGAGCGAACGCTCGCGAAGGGGAGAGAAACGGCGGTAGAAGCGATACCGATGGAAACAGAAAGACCCCGAAAGGTGGGCATAGATTTAAAACATGCCCATTTGGAGGAATTGGTCGATCGTACTAAAACGGAATTGCTTCGGCACCAAGAGGCGGAGAAACTTTACTCCCATGATTCGATGAAGCTTATCCGCCTCGAAAACAGTCCGAAGACAGGGCAACCGAAAATGGTGCAAGTGGGTGTGAATGAGTTGAAGGGACACATAATGCGGTATATCAACTTCTATCGATCCAGTAAGGAAGATACCTCGCCTGTGTCCCCGCCTACAAGCACCCTCTCAACACTGCTTGCGTTGCCTGCGGCGGATTTGCCCTTTCGACAATTGCGCCGCATTGTGGACACACCTATACTGCTTGAGAATGGGAACTTCCTGACGACTCCGGGCTACGACCCGGTTGCAAAGCTGTACTATAGTCCAAAGGCTGGGTTTGAGGTTCCTGCTATTCCCGAAAATCCGACCATGGAAGATGTTAACCAAGCGCGCGCTTTGATAGAGGAGCTAATTTGCGATATGCCTTTCCGAGAGGCATCATCAAAAACGAACTACATCGCCCTCCTGTTAACTCCCTTTTTGAGGGATTTGACACCCACAGTGCCGCTCGCGTGCATAACAGCTCCAGAAGCGGGTAGCGGTAAAGGTCTGTTGCTCGATCTGCTTTGGATAATCACGACGGGTACACCACCCTTTCAAACGGGTGGTTACCCTCAGAGCGAGGATGAAATGCGAAAAAAAATCACCTCGGCTATGAGGGAAGGGTTTTCGATCTTTCATTTCGACAATGTTGAAAGTGCGATTAAATCCGCAGCGTTAGCCTCGGCTCTAACCGACCAATGGTGGACGGATCGATTACTAGGCGGCAATAGCATTTATCAAGGGGAACAGCGGTTCACTTGGGTCGCCACGGGAAATAATCTTCTCCTGAGCGGCGACATGAGACGACGGGGGTATGTAATTGCTGTGGATGCGAAGTGTGAAAGACCTGCTGAACGCGATTCCAATTCCTTCCGTCGCCCCTCGCCCGAACTTGAACTCTGGGCAGAGAAGAATCGCGGAGCCCTTGTTCGAGCCCCCCTAGTGATGATCCGATCATGGATTGCCAACGGAAAGCCGTTGTTTAAAGATGTTAGCTTTGGGAGCTTCGAAGCGTGGAAATGTATCATCGGCGGGATACTGGTAAATGCCGGATATGAAGGCTTCCTAGGCAACCTCCCCGACACGTATAACCGTTTGAGCGCGGATGACTCCGACGACTGGAAAGACTTCTTGGAGGTAATTCACCTCTACAAGCAAGGGGAAATGTTTACGGTCAAGGAACTCTCAGAGCTCATAGTGTCAGAGGGAACCAACGCCATCAAAGAGGCATTACCCGCTTCTTTACAATCTAAGGTGTCAAAGAGTATGGCGAGTATGACAACCTCTTTAGGGAAGTTTTTAAAGGAGCATCAGGAAAAAACGTTCCGTATCGGGGATAAACAATATCAACTCAAAATCTCTGGAAAAGTTAGAAACGGCGCAAAGCTCTGGCAGTTACTTGAGCAATAGCATAACGGGAACACGGACGACGGAGTGGATGTTTCGCTCCGTCGTTTTTTTTAGTGCGCTCATCATGTGCGTTATACGGATTACATACGGGCTATTATGACCTCCAAAAATGTATTTACGCTCCAAGGCGTATAAATACAAATTTTAGGAACGTGGCTCATTTCGCCGTGACGTCGGCTCTATTTTACCGGAAAAGGTGGCTCTCGTCACCGAAACAGGGTGGCTCCCTCTGACCGGAACGATGGCTCGCGCAAACGGAATAGGTGGCTCTGGTTCACCGGAACGATGGCTCGTTCTCCCCATCGTGGTGGCTCTCGGAAACGTAATATTCCGTACGTATGGGTTCGGTGTAGGGGATGACTTTTGAATGGGAGTCCTCCTACTCGTCTTCCATTTCTCAATAGGCGTTATCTTCGGCTACTAACGCGCATTTTACTCCGTCTAGGAGTCTGGATGTTTGGATCGGTATTAACACAATGGAGAATAGTGCCATTTCAACCTATCCCATCCTATCAACCTATCCCGATATAGGAAATAGATTATTTTCCTCTCCACAGAACGAGAGAAGTGAAATTTTTATTTTTACGGCATAGGTTCATAGGTTGGCATAGGATGATTTCCATCCATTTTTAACAGAGGACAAATGGACGGAATACATAGGATAATTCCATCCCGAATTCCACAGAAAAATATTCTCATTGCATAGGATCATAGGATGGGATATGATGATTTCACCTCCACAGAAAAAAAGTTGATATGTTGATAAGTTAAAAAAATCTTTTCTATGTATATATCATATATTCTCTATAGATTATTGAATAGATTATATAAATATTTTATATATCGATTCTTTTAAAAGATAAATTCAAAAAAATAAAGGGATAATATCATCAACTCATTTTTTCTCTCTCTGTGGAATGGAGTGGAAATCATCATATCCCACCCTATCACCCTATGCCAAATTCGATATTTAAAAATACCGTATCAAAAAAATATATTCTTTTTTCTTCTGTGGATTTTGAATGTATTTTTATTCTAACAAAAAATTTCTAAAAGTTAATTTCAAAAAAGATTTTCTGAAATAAATAATTGGCAATTTAATTATGCGAGGTCAATTTAAAAAATAGATTTTTCACAATTTTAATTACGTGGTGTAATTGTTCCGTTGAAATAATTCCTTTTGTTTTTTTGAATCGTGAGTTACGGAGTCACCGTATTTTATTTTGATACAATACAAGAGATTGGATACATAAGATGAATCTTGGTGTCTTTAAATTATCAATTTTAAAATCCACGTATAGAGTATTGATTATTCTTTTTTCTGTGGAATGGAATTACCGTGTGTAAGGTTTCAATCGGGATAATTTAAAAAAAATAAATGAGCATCGAAAATATATTTTTTAAAAAATATATTTTAGAGAATATTTAATATGAGATTTTATTTATGAAAAAGAATTATTGGTTTATTTTTATGTGGGCGATATATTTAACGAAAAAGAATTTCGCACTGAAAAATATATTTTTTTAAATTACGGAATCTCAATTGAGAAAAAATTAAATTGTGAATTTACATTTATCGAATTTTTTTAAAAAATTGAAGTGGCATATTTCGAAATAACAATTTGTGTTTTATTTATGTGGGCAATTTTTTTATTTCAAAATAATTTCACCAATATACATTTTTAAATTTTCAAATAAATTCTCAACTTTCGCACATTGAGAATAGTGCTCGCACCTTGAAAAATCAATAACGACCGGCGAAAAAGAAGCGGCATGGAGCCTTTTTACGGGTAAAATTGTATTGTCGTCAAACAAAAATCTACCCCGAGAGGTCCATGCCATGGCAAGAGTAACACAGACTAACGTTTTTGAGAACGAATCCACCTCAACAATCGACGCGTTTTTTCACACGTTCGGACTTGCAACTATCCTAAAGTGCGTTGGAGCCTGCAAGATGAAGGGAGTCCCTGCAGTAAAGCTCTTTCGCGAGCTTTTCGCTCTTGTCTTCCAACATCGAAATATGTTTCGGTCCGTTTCATCAAATTCGCAACAGACAGGCAAGGACACATTCTACCGTTTCATCAATTCCTGCCGTATAAACTGGATGCGCTTTACGACGCTACTTGCAGCCAAAATCGTACACGGCTTTATCAAGCCTTTGACCGACAAGGCGAGGGTGAATGTCTTCATCGTCGACGACACACCCTACGAACGCAATCGCTCGAAAAAAGTCGAGCTGTTGAGCCAGAATTACGACCACAGCGAAAATGTATACTACCGGGGATTTCGCCTTCTGACGCTTGGTTTCAGTGACGGAAACACATTCTTACCTGTTAACTCGTGCCTTCTCGCGTCGGATGACAAGAAAAAACGCTTCTGTGAAGCGAACTCCGTAGACAAGCGTACCTCGGGCTATAAACAGAGGCGTCTTGCGCAGTCGGGCGCTCCAAACGCCATGATGGAGATGATACACCAGGCGATGGATGCGGGACTTCGCGCCCCATACGTACTCTTCGATTCGTGGTTTTCGTTCCCCTGTCATATCCTGAAACTTAAAGCACAGAAGCTGGATGTTATAGCGCGCGTCAAGAATACATCGAAGGTACATTATAGGTACGGGGAAGAAATGCTCAGTGCATCGAAGATTTACAAGGGAAACAAGAAACGCAGGGGGCGCAGTCGCTATCTTCTGTCCGTTTCTATCGAGGTATGCAGCGCCGACAGAAAAGTAGCGATTCCCGCAAAGCTCGTCTTCGTACGCAACAAGAATAAGCCAAAGGAATACATCATACTGCTTTCGACTGATGTCTCCCTGTCGGAGGAGGAAATCATCCGAATTTACGGCAAGCGTTGGGACATAGAGGTATTCTTCAAGGCTTGCAAGAGTTTCCTGCAACTGAGCAAGGAGTGTGCGTCACGTTCGTACGACGCGATGACGGCCTATACGGCAATAGTATTCGCGCGTTATGCGATGTTGTCATTGGAGAATCGAACGCATCGAGATGAACGCTCGTTTGGGGAATTGTTTTACGATTTGTGCAACGAGTTACCGGATATAGAATTTGCCGAAGCTTTCTTTCTGCTGATGAAGGCATTTTACGATGCAGCAGCAGAAAAGCTGTTTCTGGCGAAAGAGGAGTTGGATGCGCTTTTCGAATGTTTCATTTCGAAATTACCCGAAACATTAAAAACGAAGCTGCTCCGATGGATACCGAACTCGAAGAAGAGTTTGTTTGGATTCGCCGGTTATTGATTTGTCAAGGTGCGAGCACTACTTAGTATGTGCGAAAGTTGAGTTAATATACTGTTCAGGTATACGTATTAAATTGTCTTCTATATCAACTTCAAACTGGATGCTCGGCATAATGAAATCTCCTTTGCTGTACCAATTCGTTTCCATAGAGATTATAACAGAGTTAAACGAGTATGAAAAAGCCGCTATCCTGCTGATGATAACTGAGCCAATAATGATTAGCCTCAACGGAGTGTTTTTAGTTCACCGAGTGATAATTCCGTGATTTTCGCTGTTAACTCTATAGACATATCCTACCTCGTATCATCTTCTTCGGAATCAGCATTACGATTTTCAAACATTGCGCGTACAATTTCTAAATTTCTCTTTGCTTATGCTCTCGCATTTCTTCCAGTTCTCGTAAAGCATCCTCCATGGTAAAACCGGATAACAATGTCTCGCGTTCAACTGTATAGTTACCTTCGCCTCTATCAAATTGTTGAATAAAATAAACCGTTCCAACTGGCCCTAGTTCCTTAGTCAAGGCTTCAATGCCGATTCTGTGAACAAGACGGGGATTTCTATAATCTATTGTCATATTAGCGTTCATGTTGCAATACCTCCATAAGCCAAAAAACAGGATTTGCCACGGTTATATTTGTACTTATCCGTTTCGCGGCACGAAGAAAATTATCATCTGTTGTCAATAAAACATCTATTTCGTGCATTTCCGCGACTGCCAGATGTAAACTATCCATCACTTTAATTCCACAACGTTGAAACTCGATTGCTTGTTCTGTGACGGCTTCATTGAGAACAAGATGTTCTTTTGAAATTGAGCAGAGCATACGAACCTTATTCAATCTTTCACGATTTGATAATTTTGCAAGCTCTAAATCCATTACTTCACTCGATACAAGTGTCCATTCCTCGGATTTGCAGTGAGAAAGAATGGTTAACACTGCGTCTGATTCAAATTGAACCCTATCTTGCGATAAATCGTCAAATGGACGATTTATACAACAAACATCCATGTAGATACGTATCGTGCTTCCTCCTTTCTATCCTTAGTTGCTGATCCTTTTCCTCTAAAATTATATCAAACTTACGAGAGAAAGAAAAAGCCGCTATCCTGCTGATGATAACGGAGCCTATCATGATTTGCCTCAACGGAGTGTTTACGGAAGATTATAACTTATTCGATATTTTTTTATCAAAACGTGTTGTTTATCTTCTGATATTGAAATATAGAATTTGTTAACATAGGATCATAGGGTTCATAGGATGATTTCCACTCCACAGGAAGAAAAATTGATAGTGTAAAAATCTCTGACATAGGGTACATAGGATGGATAGGATGATTTCACCTCCACAGAAAAAAGTATACGATATTTTTTGATACAGATATTTCAATATCGAATTTGACATAGGGTGCATAGGATGGATAGGATGATTCCCACTCCACAGAGAGAAAAAAGAAAGCGTATACGATATTTGATTTTGGATAATTCCATTCCACAGAAAAGAAGAAAAAATATATCATTCAAAATCATTTAATTCATTTATTATAAATATTTTTTATATTTCTGTGAAAATAGATTATTTCTTAGAATTTTTTAAACATTCAACTCATTTTTTTCTTCTGTGGAATTGGAATGTAACAATTTATCCGAGACGTTAAGATTTATCCTATGTACCCTATGTATCCTATGCCAATGAGATCACCAATATTTTTTTCTTTTCTGTGGAGGTGAAATCATCATATCCCATCCTATGATCCTATCCCTGAGTTTCAAAAAAAATAAAAACCTCATATCATAATGTTTTTATTATCGTACGATATGAGGTCATAAACGTAGAACCATCCCACACTACTTTATTTTCGTTGCTCGGCTATCCTTCTTCAAGAATCGGTTCACCGGACTCGCGGTTTCGTGTTGCCCTTTTATATCCCTTTCAGTCAGGGCAAGATATTTTCGCGTCATACCCAAATCGGAATGCCCCATTATCCGCTGCAAAGAAAACACGTTGCCACCATTTCGTAAATAGTTTAACGCAAAGGAATGACGGAGATCATAAGGAGATATTTTCATTCCCAACTTTTCACCGTAATGAATCAATCTCCAACGCCATGATGTCGTCCGCATAAGCCCTCCCGACCAACTACAGAATACAGGTGCTACCGTGTCGTCCCATTCCTCAAGTCGGGATGATAGAAGTTTATTCAGTGCCTTTACGGTATGTTCGGATATAGGCATCGTCCGGGCTACTCTTGTTTTAGCATTTTCAGCACGAACTTGAATTTCCCGACCTTTCAGATTTACATCTTTTGGTAACAACGTCAATGCCTCGTTTGGACGTATCCCACAATCCAATGTAGTGAGTATCAGACAATGATCCCTGTAACCAGGGTAACTTTTCTGGTCAGGTTGATCAATTAGACGTTTCAATATGTCAACGGGGATATTTACAATACGATCAGTTGTACGCCGTTTTTTGAATAGAGCGGCGGCGTTGTTTTCAAAAATCGCGTTCTCTATGCAAAAATCGAGAAATAACTTGATGTAGTTGAGATCAAGGTTATGTACGGTTGGCCCTATACCACGCCCAAGATACTCAAGGAGATAGTCCCGATGTTTTGTTTCATCCAACCATGCCTCCGGGTATCTACGAAAGAACCGCGAAATGTGCCCCTTGTAATCATCCAATGTCCTCCACGCTCGCCCTTCGGCTTTCTTGACTAATACGAATTCCTGTAAAACGACTTCCCAGCTCTGACCTTTAAGGATGGATTCTTTAACTACAGGTTTCTTGATTGGAGACGAAAATGTTCTGCTCATTGTAGAACTCCTTTTTTTAGCAAAGAGTACAACGGGGGGCGTCCTCCTATACCGGTAATTGGGGGGACGCCCCCCTGAGGGGCTTAATCAAATACGCGAACTTGGAGGGGTGAGGGTATCTGCCCCTCCTGCGTTTTGGTTTTTACGGCTATCGGTCAGTCCTGATTGTATCTATTGATCCTCCCCGGCTTCATCAGCTACATCCGATTCGTTTGATACCTCAGCACCATCATCAGATTTTTCCGTTCCGTCATCGGTAGTCGCCGTTTCATCCTGTGGAGTTTCAATTACGGCATCATCATTGCTGTTCGCTGTCTCAGAAGTTTCGGAAGGATGATTTTTCTTGCGGCGCTCTTTCTTTGACTTCTTGGTGGAGTCATCCTTCTTCTGTTCGGATTTGCCGGCTGAGTCATCTTTAGATTTTACAGACTTTTCGATACCCGTGAATTCCGCCGCGTACTCCTTCACATAATCCGAAAGAATTATCACAATCCGTTCATCCTGATTGTTACGCCACTGTTCCAGCCGGGACATGGTTTCTTCGTTCATTGGCCGGAGCAGTAAAACCAAGTCTTTAAGTTTCGAAGCAGGACGTATCATCATAAACGACTTGGCAAATGTTTGACAGGGAGCATCGCTCTCCGCAATTTTTTCGCGCTGCAATTCTTCAACCAAGTCCAGTATGAAACGCGGAGGTTTCTCATTCTGGAAATTTCTAAACACGATGCCTTTCCACTGTCTATTCATCCAAATAAGCCTATCCCATGAAAAGGGTCTTGGGGCCATTAGACAGAATCTCATCATTAGCATTCATCCCCTTACAGATCAAAGTTTTTGGGTCATTCGTTTCCTGTGATATTTGATAACGGTGTCGGTGTGAAATACAAATCACGTTCGATACGGCATAGTTCCGGACTTGTTACTCCGATACTTTCCAGTTCGTTCATCGAAAAGTAACCGTATTCTTTTTCAAAACCGTGTACCAGTCCGAAGAATATGTAATCCTCGTTATCTTCGTTCCATTCACCTTCCAACACAAACCAAGTCCAACATGTGTTCGGCGCAAAGAATTTCGCGTAAACGATTTTTTCATTTGTTGGTGTCTTTTCAGTTGCGTAACGTTTCGGAAGGATTTTTTCGAGACTTAGAGGAAGAAGATTATAAGCGTCGTTTTCATTACTGCGGTCACGTTTATTCATCATCGTATACCGGATTGTCACGAGCATAAGTTTCAGCTTTTTTACGTGTACTGAATGCCTTACCAGTATTTCCAACCATCCAAAGCTTACCGAAACGGCTTCCAACTGGCCGGATATTGTGGCCTGCAATTGTGGCAACCGTAGATTTCTTGATATGTCTGGAAAATGCCTCGTTGAATGCTTCCAGACCGATTCTATCGGCAAGTATTGACCGTTCTTCCGGGTCATCCCAATTGATTTGCGTCTCATTCGTCATAGCTGTCATCTTCGTCGTCGGAATCTGAACCGCCGGTTTCATCGACGTACTCCAACATGATTGCAAGAGCATCGTTGTACGAGCCACAGGACATTACACGTTCTTGGAGTTTTTGGGCTTCCTCATATTGATCGGCACGTTTTAAGGCTCTGGTGCAGATACCCAAGAGGTTGAAGACATTGCCATTTTCACCGACCAGTTGCACTTTCGGTTTTCGTTTGTTACTCATTCTTTGGCACTCTCCTTTGTGGTTGAATTTGAATACATAGAAAATGGCAGGAGATTTCTTGTCGATTAGAAAACTCCTGCCACATCGCGGATTATGTTAAATACGGCATTTGCTAATTCGTACAACTCATTAAACCCCTCCTTCAAATCATTGCTTTCGGTGACTATGTACTCAAGAACCTCGCAAGGACTATTACCAACAACAGCCAGAACACCATCGTGAAAAATGGTGAATTCCTGTAGCGCCTGTTACCTCTGAAACGCCTGTAACGATCTCTGAAACGTTTGTAACGGTCGAAATGCCTTCTCATTTGAAAATCACTCTCCTATTCCGGTATTGTCAAAATCGCATTAAACGCTCAATAGATACCACACTCCTTTCAATTTTTGGACACTAAAAACTCATTTCTGAAAACATCTAAGTAAATAGCCGTAGTTATAAATAACTATATTGCTTCTTGACCATAAATTCATTATTCCTGAATATAATAGAAATGATTGACCTTGGAGTTGATGAAAATGGACAACTTGAATAATATGGAATTACACATAGCCATAAAGCGAATGCGTCAGAGTCGAAAATTTACACAGGTGATGTTATCAAGTCGGATAGGAATTTCGACGTTTACTCTCATTCGGTGGGAACGTGGAGAACGATTACCGGATGGAAAATTCTTACAGAGAATAGCCGGAGTTTTGAACTATGCCATAATTTTGAATACGGATGGCCTTTGGAGTTGCTATCCAAGAGATGAACTCATGATTCCGGAAGAAGGGGAATCCATATCACAGACTGACAATATTGACGAGATATTCAAGAGGGCATCAGAAGTGAAAGACAAAATTGTATGGAGGTCGTTTTTCAGTAGGTTGGTTAAAGATAATGCCCGACTTGAAACATGGTTCCGTGAAACTAACGGCGGCGAAAATATTGATGAAAAATCTTTCAAGGTTTTAAGTGATGTGATTATGGCTATGGTTAAACCTGAAAGATAGATTTCGGTGGTTTGTTTTAGAATTACCCTCCTGTTTTTGGATATGGCGATTGTATCTGAATGAGGTCAAATAACTAAAAATTTCGTTAATATCATATTCCTTTCAGCTTTTATAGGGGTCGCAAATTTACTTCCGATAAATCTTGGTGAATAGATATGACAAAATTGGCTATTTGCTATAATATAGTTATGCCTGTTGATGACTCCGCTAAATAGTCAAAAACGTTAACAGTGGGAGATTAAATGGATAATCTGCATAACATGGAATTGCATATAGCCATAAAGCGAATGCGTCAAAGTCGGAAACTTACACAGGTGATGTTATCCAGTAAGATAGGAATATCGACTTTTACACTTATTCGTTGGGAACGTGGAGAAAGATTGCCTGATGGAAAGCAATTAGGTAAATTGTCCAAGGTTTTGAAATACGCGATAATTTTGCATACTGATGGTCTTTGGAGTTGCTATCCAAGGGATGAATCCTTGCTCACAGAAATAGGACAATCGATATCCTCTATTGAAAGTATGGATGAATTATACAAACTTGCTTCGGAAGCTAAAGACGAATCAGCGTGGATGTTATTCTTTAGTAGGTTAGTCAAAAATAATATGCAACTTGAAGCATGGTTACGTAAAACCAATGGCGGTGAGAATATGGACGAAAAGACCTTCAAAGTTTTAAGTGAAGTAATCCTCACGATGGTTAAGCCAGAAGGATGAAATTTCCGTAACTTAAAAAAACTTTAAATCTTCCGCGTATTGACTATACAAGAGTGCTGGTATAAACTAATTTCCATAATTTATACATTTAAGTATTTGGCTAGTCTATAGTTGTTTATGCACTCTGTTTATATGCTCATTTGAATGACGGATATAACCGAAAAGTTTTCACCGGTGACTGGCATGATGTATTCAAGGGTTTCGTCATCATAGAAATTATATATATGGAAAAAATTTAACATTGGTCACACGAGTAATGATTGAAAATGTCACGAGAAACAAGCGAGTCCGTTGTTGCTATTGCGGTATGGAAGTATTGATGTTGAGGAATTGGAACGGTTTAGGCGTAATAAAATAGAACAACGGATAGGATATCCGCAATCTTTTTAATAATCAGGAGAGTGAAGCGTGATATGAGAAAGAAATTTAGTTTGCCGGTAATGTTGGTTCTAATGGCATGTTTGTTTGTGGGAGGTATTGCATGGGCGGGTGAAGTCATCGAATATCCCGGGGCGGAATTGCGAGGAAACTCCCTGTCTCCCGATTCTCCGTCCGGCAATACAGTCACAGTCAACAGCGGTGATGGTATTCAGGTCGTTGCTGGCGGCGCAGGTGAACAAGGCGACGTAGAGGACAATGAAGTTATCATCAACGGCGGAACAATAGGAGCAGTAACTGGTGGCGGTGCCGCTACAGGTAACAGTGTAAATAACAGACTCATAATCAATGGTGGAATGCTACGTACATGGGTCGGTGGTGGCGACACCGGAATTGGCGATGCAGTAGGCAACACTGTCACCATGAATAACGGGACGACGAATGAATTAGTTGGTGGCTGGACTAGTAAGGGAAACAGTATAAATAACAATGTTGAAGTCAACGGCGGAACAGTACATGGAGGAATCAATGGTGGCTTTACGGAAAAAGATGGTAATGTAACAGGCAACAGTGTCGAAATTATCGGCGGTACGGTGAATACGGTCAGAGGCGGCCAATCCCATAAAGGCGACGTCACAGGCAACAACGTCATCATCAG
>Ga0099364_10011330_pt1 | contig 12192 bp, 7 predicted proteins | sample TergutTh196P3_FD_73070 | JGI IMG/M metagenome (GOLD analysis project Ga0099364, IMG submission 73070) | Microcerotermes parvus P3 segment gut microbial communities from Pointe-Noire, Republic of the Congo - Th196 P3 | ecosystem: Host-associated > Arthropoda: Insects > Digestive system > Gut ...
TCTCGGTGGGGAAACCAGCACCGAAATCGAATCTTTCTCTGACGGCGATAATCTCGAATATCCCCAGTACACCCGCCCCGAAATCTTCCAAGATATGAAAGTCCCCGAAATCTTACTCTCCGGCAACCACGGCGCCATCGCCAAGTGGCGCGCCGAAAATTCGCCAAAAGCCGACCAATAAAAACTAGTAGAATTCGCCCACTTTTGCGACACTTTTGAAGGGGTAGAGTCTGCCATCTCGGATTTCATACAAATAAGTACCACCCCCAGGCGCATAGATGCGGTCGCCCCGAATTTCATACACGCACAAATGTGACGAGAGGTCATAAACCCTATCACCTCGCACCTCATAAATATACTTACCAGCATCATCATAAATCCGACCATTACGTATGGAAGCAATTGTTCGACCATGAATATCTCTCAACGACATAATTTCATCCTTTCCGCAGACCCATTATACACTACGCCCTCGCTGGCATATAATGTAAGACATGGAGTTGAGTTCGCCACTAGAACACATCAAAGGCATTGGCCCCAAAACCGCCGAGCTTTTGCGCAGAGCGGGATTCCTCACCGTCCGCGATTTGCTATATCACTTGCCGCGCACTTACGAATCCTACGAAGGCGCCGGCCGTATCGCCGAGCTCCGTCCTGGCAAAGTTGCGATTAAGGCCAAAGTCGAAAACATCAAAACCAGTCGCAAGCGCCGCAATCTCGCCATTACCGAAGCCACACTCAGCGACGACTCCGGCTCAGTTCGCGCCATTTGGTTCAATCAGCCTTATCGCGCCCAGCAATTTGACTCCAATAAAACTTATTATTTTTCCGGCAATTTCGAGTTTAGCTATGGCCGTTACCAGTTGATGAATCCCTCCGCCACGCTCGCCGTCGATTACGACAAGGCCACCGACAAATACCAACCAGTTTATCCAGCCCGCGGCGCGCTCAGAACCACCAACTTTTCCAAGTTTTTCAATACACTCAAGCCCTTTTTCGCCCAAATTCCCGACCTCCTGCCACCCGGCACAACCAAAGCCACTCGGTCCGAGGCGCTGTTTCGGGTACATTTTCCGACCTCATCGTCTGACGTTCAGGCAGGCAGGGCCTATCTCGCTTTCGAGGAGCTATTCAGTCTCCTGCTCGCCAGCGAGTTCAATCGCGCGCAAAACCAAAAACTCACCAGCCCTATCATCGAATATCAACTTGCCCAGCTGAAGCAAATCATCGCCACACTCCCGTTCAAACTCACCAACGCCCAGCGCCGCGTGGTTTGGGAAATTATTCAAAACCTCAACAGTTCAATCCCCATGAATCGTTTACTCCAAGGCGACGTCGGTAGCGGCAAGACTCTTGTTGCCGCCCTGGCCTGTTTTGTCGCCGCCAAAGCCGGCTACCAGTCAGCTATCATGGCACCCACCGAAATCCTCGCCACTCAGCACGCCGAAACCATCCACGCTCTATTCAAAGGTAGCGATATCACCATAGCGCTACTCACGGGCTCTACCAAAAATAAGCCCACCCTCAAAAAACAAATCCAGGCCGGACAAGTCGACCTTGTCATCGGCACCCACGCCCTACTCACCGACGACACTATCTTTCACCAACTCGGCCTCGCCATCATCGACGAACAACACCGCTTCGGCGTCAAGCAGCGCCAGGCGCTACTGGCCAAGACAAACGGAGGGGATTATGGCAGAGGCAGTTTTGAGGAAGCTGTGGAAGAGATGGCCGCCGGCCATCTACTTCCAGCCGAACGCGAAGGGCGACGCCCTGTGAAGACAGGCGCGCCCCCTGAAGTGTCTTCCAAAAAACTGCCAACTGCCATAATTCCGCATCTACTGTCTATGACCGCCACGCCTATCCCGCGCAGTCTGCAACTCACCGTTTTCGGCGACCTCGACATTTCAATCATCGACGAACTGCCGAAAGACCGCCAGCCCATCACCACCAAAATTATCTCACCAAACTCAGTCGACCAAATGTGGCAAGCCGTAGCGGCAGAACTCAAACAAAAACACCAAATCTATTATGTCTGCAAAATGATTGAAGGCGGCACCGAATTATCCTCCGTCAAACAAGAATGTGCCAAAATCGCCCAAAAATTCCCAAACTACCAAGTTGCCTACCTCCACGGCAAGATGAGAACGGACGAAAAAGACGACATTATGACCAAGTTCACCGCCGGAAAAATTCATATTTTGGTCTCCACCACCGTCATCGAAGTTGGCGTCAACGTGCCCAACGCCACCGCTATAATCATCGCCGATGCCGACAGGTATGGCCTCTCTCAACTCCACCAGCTCCGTGGCCGTGTCGGGCGGGGCAGCGCCAATTCCTATTGCTACCTAATTAACTCATCATCCGCCGCCCCCACCAAGCGCTTGCGAGAAATCGAAAAGTCCCAAGACGGCTTCCATCTCGCCGAAGTCGACCTCAAACTCCGTGGCCCCGGCGAAATCTACGGCTCCCTCCAACATGGCGCCCTCGACCTCCGCATCGCCTCCATCACTGACTCTAGGAGCATCGCCGCCGCCAAAAAAGCCGCCAATGCTTTTGCTAAAACCGGCCCAGACATGCTAAAATACCCAGAGTTAACTCATATTGTTCAAAAATATCAAAGACTTACCACATTGAATTAATTACAAACAAATGTATTCATCACTCAGCTTAATTAAGAACTCTCGCCGTTCCGGCAAGCTAATTGGCACGCATCAAAAACTATACAAAATTTCCCGCCAACTTTTCACGCGCCTAGCGCCCAAAAAAACCAAATTCCCCTCCGAACAAGACATTCTATATTTCGAAGGCTCGCGCGGACCTGACGGCCTCAAGCGCAAATCTCCAGGCATCGACGAGCCCTGGCACGCAATCAATCCCGACAAAAACGACGGCAAACTCATGCGCGTCATTCTCGACCATCAATACAACTTGCGGGAAGCCGTGGCCGACAAAAATACCGTGCGAGCAGCTTTCGAAGCCGCCTGGATGGCGCACGCCATCACCGACGGCTTGACGCCAGCACACCATTATCCCTTCGACGCCGTGATCGACGAAATGATGGGCGACATGGAATACAAAAAATTATTCGGCGCCGAAATCAAAGGCATCATGCGGGGGCGCAACTTCGCCGAAGCCGCCCGCAACAACTGGCTGTACTGGGGCGGCGGCGGCGTCATGAGCAAACATATCGCATTCGAGCTCGGCGTTGCTTATGTCGTGGCGACCTTACCAATGAAATCGCTCACGCCTAAAATGCCCAGAGTCGAACCCGCCAGCATTAATCTCGAAAAAGAATTCAACAAAACCCTCGACAAAATTGCCGCACTCGACATGTACGGTCGCTTTCTCAAAGAAGGCTGGACCACGCAACTCGCCATGGAAGCCCGCAACATTATCTGCCCCGAAATCGTCCGCATGGTGACCCTCGCTTGGCTTTCCGGACTCGTGCCACCAAAAGGGAAGAGAACCAAATGAATCAGGTACGCATCATCGCTGGAATTTACGGCGGACGCCTCATCAACACTCCGCGCACGCACGCCACTCACCCCATGGGCGACCGCGAACGCGGCGCCATCTTCAACGCTCTCCAGCACGACATAAAAGATACGAGCGTCCTCGACGCTTTTGCCGGCTCCGGCGCAGTTGGACTTGAGGCCTTATCGCGCGGCGCCAAAACAGTTACTTTCCTCGAAAACGACAAAAAAGCGCTCAAAATCCTCACCGAAAACGTCAATAAACTCTGTGCTACCCAGCAATCCAAAATCACCAAAAACCCCGCTGGAGTCACTGGTAAATTCGATATTATCCTCGCCGACCCACCCTACGACAAGCCGCAGTACGCCCTCGTCATCAAACTGTGCAAACAGCTTGCATCTGGCGGTATTTTCGTCCTTTCTCATCCCAAATCCAATCCACCGCCCGAGCTACCAAAGCTCATGCTCATCTCCGACAAAACTTACGCCAGCGCCAATATCAAAATCTACAAAAATATAGTATAATCGCAAGGTCAATTTCGCGCGAGTGGTGAAATTGGTATACACGTATGCCTTAGGAGCATATGGGCTCAGCCCGTGCTGGTTCAAGTCCAGTCTCGCGCACCATTTATGGAGAAGTATATGGAATTTTCAAAAGATGATTTAGTGGGGGCAAAGCGACAAATTGATTCGACTTTGCACAAATTAAGAGAAACAGTAAAAACACTTGAAGCAAAGGAAAATAAAGATAGATACAAGTCGCAAATTACACTAGCAAAAAATAGAATAAGGGCATTCGAGATTGCCAATAGTCTGATAGAGCAAGAAATAGGCGAATAGGGTAACTTACAATTTTACGAGGTGTTCCATGATAGAAACTGTCAATACAGGTAAAGTAGAACTATGGTCTGAAAACTTTGGGGACAAAAATAACCAATGTATTGTTTTAATCGCAGGAGCAATGGCACCAGCAGTATTTTGGGATACAGACTTTTGTAATAAATTATCTAGTTTAGGATATTTTGTTATTAGGTTTGATAATAGAGATATGGGGTATTCAACACATTTTCCCCCTTGTCGTCCTGATAGTAATACGGATATGCCATATAACATAAATGATATGGCTGATGATGTTAATTCTATATTAGAACATTACAAAAAAGATAAGGCGATTATTGTGGGGCATTCTCTTGGTAGTGTAGTAGCACAAATCTTCGCAATTAATTATCCTGAGAAATGTGAGCGCCTGTTTTTAATATCCTCTCCAATAATTGCAAAAGGACAAAATAAGTATATCGAAACAGATACTGAGATAACGCAAGAAATGTGGCAAGTGTTAATGTCTAATAAAATGTATCAGGATTATGAAAGAGGAAAAGAGGAATTTTTTAGAGCGTGGAAATATCTAAATGGAGCATGGGAATTAGATGAAGAAATGGCAGAGGAATATACAAAAAGATTATATGAAACTGAATATATTGAACCTGCATATAATCACACAAAAGTACAAGAAAACATCCCAGATATTTATAAAAAATTAAACGATTTACAATTTTCAAAGCATTTTATTTACGGAGAGCTTGATTATTTAGCCTCAAATTTGCCAAATATTAAAACACTTGTAAATTCGTTAGATAATACTGATTTAACGATATTACCTAATGCGGGACATTTATTTTTCAATAAAGAGTTATGGGATAAAATATTTAATACATTTTGCGAAAAACAAAAAGTTATTTTGACTAGCGACACCAGCGTTATTCTAAGCTTGCAAATTCATTAAAACTCAAAAAACCCTATCCAACCACAACCATTTAGCGTACAATACAATAGCATAAGGGTAAGCGGAGTGTATTTTATGCGGGATAATAAATATTATAATGAGTCTAAAAATAGGCGTTTAACACCACTGACCAGAATATGCGCCTTTGTATCAATCATAATTATCATCATCGCGGCCCTCATTCTCCTCTTCCACTCCAAAAAAACCACCCTCACCATCCCCGCTAATTTGGACTCTCGCCAGGCCCTCGACCTCACCCTAAAGGCCTACTCCGCCGAACAACTATCCACCCCGCTCTACACCTACGATGCCACCGCTACCATCAAAGGTAACAAGCTATCCTTCACCTGGGAAATCCCCAAAGAGTACCAATATCGGGACACTTACATCGAACTCGTCTCCCGCGAGACGCTAAGAGAACACGAAGGCTACCTCTCCCCCTGCGCCTACTTCATCCCCGCCCACAGCCGTGGCGCAGTAGCCGACCTCCTCGGCTGGAACAAACTAGACGAAGCCCAACAAATCGGTTGTCTAGGCACCAGTCCAATTGGCAATACCGGCTACACCTCCTACATTTCCATGATGTCCGACGTCCAGCAAACCCTCAATGACATCGCCATAGACAGCGGTCTTAGCGTATCCATCGTACCTAGTACCGGTCCCTCCACCATCATCACCGAGTCTCAAATCCACGAAATAGTCAACAATATTATAGAAAACAAAGCCTATCTCATCGTTGGTGCCCCAGGCTCCCCTGGCCCCCAAGGCATAGCTGGTCTCAAAGGCGACAAGGGTGACAAGGGCGACACCGGAGATTTCATCTGCGAATCAGGCGCCACCTGTATCAGCGAAAAGGGTGAAAAAGGCGCTCCAGGAGACACCGGCACACCAGGCCCTCAAGGTCCCCAAGGAGACCCAGGCATAGACGGAGCCAAAGGCGACAAAGGTGAGACTGGCGAAAAGGGCGATAAAGGTGACAAAGGCGACGCAGGTGACATTTACACCATAGGTGACGGCCTAGAGCTCTCCGCCCTAACTCTTTCTCTAAAAACCTGCGTTAACGGTAAAATCCTCAAAGTCATCGGCGGCCTCTGGACTTGTGCAGACGACCAAGTGGTAGTAGCCGACCCCATCGACCCCTATCTAGCAGGGAACGGCCTAAATCTCAGCTCCAGCAACGTCTTCAGCATCAACGCCCTCGCTTGTTCAACCGGCCAATACCTGACTTGGAACGGCACTAGTTTCGGCTGTGCCACCGACCAAGACACCATCATCACGGACACCGACACAACTTACGACGCAGATAACGACCTAGGCCTAGTCCTAGACGGTACCACCTTCGGCCTACGCACTTGCGCCGACGACCAAATCCTCAAATTCTCCTCCATGGGCGGCACCAGCGGCACTGGCGCTTGGCTCTGCGCTGCCGACAATAACACCACCTACGACCTCTCCGGCTATCTCCAAATCGCCAATCTCCAATCCGCCATCGACGCTCTCACGCCCGGCTATTACAACAAAACAGAGATAGACAACCTCCTCTCCACCCTCATCTCCACCATCCCAGCCGGCGGCCTCAAAGTCCCTGTCGAAATACAAAACGAGAGCGACATCTCAGTATCCGACTGCACCTCAGAGGGCGATTATTTCTTCATCCAGAACATGGACATTACCTCCCCGGGCCACACCGGTCGCGCCTGGTGTTACGAAGATTCCAGCAATGTCATGCACCTCTACAAAGTCTACGACGATTACATGTCTCCCGACGGCACTACTATTATCCTCAGCAGCGGCTTGCTCACCGTCAACACTACTTGGCTAGACAGCTACCTTGCTGACAAGGATTATGCCACCGAAACCTACGTCGATGACGCCATTGCCGCCATCGATTTCACCCCCTACGTCTCTTGGTCCCAAGTCCCCCAATGCTCCACTGGCTCCGTCCTCACCAGCACCACCGCTGGTGCACTAAGTTGTGTCGCCGTCTCCGCCACCGACAATGACACCACCTACGCGGCCGGCAATGGTATCACCATCTCCGGCCTAGCTAATACTATTTCCATAGACGCCGCCGCCTGCACTTCTGGCCAATATCTCACCTGGAACGGCAGCAGCTTCTCCTGCGCCACCGACCAAAACGATAACGACAACGACGACACCACCTACTCCGCCAAATCCGACGGCGGCTTGCAGCTAGATGGCAGCACCAACGAATTCTCCCTCCAGAACTGCCTAGACGAACAAGTCCTAATCTATAACGCCACGGCTAATTCCGGCGCCGGCGCATGGGTTTGTGCCGACGCAGCCACATCCACCGCCGACCTCCCAGACGGCATCGACTATGGCGACATCCTCACCTGGAACGGCATCGACTGGCAGCCCGAGGCAAACAATTTCGTCAGCTACGATGGTGGCGGCAATGTCTTCATACCTGGCAACATCACCGCCGGCGCCATAATAGACTATTACGGAGAATCCGGAGAGGTCGGCCAAGTCCTAGGCATCGACGACGACGGCCAGTTAGTCTGGCGCGACGGCTGCATCAGTGGCATCCAATACGTCAACGCTCCAGTCAGCAGTAATACTTATAGTGTGAATTATTCCCCCAACAATATTCCCCTCAGCACAGCCAGTCAGGCCACCATCGCCGAAATCGACGGCCTCATCTACATCCACGACAATGGCACCCTCAGGTCTTACAACACCAAGACTCGGGCCACCACCGTCCTAGCTAGCTCTGGCACTGGCACCTGGAATACTATCTTTGCCTGGCAGGACAAAATCTACACCTATGGAGGCTCCTCTGCCACCACTCTAGTCCGCGAATACAACCCTAGCACCAATACTTGGTCCGACTTTACCACCATCCCCACCACAGTCGGCAGTGCCATATTCGTCAAAGACGACATCGCATACATAGTTAGCCACAGCACCACTACCGCCTCCACCTCTTGCACCCGCCATGCTTATACTCTCGACATGAACACACGAGTCGTCACCACCTATACTAACCTCTTTGCCTATCCACATTGTTGGGTAGGTGGCCTCATGGACGGCGACTATATCTATATGTTTGGTGGCTACAACACCACTACTTACACAGCCAGGGCAGAGCGCCTCGATATCACCACTATGACCGTCACTACTCTAGCCGACATGCCATTCAGCACCTACACCGGCATCGCCTTCAAGACCAACGACGACACTATCCGTTACGTCCAGAACACCAACATGTCCGACTATTCCATCATGGGCAACTCCTGGACCACTACAGCCACCAACACCACTGGACTGCCCACCAATATCCAGACCTACCAGAGGAGTGCTAATGGCAACAATTCACCCCTCAACCCCGATATTACCTACCTCATGGATGGGGGTAATACCACGTCCAAAAAGATTATAACCGTTACCTTCAACAAGGCACCAGCGGTCATTACCTACCTAGACCAAAACTCTCACTTCTCGTTCACCGCACCCACCAACACCAACAAAGACGTCAAAGATATCCACGGCAATGTCATCCCAGCTGGCACCACCATCACCCCCAACACCGAAGTTATCGTTCAAGAGGACGGCACTAGGGTATATCTCAACAGTGACATCATCATTAATGGCTCGTGGGTGATGCGGCCCAACAATCAATGTGGCGGCGGTGGCGGTACCACCACCGAACTCCCAGACGGCACTACGGCAGGCCAAATGCTCTACTGGGACGGCACTAATTGGGTATTAACCGGTAATGGCGGCACCCAAATCCTAGACTTCGTCACCGCAACAGGATTATATGTAGCCGGCAACACCGCCATTGGTGGCAACACCTCGATAGGCGGTAGTGCGTCCATCGGCGGCAGCGCCACAGTCGGCGGCCATATGACCGTAGCCGGCGACCTCCAAGTCGGCAACACTCTGGACCTCACCAACATCGCCACCGGCCTAAAAGATTTCTATGGCCGCCTCGGCGACCCCGGCGACCGCCTCGCCATCGACCAATTCGGCAACCTCCGCTGGCTCCCAGAATCAATCTGCGTCGATACTGTCCAGCCACAAAAAAGAATCGAGGTACAAATAATGCCCACGGCAGCTCCATTTGTGCATCGCAACCACGGATCTGCCACTATCGGGCAATATTTATACGCTTTCGGCGGATTTACTAGCAACGCCAATAATGCCAATGCCTATAAATACGACCTCGTTACAGGACAATCAACCCCAATAACCAACTACCCAATTGGCATAGCTGGAGCAGCGGTAGCAACCGACGGCACAGACATCTTTATATTTGGTGGAGCGGTTGGCACTAATGGCCAGACCGGTACAAATGTCGCCTATCGCTACGACCCAGTCGCCAATTCATATACTCAGCTAGCAAATATGCCGGCAACCGGAGGTGGCGCCACCGCCCAATATTACAACGGAAAAGTATTTATCGTTGGGGCATCTACTACCGGATGGGCTACGACGGGCGCAAACAGGAATTTAATAATCTACGATATTTCCAGCAACTCTTACACGACCTTAACTAATTTCCTGCCAACTGTTATGACTCTCGTTAGTTCAATACTTGTGGATAACACGATGTATGTTGTTGGTGGGTCAGCCCCTGCGCCTATGAATACCCTTAGCTCCATGCTCGGAATAGACCTCTCTACCAGTACGCCAACTCTCTCTACGCTTACGAATCTGCCTACCGCAACGGCCACATCCAACCTATTTTATAAAGACGGGACAATCTATGTCACTCCGGACACTATTGCAAATACAGTTATGTCATACAACATTGCCGCCGATTCATGGCAGAGCCATACCGTGCAAGGTCTGGCAGCTTGGTCGATTTCTACCTTTGGGCAATACGATAACAGCCTATTAATCATAGGCGGATGGACCGGCTCGGCCAATTCAAATGTAATACGCAAACTCACTTTCAATCTCGACGCGCTCTTTACCCTCAAAACCGACGACCGTTACATAATTCCGGCAGACACCTACGCCACAGAGGACGTCGAAGACCACCTAGTCAACACAATCATAACCGCTGGCACTATTATCCCCGCCAACACCGAAATCCTAATCACCACCGACGACACAGACATATTCATATTGGCCGACATCCCAGACGACACCGGCTGGGTCCGCCGCGCCGAATTCTGCGGTGATACTGGCGGTGTCAATCTCCCCGACGGCATCAGCGTCGGCGACATCCTCACCTGGGACGGGATAGATTGGAACCCCGCCACCGACAACAGCGTCAAATACGATTCAGACGGCAATGTTTATATTGCCGGCAACCTTTATCCTGGTGCCATCGGCGATGCCTACGGTGAGACCGGTCTACCTGGCCAAGTCCTATCCTCAGACAGCTACGGTAATCTCGCCTGGAAATACCCGGAGGTCTGCCGCGCCAATATCGCCCCGCCCATCCTAGTCCCTGGCAACTCGCCCAAATACGCCGCCAGCAAATCCTTTAGCACATCGATGAATTTACCACCGGCTGGGTCGGGCAGTCACTATTACAACGCCCCTGGTGCTTACGATGCCACCCTAAACACCGTATATCTGTTCGGCAGCCAATTCACCAGCAACGATGTAGTCCAGGTCAACCTCAACACTGGCGTCACCTCAGTCGCTCCAGGTGCCAAAATGGGCGGCATCCGCTGTAATAGCCACGGCGTACAGCTCGGCGACAAATTCTACCTCATCGGTGGCACTACCAGTTGTGGCTCTGGCAATGCAGTCAACGAAACCCGTCTCTACGACCTAAACACCAACACCTTTTCTAACCTAACCAACGCCCCCCGCATTTTCTCTTACCACAGCGTCGCCACCGACGGCTCCAAGATTCTCGCCATGAATGGCTATGCCAACTCCGCCGTCCGCACCGACTATGCCGTATATAATATATCTACCAACTCTTGGTCTGCCCTCAAGACTACTCCCGCCATCCTGCAGGGAGTCATGGGCACCGAGATTCCGTATTACAACGGCCAATTCTACGTCAAAAAAGGCAACATCCTCTACACCTTCACTATCGACGCTAGCGACAATATCACTCTACCAGTACCAGTAGTCTCTGGCCTACCCACCGCCGACACCTCCGCCCAATCCATCGTAGTAGGCGACAAACTCTACCTCATCGGCACCACCAACACCTACTACGGCACCACCAGCCGTGCCATCACCATAGTAGACCTCACTGACAACACCTGGAAAAACTATCCCACAGCCCTCCAAAACGCCGCAGCCTTCGCCTACCCAGTAATAGTCGGCAACTATCTATACCTAGTCCGCACCAACACTGGCTCAGTAGATGCCTACGACATCTCCACCCCGCTCCCACCAGTCTTTGCCAACGTCAACCAGGACGACCAATACCATGTGATGGCTACATCCTATGCAGACAAAGACGTCTTTATCGCCAACGGCAGCACTGTACCGGCAGGCGACCTTATCCCGCCCATGACCGAAGTATTAATCCTCCACGACAACACCATGATTTACCTAGACAGCGACCTCACCAACGAAGGCTCCTGGATTCGCCGTTCCGAATTCTGCGACGGCCCAGGCGGCAGCACCAACCTACCAAACGGTACCACTAATGGCGAGATGCTCTACTGGGATGGTACGGACTGGGTCCTTACTGGCGATGGTGGCGCCCAGACCCTAGACTTTGTCAAAGCTGAAAGCGTCAATATCTCCGACGTCCTAGACATGACTGATGCTGTAGGTATCCGCGACTTTTACGGCAATCTCGGTCTAGCCGGCCAAGCCTTAATGCTAGGCGTCAATGGCGAGCTAGCCTGGATGGAAGCCTGCCAAGGCGGTTGGAAACAAATCCAGCCCCCCATCAGCACAATCGAGGCCAAGACCTTACCAATGACAACGCCAATAGGTTTATAAACCGCCCCTGGTGCTACCATCGGACAATACCATTAT
>Ga0099364_10011331_pt1 | contig 12192 bp, 7 predicted proteins | sample TergutTh196P3_FD_73070 | JGI IMG/M metagenome (GOLD analysis project Ga0099364, IMG submission 73070) | Microcerotermes parvus P3 segment gut microbial communities from Pointe-Noire, Republic of the Congo - Th196 P3 | ecosystem: Host-associated > Arthropoda: Insects > Digestive system > Gut ...
AACCTTATCCTGCAATCCGAAATGCTCCAGCTTGAAACGATTGGCGCCAAAACTGTTGGTTTCTACCATGTCTGCACCTGCCTCAATGTAGCTTCTTGCTATATCTCTCACGACATCAAAGCGCGACAGAGACCATTCGTCGGGACATTCACCGGGTTGCAACCCCTTCTGATAAAGAAAGGTGCCCCACGCTCCATCGGATACCAATATCCTGCCGTTTTTAAGAACATCTGTAATTTTTTGTTTCGTCATAATTAAAAAAATGCTAAATTATCTTGAAATGCCTCAAAGCGTTAAAAATACCGTCCTTGTCAATTGGGTCGGCGACATAATCTGCCGCCGCTTTGACGTCGTCGTTGGCATTGCCCATTGCAACGCCAATTGCGACATGTTTCAACATGGATATGTCGTTGCCGCCATCACCAAAAGCCATAGAACAATCCTTCTCAATACCAAAATACGCCAGAAAACAATCCACTCCAGTGGATTTGTCGCAATTTTTCACAGTAATGTCGGTAAAAACAGGATGCCAGCGACTACTGTTGCAATCTGTAAGAACGTTGTTCATCAGTTCGATTTCACGCTCAACATCAACAAAAACGCCTAATTGAAAAACATCGTACTCGATAATTTCAGAAACAGCCTTAATCGGCGGTATCGGTATATTGACAAGCTCGCTAAGAGAATTTAACACGTCGTGGTGAAAATTGATAAAATTACCCCTGTTTGTAATAAATTCACAGCAAAACGGCTTTTCATCTAAATATAGAGCTAATCTTTTCAAACTCTCTTTTGACAACTGATGTTGCGCAATTATCTCCCCTTTGGTGTCAACGCAATAAGTCCCGTTTGATGCGATATACCCGTCAAATTCGAGATCTTCCAAATTGTTGATATCACAAAATGCTCGACCAGTAGAAATAACGACTTTGATGTCCTTGTTCTTAAGTTGATTTATCGCCGTTTTTGCGGATGCAGGAATTGAATGAGTATCAAAACTGACAAGGGTGCCGTCAATATCAAAAAAAATTATTTTTGGCTTCATTTGGATTATTATATAAATTTTTGCGCAAAAATACATATTTATTTTCTGAAATTCGGATTTTTCTTGTACTTTTGTAAGTTTAATTTTTACGACAATGCATCAAAAAACGAAAATAACAGGCGATACGGTTGATGTTTACGGCGCACGCGAGCATAATCTGAAAAATATTGACGTTTCGATACCTCGCGACAAACTTGCAGTTATTACAGGCTTGAGCGGCAGCGGTAAATCTTCTCTGGCTTTCGACACTATTTACGCGGAAGGTCAACGTCGATATATTGAGACGCTGTCGGCTTATGCAAGGCAGTTTATCGGAAATATGGAACGCCCTGACGTTGACAAGATAACAGGGCTTAGTCCGGTAATTGCAATTGAGCAAAAGACTGTAACCCGCAACCCGCGAAGCACTGTAGGCACTATAACAGAAATTTACGATTTTCTGCGCTTGCTCTATGCACGAGCTGCAGACGCTTACTCTATGAATACAGGTGAAAAAATGGTAAAATATACCGACGACCAGATTATTAATCTAATGATAGAACGATTTGCCGGAAAAGCAGTGTATGTACTTGCACCGTTGGTGAAGGGTCGAAAGGGACATTACAAGGAGTTGTTCGAGCAAACCAGACGAAAAGGATTTCTTTATGCGCGAATTGACGGAGAGATATGCGAACTGAAAGCGGGCATGAAGGTTGACCGCTATAAGTTACATTACATCGAATTGGTTATTGACAAGTTAGTTGTTGAAGAAAAAGAACACAAACGTCTGAAATTGTCCGTACAAACAGCGATGAAACACGGTAAGGGTGTGATTATGATAATGAGCAGAGATGATGATGACTTGCGTTTTTACAGTCGTAAGTTAATGTGTCCTGAAACGGGGTTGTCGTATAACGAGCCTGCGCCTCATTCTTTTTCGTTCAATTCGCCGCAGGGCGCTTGCCCCAACTGCAATGGTTTGGGCGAGGTAACCGAAGTAGACATGAACAAAATAATACCCGATCTTTCGCAAAATATCCGTAAAGGCGGCATAGTACCTCTGGGAGCAGCAAAGGCTACCGTTGTTTTCAATCAGATTGAAGCCATCGCGTCAAAATACGGATGCACGCTGAATACGCCGTTGGAAGAATTTCCCGAAGAGGCAATGAAGGCGATACTTTATGGAACTGAAGGGGCTTTCAAGGTAAAGAGTCCTTATGGAGGGTTCGAATATCAAGTAAATTTTGACGGCGTTGTAAACTATGTCACACAGGAACATTCGGAAAATCCGTCGAAAAAAGCGCAAGCATGGGCTAACCAGTTTATTCGACGTATTATCTGTCCTCATTGCCTTGGTTCACGTCTTAAACAGGAATCGCTGCATTTTCGAATTCACGACAAAAATATTGCCGAACTTGTTGCTATGGACATAATTACGTTAAGTAAATGGTTCGAAACGATTGAAGAAAAATTGTCGGAGCGACAAAAGAAAATTGCACACGAAATTATTAAGGAGATACGCACACGTATTCGTTTTCTGCTTGATGTGGGTTTGTATTATTTATCGTTGAATCTTGGTTCACGTAGCCTTTCGGGTGGTGAAAGCCAGCGAATACGCCTTGCGACGCAGATAGGCTCTCAGTTGGTTAACGTTCTTTATATTCTCGACGAGCCAAGCATAGGGCTGCACCAGCGCGACAACCGCAAACTGATTCAAGCGTTGAAGAATTTGCGAGACTTGGGAAATTCTATAATCGTTGTGGAACATGATCGGGAAATGATTCTTTCGGCAGATCACGTTGTAGATATGGGGCCTTTAGCCGGACGAAAAGGCGGAGAAATAACAGCAGTGGGCACACCGCAAGAAATTCTTGCAAGCGATTCGCTAACGGCGCAGTATCTGAATGGTGCCAAAGTAATCAATATGCCGGAAAAACGTAGAAATGGAAACGGAAATATTTTGCGCATCACTGGTGCAAGAGGCAATAATCTAAAAAACATTAGCGTTGATTTTCCTCTGGGAATGTTCATCTGTGTAACAGGAGTTTCAGGGAGCGGCAAATCGACGTTAGTAAATGAAACGTTGCAGCCCATTTTAAGCAGGCATTTTTACCGTTCTGTGAAGGAACCCCTGCCGTACGATGATATTACAGGATTGGACTTGATAGACAAGGTGATACAGGTCGACCAGTCGCCTATAGGACGCACTCCGCGCTCGAACCCAGCAACTTATACGGGCGTATTTACAGAAATTCGCGCTCTGTTTGCCAAGGCGCCAGAGTCAATGATTCGTGGATATTCGCAGGGACGTTTTTCGTTCAACATTAAAGGAGGACGATGCGAGACATGTGGCGGAGCAGGAGTACAAACAATAGAAATGAACTTCCTTCCTAATGTGTACGTTCTATGCAATATCTGCAACGGAAAAAGATACAATCGTGAAACGTTAGAAGTAAGATACAACGGAAAGAACATAAGCGACGTCCTCGATATGACTATCAACGCAGCTGTAGAGTTTTTCAGCAACCATCCTGCAATAATGCCGCATCTTATAGCGCTTCAACAGGTAGGCATGGGATACGTAAAATTAGGGCAACCTTCTACAACCTTATCGGGAGGCGAAAGCCAGCGCGTTAAGTTAGCTGCCGAACTGTCAAAACGCGACACCGGTAAAACTTTCTACATCCTCGACGAACCAACAACAGGACTGCATTTCGAAGATGTGAGAGCGCTACTTGACGTGATCAACAAATTAGTTGACCGTGGAAACACAGTGGTAGTGATTGAACACAATTTTGATGTTATTAAGGTAGCCGACTGGATTATTGACATTGGACCGGAAGGCGGAGAAAGAGGAGGTGAAATAATATGCTGCGGAACACCCGAAAAAATTGCAAAAAACAAAAAAAGTTACACGGCAGAGTTTTTGAGACTGGAGAATAAAAATAATAGTTTATCTTTGCAGTTTGAAAGAAATCAAAACGATAACCAGATAAAATCGAAAAAAACATGGCGCGCATCTTCAACATAGCAGGTCCCTGTAACAGGGAAGAACATTACATGATAGAAGCCTCCACGCGATTGCAGGGAGTAGAGTACCTGATTGACACCAAGCAGTATTTTGTTATTCATGCAGCGCGTCAAAGCGGCAAGACGACCTATTTGATTGATTTGGCGCAACGCATAAATGCAGAGGGGAAATATTATGCTCTGTATTGTACTTTGGAGCGGTTGCAAAAGATTGATAATGCAAGAGAAGGCATACCAGAAATAGTAAAGCAAATAAAAAGCAAGCTTCGTTTTTCGGCTATACCCGACAAAGAAAATTTTGCCAAAAATGCAGAATATGACAACTTCACAGGCGTATTACATACAGAGTTAGCTTTGTTTTGCATGGCTTTAGACAAGCCGTTGATAATTCTTTTCGATGAAGCTGACTGTTTAAGCGAAGATACGCTGATAAGTTTTTTGCGGCAATTGCGTGAGGGTTATAATATTCGTGCAACTATACCCTTTGTCCATTCCATTGTATTAGTGGGTATGCGCAACATACGCGATTATAAGGCAAAGGTTCGTCTCTATACTGATACGTTAGGCAGTGCAAGTCCGTTTAATATTGTAACTAAAACAATGACACTGAAGAATTTCACCAAAGAAGAAGTTACTTCACTATATTGGCAACATGCCCAAGCAAGTGGACAAATTTTTGAAGACGAAGCAATAGACTTGGCGTATGAATTAACGCAGGGTCAACCATGGTTAGTTAATGCAGTTGTACGGGAAGTAATCGTAGAAATGTTGCAAATGGATTACACTCGTCCGGTTACAGCATCATTAGTTTATGATGCTATCCAAACAATAATTCTACGCCGCGATACTCATATTGACAGTTTGCTCGAACGACTGAAAGAAGATCGGGTGCGTAGCGTTATTGAGCCAATGCTTGTAGGTGAAGATTATTTCGGACGTACAACGGATGATTATCAATATGTTATCGATTTAGGATTGATAAAAAGTATTAATGGCAAGATACAGCCTGCAAATCCGATTTATGGAGAAATAATTGCCCGTACATTGAGCCACGATGCACAGGAAAAATTTACTCAAAAAAAACCCGAATCCGTCCTTCCACATTATCTGAAAGACGGGAAAATTGATATGGACTGTCTGATGAAGGATTTCCAGCAGTTTTGGCGTGAAAACAGCGCTATCTGGGTTGAAAAATTTCAGTATCAGGAAGCGGCGCCCCATCTTATTTTGATGGCATTTATGCAGCGCATCATCAATCGCGGCGGATATATCATTCGCGAAATGGCAGCCGGAACCGGACGTACTGACCTTTGTATCGTGTATGGAACAGAAAAATATCCCGTAGAACTTAAAATCAGACGAGGCGACAAAACTGTAGCCGAAGGCATCGCACAAACAAGCAATTATATGGATACTTTTGGCTGTAAAGAAGGCTGGCTTGCCGTTTTCGACCAGAGAAAGAGAACGGCATGGGATAAAAAAATCTACACCAAAAAAGAAACCGTAGACGGAAAAACGGTAACAGTGGTAGGATTGTGAGTTCCAATTTTATACATTCAATATGAAATACATTAAATTCAGACCTCAACCAGCACCCTGATTGCACCTTCCGCCAATTTCTTCCGCCACATTTTTAGTATAAGAGTTTTCAGAAAACACTAAACTCGGAGCCTTCACGCCGGCGCCAAAAACGCTTGTTCCCGTGAATATGCGCGCCTCGTCCCAAAGACCGGCGTCAATGAACGTTTGTAATAACTGCGCTCCGCCTTCAATCAATACGGAAATAATTTTGCGACTATACAGTTCGTCGAGGATGCGTTGCGGGAGTTGTTTGTCAAAGGGAACGGTGACATAATGAAGATTTTTGGCGTCTATTTGCTGTTTTTCAGTAAAGACCAAAGTTGGCAGCGTTCCATCCTTCAGATGCAATGACGCAGGCAGGCGCAGATTCCGGTCAATCGTTACCCGCATCGGCTGGCGTCCATGCCACCGGCGGATGTTCAGCAAAGGGTTATCCGCCATAGCGGTATTTGTACCCACCATAATAGCCTGTTCTTCCGAACGCCACTTGTGTACTAAAGTTTGCTCGTACCATCCGGTAATCCAGGTAGGACGCCCCAGTATTCTGGGGTCGCGAACCACGTCGATAAATCCATCGGCTGTTTGCGCCCATTTGAGAAGCACATACGGGCGATGCTTGCGGTGGAAAGTCATAAAACGGATATTCAGTCGATCACAGTCCGCTTCAAGAACATGTTCGGTCACGCGGCATCCGGCGGCACGTAAAGCGGCAATGCCTTTCCCGGCTACTAAGGGGTTGGGGTCTGTGCTTCCCACTACCACATGCGGTATGCGGCAGTCAATCATCAAATCGACACAGGGAGGCGTTTTCCCGTGATGCGTACAAGGTTCCAGATTGACATACAGCGTAGAGCGTTGCAAAAGTTCAGGTTCGCGAACCGAGCGAATGGCGTTCACTTCGGCGTGCGCCTCGCCGTATTGCCGGTGAAATCCCTCGCCGATGATACGCCCGTCGCATACTATCACTGCGCCCACCATTGGATTGGGGGCGGTATATCCGGATGCAAGCGCCGCAAGGTCTATACATCGGCGCATGAATATTTCGTCTTTTGATTTGATTAACGACATGATAATCAATTGAAAGTTGAAAATTGAAAGTTGAAAATCTGATTTCGTAAAACCGGCTGAAATCCGGCTTTACGAATAGTTTCCTGCATACCCGCCGCATCCATTTTGTGCGTTGCGCCGGCAGCCGATACCACATTTTCTTCCATCATCACCGAACCGAGATCATCAGCGCCGGCATAGAGGGCAAACATTCCCGCCGGTATACCCGCCGTTAGCCACGAAGCCTGTATATGGACAATGTTGGGCAGCATGATGCGGCTGATAGCAATCATGCGGATATAATCCTGCGTATGGATGCGGCAATGAATGTTATTGTTGCGTTCGAGCGCAGTTTCCGCGCTTTGAAAGGTCCATGGAATAAATGCCAGAAAACCATACGTACCAGCCGGTTTTTGCTTCTGCAAATCGCGTAATTTTACCAAATGTTCAATTCTTTCCTGATCAGTTTCTACATGCCCAAACATCATCGTTGCCGACGTCGGTAGATTCATGGCATGTGCTTCGCGCATTACGTCGAGCCATTGCAGGCTATTGCATTTGGCGGGCGAAATGATTTGCCGCGCGCGGTCTGACAAAATCTCTGCGCCGGCGCCCGGCAGGCTGTCCAAGCCAGCGTCGACAAGCGCTTTTAAAGTCGCCCGATACGATAAATTCTCCTTTTGGGCAATATGATGTACTTCGGGAGGACCTAAAGCGTGCAGTTTCAACGTCGGATGACGTTGCTTCAGCCTTTGGAACAAATCGGTGTAAAACGACAAGCCAAGCTCAGGATGCAACCCGCCCTGTAGCAAAAGTTGATTGCCGCCAATAGCAAACAACTCGCGTATTTTTACGTCAAATTCTTCATCTGTCGAGATGTAAGCGTCAGGACTGCGCGGCGAACGACAAAAATTGCAAAAGCGGCAACGCGAGATACATACATTAGTATAATTTACATTGCGGTCTATCTGCCAGCTCGCCGTGTTGCCGGGTACGTGAATTTGCCGCAGATCAGCGCCTAATTGCATCAATTCCGCCAAAGGAGCATATCGGTACAGATACAGCCCCTCGTCTACCGAAAGAAACTGTAAATCGAGCGCTTTCCGGTATAATACAGGAAGATTTGGTACAGCATCCGGATATAGATGAGCGAATTGTTTTGAGATCACGCGAATTATTTTTTTTGCAAAAGTAGAAGAATTTTTGAATTTGCCGGTTGTTCCTTCCCTTACTCAGTCTTCACCACCTCCGCCGGATTATGATTCGCCGCTCTCCATATCGTCGAAAAAATAGAAAACACGATGACCACAAATACCAGCAGGAAAATCAATACATAAAGCCAAGCGTCCATTGAGGTTTGTTTGACGTAACTCTCCAACCAGCGTTTCATGATGAGAAATCCCGCAGGGAAAGCCACAAGCGCCGCCATGCCAAGCAAAATCAGGTATTCTTTTAAAAAGATATTCATAATATCCAATACTTCTGCGCCGTGTACTTTACGGATGGCTATTTCCTTACGACGCTGTTGGCAGGTAAGGCTTGTAAGGGAATATACTCCGAAAACGGCGATCAGTATACAGGCAAGGGTCATGATCGACAAAAAAGCAAGTAACGCGCGTTCGGATTTGAAATTTTCCTCGAAAACATCTTCCATATAGGTGAAGAAAACTTCAAATTCTCCCCGATCCGAAAACTCATCAAGTAACCATTGTCTGACCGCTTCTTCTGTTTGTTCGCGCATGCCTTCTTCGTATTTATATCCAATTTCGGTAAACCAGCCAGATATTGCCCAGGTAGCATTAGGATATTGGATGAGCGTCGGTTTTGTTTCTATGGTAGGCGACAGATTAAAGTCCCGAAAAACGCCAATAAAGCCGGGGTCGTTTTCATAAAGATTGCCTACTAATTTCACGGCAGCTTCGTTGAGTAAGAAATTGGTGGTGGTATCGTTGGGGAAGTTTCTACCTTCGATGATATCCACTCCGAAAAAATCAAAATAACGATTATCTGCCATGAGAATGAAGAGGCTGTAAGTTATCTGATTTCCATGTTCGTCAACAGTCGTGGTCGGATAACTGCCAAAGTGTGTAGGTCTGAAAGCGCCGCTTATCATGGGAATAGCGTCGACTATTCCGGGTATTTGTTTGACTTGTTCGGCATAATACGTGGTGTTTGACAGAAAACGGGCGCGCACGGAAACAATATTTTCTCGATTGATTCCCAAGTCGGTACGATGTAAAAAACGTATCTGTTTGATAAAGACAACGGCGCAAAACATCATTCCAAGACTGATGATTAACTGCAAGAGCAGGCTGCCCTTGCGGAACGTGTTTTTTGAGCCGGGACTGCCCGAGCCTTTTATGCTTTCGTTCAACACCTGTTTGCGAAAATATAAAATTGGCATACCGCCTACAAAAAAGCCGCACACCATCATCAAAACCGCATAAAGCGCTAATTCAGTGAAAACATTAAGGTCGTTGCCTTCAATGCTTGCATATTCTCTAAAAGTAGGGAGCAGCCAAGCCATCAACATAAAACCGACCGAAAGCGAAAAAAGAATGATTAAGAGAAAATCGGTGTACAGCATGGCGGCAATTTGCAAATCGGTTGCGCCGTTTACTTTGCGTAAAGCCAACTCGCGCAACCTCATCCGCACGCGGGTAACAAACAGCGTCAAATGATTGAACAGCGAACACAGGATAACCATTAGTCCCGCAATGGCAAAAATTCGGATATGACCAAATTTTATATCGGATTGAATCATTCCCGACGGGTCTTTGTAGCGAAGTTGCGTTATCGGCGTAAGCACGGCAGACAGGGGCGTAGTTAATTCCGGAATATCTAATTTATCCAACTTTTGTTCAAGCGTCCGCATATCTATATTTTCATGTACCAATAGGTATATTTCAAAGGTACGCCACAATATTGGCTCATCGTGCGCCAAATTATGCCAACCCAACATTTGTGGAGGAAGATTTGCGTCTAATGGAAGAACCATATTGAACTTTATGTTTGTATTGGGCTGCCAGCGGGGAATGGTCGAATGAATATCCATTTTGAATTGCTCCTTGAAAAATTCTGCCATTTCTTCGTTATCAAATTCAGGCGCTACTGCTACCGGTCTATCTGTGCGCCCGCGTATGAAAAAATCTTCCGGCAGGTTCAGATCAAAAATATTGGAAATAGAGTAGGTGGCATATAAGACTGAAAATTCATGCGTTTCTCTCGTAATTGTGCCTCCCGTCATCATTGCGCCTGCCTCCTCAATTTCAGGGTAATTGCTTTTCAGCCACTCTACCAATGGGTAAGGGCAATTGGCTATTTCTGAAGCGTTAGCGCCGGCGTGCGAATCCCATTTAAAGGGAGCAATATGCACGCGATAAATCCTGTCGGCGTTCGCATGAAAATTATCGTAACTCATTTCGTACCTGATCCATAAGGCTGAAAAGGCAAAACAGGTAAACCCTACCGCCAGCCCGATGATGCTGATGATGTTTTGGGTTTTGTATTTCCGCAAGTTGCGGAACGCGATTTTTAGATAGTGTGTGATCATATTTTAAACAATTCTTAGTTTTTTAATTGGGGCAAATGTACGATTATTTGCTTAGCCAAAACGCATTTTGTGTTTTTATTTTTTACAAAAAAAATACTACTTTTGCGCCTTCAAAAAAAATAACCATTTAAAATAAAAATTGTCTTCAGGTATCGATGAAATTCAATATTGAGGTTGCCGGCGAAAAGCACTGTATCTACGCCGAGGAAATATGCAAGGAGATGGAAGAATCGGCAAAAGTTCGTGGTACGGGTATTGCCAAACGTTCGCCCGAGTACGTCACCAATAAAATGTGCGAGGGAAAAGCGGTGATTGCTTTAGATGAGGCGCGTCAGTTTGCCGGTTTTTCATACATCGAATCGTGGAGTCACGAGTGTTTTGTAGCCAACTCCGGATTAATCGTAAATCCGAAATACCGTAAAAGCGGGTTGGCGCGGCAAATCAAAAAGAAGATTTTCGATCTTTCGCGCAAGAAATTTCCCAATGCCAAGATATTCAGCATCACTACCAGTCTGGCGGTGATGAAACTCAATTCCGAAATTGGCTACAAGCCGGTTACTTTTTCGGAACTTACCGACGACGAAATATTCTGGAAGGGCTGTGAGGCATGTGTCAATTACGACATTCTGGTGCGCAACAATCGCCGTATGTGCCTGTGTACAGGGATGCTCTATGATCCTGCCAAAGAAGAAAAATTCAACTTTATCAAAAAATTCAACGTCCTCGAACGTTTTAGGAGATTGACAACGGCGAAATAGCCGATGTCGTAAATTTGACTATTTTTTTTGTTTTGTCGGTGATTTTAAAACGGTCGTCAATGCGTAATCCCACAATCCATGCGATTTGCCCGTCCGAAATCATGATCCAAAGCCGCTCTTTTTCAATGAGCGATAGTTTGGCGTCGATGAAGAAATCGCTCAGCTTTTTCATCTGCTTCATTCCTAAGGGGCGAAACGTATCTCCGTGTTTCCATTTTCTTAGCAAAAGGGGGAATTGCAATTTGTCGCCATCCAAGCAGGCAGTATCAGGGGCGGTATCAGGCAAAAATCCGGAATGGTGGTCGAATTTATCTATTTTTAAACGGATGGGTGCATCCATATTTGAACATTGTTCGTCAATCAGGTATTCTTGAGGAATTTCGTTATATAAGTTTTGTACAACTAATGTTTGTCTGTCATGCACAAGCCTGTGTGTATCGCTGAAAAATTGGCGACCGGAAAGATGCTCTTTTTCATCAAGAATTTCGGAGGCAACGGAGTTGGGAAATCCGTAGGGTTTCAGAATTTCGTAGAGTAAGGTGGGAGGGGAGGGGCTTTGGATGAGACCACACAAATTGATATATGTTAGATCGCGCACAGTGGAGACGATTTCTTTTTTGTAACGTTCAATCGCCTCATTGTAAAACAGTTCTACTTCCGAAAAATGCTCCATGCCGCGTTCAATGGCATGTTTCATGCCCGGAAAATAATGTTCCAGCCCGGGAATTGCATGATGTCTGATATGGTTACGGGCGTATATGTCGGTATTATTGCTCGAATCTTCGCGGAAACTGACGCCGTGTGTTTTAGCGTATTGTTCAATCTCATTTCGCGAAGCAAAAAGCAGAGGTCTGATGATTTTTCCGTTTTTCGGTCTGATACCGACCATTCCACGAATGCCGGTTCCGCGCGCAAGGTTGATGAACAGCGTTTCGATACGGTCGTCGCTATTGTGGGCAATGGCTATAGCGTCGAAATTTTCGCGGGCGGATAGTTCATGGAACCACCGGTAACGCAGTTCGCGGGCAGCCATCTGTATGGAGACGCCGTTTTGTTCGGCATAGGCGGATGTGTCAAAATGCTCTACCCTGCAAGGGATACCTAATTTACCTGCCTCTGTTTTCACAAAAACTTCGTCGATGTCCGATTCAATACCGCGCAAGCCGAAATTACAATGTGCGGCAACAATTTTTATGCCT
>Ga0099364_10011332_pt1 | contig 12191 bp, 11 predicted proteins | sample TergutTh196P3_FD_73070 | JGI IMG/M metagenome (GOLD analysis project Ga0099364, IMG submission 73070) | Microcerotermes parvus P3 segment gut microbial communities from Pointe-Noire, Republic of the Congo - Th196 P3 | ecosystem: Host-associated > Arthropoda: Insects > Digestive system > Gut ...
GTTCTTTTTCCATGTTTTTTTCTCCTCTTCTTTTTGTTTTTTATTTTACCATGGAATCCTGTTTCTTGTCCACTTTATTATAACCGATGGGAAGCCGCATTATTACAGGAAAATAACTTCGTTCCGGCTGCCGAATGGCAAAAACCCATAGCGTTCAATGATGTAAAATTGCCGAAATTTCCCGTGAATGAACTGCCGCCAATCATATCTGACTATGTGACGGCACTCGCAGAATCAACGCAGACTTCACCCGATATGTCGGCAACGGCGGCGCTTGCCGTTCTCGCTCTGTCGGTTCAAGGAAAATTCTGTATTCAGGGCAAATCCGACTGGAAAGAGCCTCTGAATTTATACACGACCGTCATTGCCCCGCCCGGAGAGCGAAAAAGCGCGGTTATGTCGCACATGAGCAAGCCAATCCGCATATTCGAGAAGAGCGAAAATGAACGGCTTGCTCCGCTGATTGAGCGTAACAAAATGGATAAATCCATTCTCGAAAACCGCAAAAAACAAGCAGAAACCATTGCTTCCAAGAAGCCGGACTATGATAAATCCGAGCTTACGAGAATAGCGCAGGCATTGTCCGAATTTGACGAAGTGAAGCCGTGCCGGTTATACTGCGATGATATTACACCCGAAAAATTGGCGGGAATATTAGCGGACTGCGGAGGCAGAACGGCGTTACTCTCGACTGAGGGCGGCATATTCGATATTCTCGCCGGAAGATACGGCAATTCCGCGAACATTGACGTGCTGTTAAAAGCCCATATTGCCGATGAAATACGTGTTGACCGTCAGGGCAGAGCGTCCGAATATATACCAAATCCTGCCTTAACTATACTGCTGTTTGTTCAGCCGAACGTAATTGAATCGCTCATGGCAAACGGCGTGTTTCACGGGCGCGGACTGTGCGGACGTTTCCTGTATTCGCTCCCAATATCGCCGATTGGCAGCCGTAATTTCGACAGCAGACCTATCCCGGAAATATTAAGCGGCAGCTATAATAATCTGATAGTCAAGTTGCTGCGTGTAGAAAATGAGCAGGCAGAAGTGCTGACTTTAACGCAAAAAGCTGTGGAACACCTACGAAGATTATACAATATGATTGAACCCATGCTGTTAAATGAATTGTTCGACATAGCGGATTTTTCAACAAAATTTGTCGGAACAGTTTTGAGAATAGCCGGATTATTACACCTCGCAAGCCGCGCCAATATGGATTGTCTGCATGATTTAGAAGTCAGCGAAACCAACATGATGTCGGCAATCTCAATCGGAATGTATTATCTCGAACTGTATCGGTAACACAATTCTGTACAGTTTACAGGTTTCCTGATGAACGTTTACAGATTGTCTAAATCTGCCCGGCTAATTATATCGCTCCGGCCAAAATATGTCAAGGGTCAAGATAAACGGACAAGCCGCCCTTGACATATTTCAGCCTCCGCAATGGAGCGGTAATCAGGCAGATTTAAGACAAATCATGCCATTCGCAAGGCGTTAAATAATCCAGGCTGCCATGCGGCCGACGGTTATTATACCAGTTTGCATAATCGAACCATTCACGCTTAAAATGAGAAATATTGTCATAATTTTCACCGAAAACAAACTCGGTTTTGATGATGCTGTACATCGCTTCGGCTACGGCGTTGTCATAAGGCGCGCCTTTGGCGGACAAACTCCGTTCAATTTCAAACGCTTCCAAAATTTGTTCAATTACAAGGTTTTTGAACTCGCTTCCGCGGTCTGTATGGAAAATATTTATATTTCTAAGGTCGATTTCCGTATTATGAAACGCGCTTTCTACAAGTTTTGCATCGCGTTTATTTCCGATTGCGCTGCCGATAATTTTTCTGCCGCAAAGGTCTAAAAGTAAGCATAAATAACTCCAGATTCCTCCAATTTTTATGTAGGTTAAATCGCTTACCACAACTTCATATTTGCCTCTCCCGTTAAATTTTCGATTTACAATATTCCCCGTAATATCGGCGTTTAACTCCTCTTTTCGTTTCTTTGCATTGCGGATCGTATACTTTGATACCATTGAATATTTCTTCATTATTTTACTGATTTTCGGTTCGGATATGCGAATGTTTTGATTGGCTAAAACTACCTTTAGTTTTCGTCTTCCGAACACTTTCCGGTTGCCGTAAAATTCCTTGATTACCGCATTTTCCAGTTTTGCGTCGACTGTTCGCGGCTTTTCTTTGTAATATAATGTACTGCGCGCAATTTTTAACGTTTTACACATGGCGCTGATACTGTATTTGGTTGAATTTGCTAATATTATACGTCTTTTCGTCCCAGTATCAGCGCCGCTTGCTTTAAAATGTCATTCTCCATTCGTAAATGTTTGTTCTCTTTGCGTAGCTGACGCAGTTCTTTTTCACTTTCGCTCATGTTCTCGGCTACCCCGAATTTTCCGCTCTTCTCAACCTGCCTTTCCCATTCTCTGACAGATGTTTTTGATATTTTGTACTCTTTGCTCAATTCGTTCACTGTTCTTCCGTTTTTTCTTAATTCCACTATCTGCCGCTTAAATTGTTCTGTGTAATACCTCGGTTCTTTTTCCATGTTTTTTTCTCCTCTTCTTTTTGTTTTTTATTTTACCATGGAATCCTGTTTCTTGTCCACTTTATTATAACCGATGGGACCTTGCTTCGAGCGGCGGGGGTTCAAGCAGTTCGGTCAACACAGTAGGCGGCTCGTATAGTTTATCTCAAAATCAATCTCACTCAAAAACCAATACGGACGAAAGGACTCATTCGGTTGATGTGAATGTGAAAGCGTCGGCAACGATTCCGATTCCTGTCGTTCCTGTAAAAGCAGAAATAAGCGCCGGCTACGGATATGAGAATAAAAAAACTGAAACGGGCACAGATAGTTGGTCAAAGGGCGCAGAGCAAAATTTCAATGCCTCAAATACTACGACCAACGAAAAAAACTGGAACACAACATCCGGTTTTTCGAGCAGCAATTCGACAAGCCAAAGCGCTACGGTTTCAAATGCCGTTTCAAAACTAATAAGCGAGCAGCGCGGGTACGGCGAATCTTATTCGCAAGGCGGCAGCAACAGCGAAGCGCAGGCTCTTGCGTCTACCGATAGTAAGAGTGATGAGTTCAGTACGGCAATGACTTATTACACATCAAAAATAAGGTCAACAACAACTACGTTTTCAAGCACCGGAAATACGGTTGGCGATTACCGGCTTGTTATGGCGGGAACAGTTCACGTTTTTGCTGTTGTAGGATATGATGTGGCGAAGAAAACGTATTTTGTTTACACATATAATGTCCTTGACGAGGCAACAGAGGAATATCTTGACTATTCGTTTGACGGCACATTCAATGATTATGAAACAAGCATTATTCCATTTGAAGTCCCATATTTTGTCGACGAATATGTAAACAACAAAATTGCTAAAACCAATGGGCTTCTATTAGACCCTGATACGGGAGTAATTGAAGGCTATACGCCGGATTCTAACAATCCCGACAGCGTTATTGTAATTCCGTCATATATAGCGATAGAGAATACTGACGGAACTTTTAGTTCCGTTAAGGTTACGGGAATTGCGCCCGGACTGTTCAAAAATAATACTGATATAGTTGCGGTGATGCTGGGGAGCGATATAAATGCAATTCCGGCTTCGGCATTTGAGGGCTGCTCTTCGCTTGAATATGTAATCAGTCAAGGAGTTACAAAGATAGGCGATAACGCATTTAGGGGATGCGCTTCTTTGGGCACGTTCACAATACCCCGCGATATAACAGAACTTGGAGCAAACGCTTTCGAAGGCGTCTCCGAAATCAGAGCGGCCGCTTCAAGCGCGGAGGTCGCGCAAGCGGTTGCGTTGTCCGGCGCCGATATAATTACCCTGGACATTTCTTATATATCCGCCGACGGAATAAACGGCATGGAATTAAACATCGGTGAAATTACGTCGTTTGAGCTTCGGGGAAGTTATCAAGGAAACGCAAGGGAATACAAAGGGCTTAGTGTAAAATCCGATGCGTTGACAACAATTATAAACGGCGTAACTTTTACCGAAAACACAAGGGTCCCTATGGAACTCTCCTCGGCAAACGTAACGCTTGACCGCGTAACGGTCGATAGCGCCGGATTTGCGCTCATCCTTAAAGCAGAGCAGACAAACGTATTGCTGAACAGGAATGTGAATTTGAGGTCCGCAAGCGATAACGCTCTGCTTTGCAAAAATGTTGTTTTTGCGCCTTGGAGCAGCGGCATAGTCGGCAGACTGAATGTTTCCGGGAATATGTTAGTATGCGGAAGCATTACAGGGCTTAACTATTTAACCGTTACCGAAGGCGAAATCATATATATAACCGAAGAAGAGTTTGAAAATTATTTAAGCTCACATCGCATATATTTTGACGCCAACGGCGGCGCGGTTAATACGGAAAGCATATTGGTCGCCTTCAATTCTGAAATGGGAGAACTTCCTAAACCAAGCAGGGATTATTATACGTTTGACGGCTGGTATACCGATGCGGCCGGAGGAGAGTTAGTTACTCCGGAGACCATAATGAGGGCATTAACAGATATAACTCTTTATGCTCGTTGGCTGCAGAATGATGTGTCGGCATGGACTCGTATTCAAGATTTGCCGGACGACGCAGAAGTGGTGAGTAACAAATGGTCGTATACGCAAAGGTATGAGACTACTTCGAGTTCATCAACGCTATCCGGGTGGACGAGGTATCACGAAACATATGTTATGGGCGCTTGGAGCGGTTGGAATACAAATGACCCCGGGACAGCCAATGGCCGGAACAGGGAAACGCGTTATATTCAACCGACATATAAAACGGGGTATCATTATTACAGATGGTATGCCACTAACAGTATGTACACGTATAAATATTCTTCTGCTCACCAGTGGCAGGAAACATTCTTCGATTATATATTGCCGAATGCGCCGGGACATACTGTTATAAAATCAACAAACGGTTCCGGCACAGTTTCGACTTGGTGGTGTCAGGCAGATTTGAATTATAACCAAAACAATTCAGATAAGACGTTTGTTCATCCAAATCACTTCTTGGTAACAGCGGGATATAACGAGTATAGGTATCAAGACAGAGTATACACGTATTACTTCTATAGAACCGAAAATTTGGAATCGCAAACCCAACCGTCAGGCGCTCTCGTCAGCAATGTTCAAGAATGGGCGCAGTACAGGGCAAGAGTTATATCCGGCTCAAGTTTAACGGAACTAACGCCGGATGTATCGATGGAACAATAACAACGAAAGGGGGGCTTCTAATACATAATAATCCGGTAAAGGAAGAAAAAATAACTGCGCAACGCAAAAAAATGAAAACATGGCAATGGATAATTGTCGTCGGCTTTGCCGTATTTACAACAGTATTTGCCGCAATATTAGCCGTCAAGGTTATACCGCATCAGCTTGATTTATGGGCATTTCAAACGAAAATGACTTTATAACAAATAAGATAGTATGCGAATTATTGTCAATATCAGATATAACCGCTAATCGGCTATTGAAATCAATGGTAGAAAAAGAGTATATTATTGCAGAGGGCGAACGAAAAAGCCGTGTATATAAAATAAAAAAATAAGTTTAAATATATAAAAATAAATCCTTTGGGTTATTCCAAGGGATTTTCTGTTTTATAACAAAAATTATTAAAATTAAAGGGGATTTTTCTATGCGTATAAAAAAATATAAAGTAACTATGATGTATCTGACAGCGTTAATCATCGCAGGAATATCTGTTTGTTCAGCTATACTGACGGTTTCTGCTGATACAGACGGAAACGAACTGCGAATAACGGCGCAGCCGGATAAATTGGTTTTACAGCTCGGATTCGACTGGGCAGACACAGAGTTTGAGCTGAAACTCGACCACGGCGCATACCCTGCCCTGGTCAAAGCAGACGCTTCCGGCATGCTTACAATGGAGCTTGGCGGCAGCAGGACATATACGCTTACGCGCTTGACTGCGGAGGTATCGGAGCATATTGAAGAAAACGAAGCGGACGGTTTTACAGAAGAACAGGATGAATTATCTGTGTTTCCGGTGGTCCTGTTTCTCAGCTTACTTATACTGGCTCTCACCGCGCTTCTCATAATGCGCGCGATGAAAAGACGCCGCCAATATGAGGACAGAAATTCAGAATATGAGTATGACGAATAACGCCGTTCTCCCAGGCTGGGATTAAAACCGCGCTCTGCGACAAAATAAAAAATATATATAATTATTTAAAATTATTTTTCATAATGTCCACGATTTCTGAGCGAGTAAAAATTTTGTGAACAAAAGTCGAAAAGTATGATATAATATCCCTACGAGGGGGAAAATCATATGAAAAAGATAAGTTTGTCGGAAGCATTGGAAGGAATAGAAGATACGCGGCGCGATCGAAGCGTGATGTATCCGCTGCATGAAATATTTGTGGAATGGATGAAAAATATAGCGGCAAATATATTTGGAGTGATAGCAGTAGACGGGAAAGAAGCGCGTAGAACGAAGGATAAAACCACAATTTCTCATAATTATTCCATATATAGCGTTAAAAATATGACTGCGTCGCAGTTTGCCGTTTGTAAACGCGGTCACTGGTCGGTTGAAAATAGTTTGCACTGGGCGCTGGACATGGTTTTCCGTGAGGACGAAAGCCGCGCAAGAGCCGACAATTCAGCCGAAAATCTCAATGTTTTCAGGCAAATGGCTTTTAATATCTTGAAGCGTGAGACATCTTTCAAAGGCGGTATTTCCGACAAGCGATTTAACTGTCTGCTTGATGAGCGTTACCTTGATAAAGTTTTGTGTAACTGGCTTTGTTCATAAATTGTTTACTCGTTCAAAAACCGTGGTCTGATTAGCGATATATTTCGCGAATACATTAAATGGTAAGCTGACACATATATCAGTTATATCAACAGAGAGTGGTCTGTTGATACACTCATAAGACAGGACATTTGCCCGCGATTTCTTTTGCAACGGCCGAGAACATCGGCGAATCGCTTTCACTTCGCGGCTTGCTTTTCGTTTCGCTGATTACTTCGTTCAGAAATTGGCTGATTCCGCTCATAAATACATCACTCGATAGCTTGCCTTCCTGGATTTCTGATAACTGCTTTTCCCATTCCGCCGTCATTTCAGGCTCTTTCACCTTGTCAAGCACAAGCGATATATATGTTTTGCCGGCTTGCGTTGGAATCAGATTTTTCGCCTCGCGGTTCATATATCCGCACTTGATGATATGCTCGATGATTGACGCTCGCGTCGCGGGATTTCAGCACCGATTTTAGATGTTCCTCGACAGTCCTGTAACCGTAATCTAAGATTTCTTTGCCCGTTGCCGTAAACCTCGATATCTTAGGCATCTTCTAACGTGAATTTACTTTATATATCACTCTCTCGTTCCTTTATTTCATCGCCGTTTACTTTATATATACAATTACATTCCAAAAAACCAACCGCTTTCCGGGTTAATATAAACGGCGTTCGCGTTAGCCTTACAAGCAAATATTCATTTATAAACAACTTTGTGTCACCTTCCACAAAATAGTTAAAGATTATGTCATTGTTTTTAATATTTATCTCTACGTCCTTTATATTGTAAACGTGGGTAACATCATTGGGGCTGTCATATTTATTTAATTCTGCTTCATTGTCGAACCCGCCTTTTTTCAAATCCGCTTTTACAGGGATGCCTCTTTTTATATCAGTCATCTTGTCCGCTATCATCAAGGCGGCTCCGACTGCGCTTATTATTTCTGTTCCTGTTGAATGGTCAAGTACAGCTTGTTCAATAATCTTCAAATCATTTGAATTAAGATTCGTCTTTGAAACAAAATGCAGACACATATATGCGCTTATTTTCGCATGGTCATGTCTGCTGTAAAAGTTACCAATATCGTGAAGCAAGCCTGCTATTTTACCAAGCTCGATTGTATGAGCATCATAATGTAACGCGCTTAAAATATATTCGATAACACCCGCAACAAATAATGTATGATGTCGTCCATGACAAGCAACACAATAATTTATGCCCGATGTCCCCTTTACAAAATTTATTGAATGATTCATATTATAATTCGCATTATCAAGGATATAATTTATTTCCTTATCGTTTTTCAAAATTTCATAAGAATTTTTCATACATACTCCTTTTACTCTCATTTATAAATATTATTTTCAAGCGCTAATTTAACAAAACCAAATCACACGCACCGTATGGGAATAACAAAATTATTTTTATCAATCGGCAGGAAATCATCACACAGACAGATAATACCGCCGTTTCCCACGAGTTTGCCGCTTTTTTCATCATCATCGTCGTTTTGCCAACCTGACGCGGACCGGTCACTAAAACCGCTAAATTGGCATGAAACACGCAGGAATGTTCCTTCCATATCGCGTTTAATAATATAGGGCATATCATTATACCTTTTCGGCTAATATTTAATTATAATATTATGGCCGAGAAAATCGTTTTTGTCAAGAGGAATATTTGTTTAATCTCAAAATAACGCTTGAAATTTTTGATTTTGTGGTGTATAATATAAATATAAGTTTCAGGATTTGCGAATGAGCAATCACAGTTTACGAGTTTATATTAGAGGGAGATTTAGAGTATGTATGCAGATTTACATTTACATTCCACATTTTCAGACGGAACTGACACCCCGCTTGAATTATGCAATCTGGCAAAAAATTGTGGACTTAGTATAATTTCCATAACTGACCATGACACCGTAAGCGGGCAAAAAGCATTAAGTCACGGGCAACTACCCAACGGTATTCGAATGGTTTCCGGTGTTGAAATATCAATAGAAGTTAATCGTAAAATGACGCATATACTTGGATATTACATTGATTTATATGATAAGAGGCTTGAGAATTTTATTCATTATATATCTGCTGAAAAAACTGCGAGTACAAAAGCTAATTTTGAAAACGCCTGCGCTAACAATGATAATTACATTTCACACGCAACTTTAACGGGATATGACGCAATAGATACAATAAAAGCTATTGGCGGTATATCTGTAATCGCTCACCCAAAAGCCTTAAATGATGATGATATAGTTCTTGATTTAATTAAACACGGCGCAAAAGGATTAGAAGTTTATCACCCTATTCATAACGATGAGGACGCAAAGAAATACATACAAATGGCTGAAAGTAAAAATCTTTTCGTTTCAGGCGGAACTGATTGGCACGGCAAAAACAACGGCAATGACGTTACTCGTTTTGCCATGAAAGGACTTTCGCACGAAAATTATGAGATTTTAAAATTAACCGACTTCCACAAATAATCACTATTAACGCCTGGCAAAGCCAAAAATCCTCTCCGAATTTTAGCGTAATAAATAAAATTTATATAATATAATAGGAGAAAGTTTATGGATATTAAAAATATGCTTATGTGTCCCGAATGTAAATGCGAATTGTCGTCGCATTTATGCCCAGATTGCAAATGTATTTTATCAGACAATTTACAGTGTGAAAAATGCCGCAATATATATCAGTTTAAATACGGCGTTTACAATGTCGTTTCAGAAAAACTTTCAAGCAATCAAACGATACTTTGGAGAATTACTGATGAAATGATTGAAAGCGAAGAAGAATCCTATATGGAAAAACCTGCATGGACAGATGATTATAATGCAAAGTTGTCTGACGAAACAAAACAAGGACAAGAAAAGCAAAATGAATTTATGAACCAACTAATAAATTCGTTTTCAGGTATAGTCTGCGACCTTGCCACAGGCATGGGCGGAAGCCTTCAAAGATTATTAGACTCCGACTCAAAGAATTTTGATATTGTATGTACTGATATTGACAAACGTGTACTCGCTATGACCCGAAAAAACAAAAAAACTGATGATTCGAGAGTATTTTATTTAGCGACTGACGGCAGATATATGTCTGTTAAAGATAACAGCTTTGATTATATAACGTCTATTGCGGCTTTCGGAAATATTCCGGAGAGCGATAAAGTGGCAAAAGAGCTTTACCGCATATTAAAACCCAGCGGCAAACTTGTAATTGAGGGAGCTTATATAGAAAAAGACAGTAAGAGTTTTGAACTTGCCAAAAGCATGGGACTTGAAAAGGGAATGGTTGAAGAATATTTAATAAATGAATTGGAAAACGCCGGGTTTAAAAACGTAATATCAACCGTTGTGGCAAAAGCAATATGGGCGGAAAATTCGTATGACAGGCTTCCCGTGGCAGGGGATATGCAATATTTTTGCGTAATCCAAGCCGAACGTCCCTAATAAAAATAGCCCTGTCCGGCAACTGTAGGGTCGGGCTTCCATGCCTGACCGCACGATAAATAATGTTCACGGACACATCTAACAAAAGAGGTGATTGTATGAAATGTCCTATGTGCAACTATAAAGAAAGCAAAGTGATAGACACAAGACCTGCGGACGCTAACAGCACAATAAGAAGGCGGCGCGAGTGCCTTGACTGCCAGAAAAGATTTACGACATACGAAGTTATCGAAACTGTTCCGCTTGTAGTAATAAAAAAAGACCACAGCCGCGAGAGTTTTGACAGAAACAAAATACTTAACGGCATAATAAGGGCTTGTGAAAAACGTCCTGTATCGAGCGATAAAATGCAGAAAATGGCGGCAGACATAGAAAACTATTTACAGAATCAACTCAATTCCGAAGTATCAACAAGCCTGATAGGTGAACTTGTAATGGACAAGTTGCGTGAAGCGGACGAAGTCGCGTATGTAAGATTTGCTTCTGTATATAGGGAATTTAAAGATATAAATACTTTCATGGAAGAATTAAAGCATCTTTTGGATAATAAATAATGTGGGTTCATAAATTTACTGATATTTTAATCCCCCGGCTTTGCCGGGGGCGTTCATTTGTGTTGTTTATTGTAGGGGACGCCGCCCTCGGCGTCCCGCGGAATCGCGTTGCGCTGGTTCGGCGGGTCGCCCACTGGGCGCGACCCCTACAATACAAACCAGACAAAATATTTTAAAAATATAATTTTTTTAAAACCGTTTTTAAATTTCTTACACTATATTATTGAAAGGGGCAAGATGAGATGTTAAAAACAACGGAAGCGGTTAGTCATACCGAAAAACTTATAGAAACAATATCAAGTGAATATATTCAGAAACTTTTTTATTTCTGTTTGAAAAAAACGGGAAATACATTTGAAGCGGAAGATTTATCTTCTGACATAATATTAAATATAATCGGCGAACTTCGCAAAGGCACTATCCCCGAATATTTTTCGGCATGGGTATGGAAAATTGCGCGGAACAGATATTATACTTGGTCGAAAAACAAAAATATTCACAGTGAGGCGGTATCCGGAACCGACCCAAGCGAATATGAAATTATCGACGAATATAATGTCGAAAGCGAACTGATACACAGCGAAGATATAAAATCTCTGCGGTGCGAGCTTGCGTTTATCTCCAGAGAATACCGCGAAATTCTTGTCGCGTATTATATCGACGACAGAAAAGTACGCGATATTGCTGAAGAACTTAATCTGCCCGAAGGAACAATAAAAACAAAATTATTTAATTCAAGAAAAATATTAAAGGAGAGCATGAACATGGCAAGAGAATTTGGAGTAAGAAGTTATAAACCTGAGGACGTAAATTTTACGGCGAGCGGGAACCAGCCGAGCGGACTTCCGTGGAGAGCGGTACAGAGAAAACTGCCCAAAAATATATTGCTGCAAGCGCATAATAATCCGAGTACAATCGAAGAACTGTCAATCGAAATCGGAATAGCGATGCCCTATATGGAAGAAGAAGTACAGCTTCTCGTCGACGGCGAGTTACTGGCGGAAGTAAACGGCAAGTATATCACAAATTTTTTCATTGTACCCAAAGAATGTCAGCTTGAGGTATATAACGCGCAGTGCAAAACCATAAATGAGATAAGAGCAGTTGTTGCCGAAATCATAGATGACAGCTTGCCCGAAATAAAAAAACTGGGCATAGCGGGGGAGCATATCACCGACAACGAACTGAAATGGATTATTGTGCCTATGTTTTTTGATTCGCTGGCTGACTCTGCTGAGAAAAAATATGGAACAAGGACTGAATATAAACGCAAAGACGGCGGCAACTGGGGTTTTACCGGATATGAAACGCACAATCTTATTTCCGAAGAGAGATTTGCATGGCATAACGGAAACAC
>Ga0099364_10011333_pt1 | contig 12191 bp, 10 predicted proteins | sample TergutTh196P3_FD_73070 | JGI IMG/M metagenome (GOLD analysis project Ga0099364, IMG submission 73070) | Microcerotermes parvus P3 segment gut microbial communities from Pointe-Noire, Republic of the Congo - Th196 P3 | ecosystem: Host-associated > Arthropoda: Insects > Digestive system > Gut ...
TACCGCGAGGGCAGTAGCCGATATGTCGGCGTTGGGTTCAGTATCCGCGACCGCGATTTAGGCTCTACCATTGCCGAAGCGCAAAAACAGGTATCCGAACATGTACAAATCGAAAGCGGAAATAAAATAGTTTGGGCAGGCGAATTTGAAAGCCAACAGCGCGCCACTGCCCGTTTGATGATGATTGTTCCCGCTGTGATATTGTTAATTATGTTTTTACTCTATATGAATTTCGGAAACGTAAAAGACACATTAATTGCTGCAAGCACCATTCCTTACGCTTTTATTGGCGGCTTTATTTCCCTTTGGGTAACGGGAACGGTTTTTGGCATTTCGGCAGGAGTTGGATTTATCATACTTTTCGGCGTAACGTCTATAAACAGCATTTTATTAATCGCTTTGATGAAAGAATGTATGCTGCGTTCGAACAATTTGCGCTTGGCAATTGACGAAGCCGTAAGCAATCGTCTGCGCCCAATTCTGATGGCGGCATTGATGGGTTCAATGGGATTATTGCCTGCCGCACTCTCAACAGGAATGGGGTCTGAAATTCAAAAGCCATTGGCAATTATGATTGTAGGCGGCATACTGATTTGTATGATTTTATCGTTTACAGTATTGCCGCAGGTATTTTATTTTGCTTACAGGAAGAGAGAGGGGAAGTGAAAAAGGGTGGGCTCTTGGTGAACATTCGATAAAAGCCTTAAGCAATGTTTCTTCTGCATTTTTCTTAAAAGTTTTTTAGCAAGTATTTGATATTTGTGTATAACTGTGAGTTAGCAACAATGCGCTGCCAGCACAGCGAGAAAATACAGTGGAAAATTGAAAAATAGAATAACAAAAAGAAAAAAGTGTAGTTTTGCAAGAAATTTATATGACAAAGAAAATCAAAACAATAACAGTAAAGCAAGTTTTCGTGACATTTTTATTGTCACTCTCTTTACTTGTGGCAATTGCCCAAACAACAGAAATTGACACTCTGAAAATGGTTATTGAACTCGAAGAAGTGATTGTTACCGCACAGCACGGCGAACAACGCTTGCTCGACATTCCCGCTGCAATTACGGTTGTTGGTACGCAGACGTTAATGAATAGCAATGTTACAGAATTGGAGCAATTAGCCGCTTTTGTACCCGGGCTGAATGTATTGGTACAAAACCCCAACCGCCCGAATTTGGTAATTCGCGGATTGACAAGCGATGAAGTTAGTCCCACGGCGCAACCGCGTGTATCGGTCTATTTCGACCACGTGCCAACGAGCCGCGCAAGTATGGCGTTGTCGGAACTTTACGATATGGAGCGAGTAGAAGTGCTGAAAGGTCCGCAAGGAACACTTTTTGGACGTGGCTCGCAAGCGGGAGCAATAAGTTTTATTACACGAAAGCCCGATAATGTTTTTGGCGGATATGCCACTGTTGGCGCAGGCAACTTTGGAATGAAACACTTTGAAAGTGCACTGAATGTACCTTTAATTGATAACGTTCTTTCAACTCGCATTGCAGGAATTTACAGTTATCGAGATGGTTATGTCAAAAATCTTTCAGGCGGTAAGGCTCTAAACGACAAAAATACGGCAGGAATGCGTTTTTCAACTTCTTTTGCGCCAAAAAACAGCAATTTTAAGGCAGATTTGACAGTAAATTACCAAAAAGACGATAATTCGGGAACGGCGTTTGTCAATCCGTTAGGTGGTCGAAAACCTTTTGATTATGAAGTTTTTTTCGATAAAGATAAGCAATTTTACAACAAACGCGAAGTTTTTGGAACAATTCTCAATGCTCGCTACCACATAAACGATGACAATTATTTCAGTTTTATAACTTCGTATTTCAACAACACAGCCGACTCGCGCTTTGATGCCGACGGCACCTCAGCGCCTGCCCTTGATATGGCGGAAATGGTACAGGCAAATCAGTTTACACAAGAATTTAGGTACAATTTTGCGCTCGGAAATCGTTTTTCAGGAATTGCAGGAACAAGTTTTTGGCGTGAAAATGTGAGCCAAACATACCACTTCCGACCCGACGAACAATATGCGGCATGGCTGTTTTTTGAAATGCCGACAATGCTGATGCCCGATAATGCAATGACTTCTCTGCTTCCCAATGATATGCTTGGTGAGTTGAGCGGAATGCCGCTTCCGACAGACCACGAAGAAAAAAGCATTACCGAAGCCGTCAACAGCGCATTCGACTTGTTTTTTGATGCAACATACAAATTTCTACCAAAATTGAGTGTTACGGCAGGAGTTCGCACCACGTTTGAAAATTTCTCTGTCAAAAATCGTGCATACAGCGTGAACGACGATGTTCCCTCTACGCTCGGATTGCTGATAGGAATGTTTGTTCCCGACAGCCCATCACCATATCCCAATTTCTTTTTTGCGCCTGTTGAAAATCCTGCGACTGACAAATCTTTTTCGTCGCTCACCTGGCGTACAAATTTGAAATACGATATAAACCAAAATTCAAATATTTATGCAGGCTACTCGAAAGGTCGCCGCCCTAATGTACTTCAATACAATTCTGCGGGTGAGTTGTCGATAATTGATGCCGAAACGCTTCACAGTTTCGATGCAGGATATAGAGTTGTCCGCTTTCGTTATATGTTTGATGTTTCGCTGTTTTGCCAGCTTTACCGCAATTTCCAGAGTTCGGCATGGGAAGGAATGAACTACCTTATATTGGATATAGATAAAGCCACCGCTTACGGTGCGGAAATTTACGGCAAGGCGGTAATAAACAAATATTTCGATATTTTTGGAAATTACAACTATATCCATGCGAGTTTCGACGACAAAGACCGTAATGGAAATCCGCAAGGCAATGCGGGTAATACATTCCGCCTCACGCCGCGACACAGTTTTCTTGTAGGGTTTAATGCAGGCGTTGATATTTTGCAAAACATGCGCGCTACGCTTACGCCTACCTATTCGTGGAAAAGTCATTTCTGGTTTGAAGATGCCAACGATGAAGGGATTGACCAGAATGCTTACGGTTTATTAAACATAAATTTTGCATTGCACTTTAAAAAGCAACGATTAACAGCCTCATTATTTGGCACAAACCTCACTGACGAAAAATATCTTATCGGTGCAGGCAATATGGGGGCTATGTTTGGCGTTCCTACTTTTGTACCGGGTGCGCCAAGAATGATGGGCGGAAGGTTAATGTGGAGATTTTAACAGGTAATTTTTTTAATTTTATAACATATTTTTTAATTTTAATTTTTTTTTATTATGAACAGATTCAAAAGTATTTCAGTAGTTTTATTTGCTGCCGTATTGGCAGGAGTTGTCATTTCTTGTAAAGATAAGGACAAAACCGACTACAAAGCAGAAGGGAAAAAAGCAGGCACAGAAATGTGTGACTGTGTGGCAAGTTTTACTGCCCCTAATCCCGCAGATTTTATAGATGGAGAAGGAAGTTTTGATGAAACAAGTTTCAATCAAGCCTTCGGCGCCTACGCAGTGAATCTTGGAACATGTCCCGGAGTGCTTGCTCAGTATCAGCAGTATGTGTCATTTATTTATGAAAATTATGACCCGACTGCAGCAGAACCTCTTTACAGCGTTTTTGAGTTCAAAAACAGTGATTTTGAACAGGGATTTAAAGAGGGAACAGGCGACTGTATGGAAACATTTGCCGCGTTATTTGCATTGATGGGCGGTCAGTAATTATCAAACAATCCTCAAAATATTCTATATGTTCTGGCATTCGTGTCAGAATGTATCGAATTTTGATGTTGAACAATAAAAGTAAGAATATGAATAACTTAAGTAACCACACAAAGAAACTGCTTGTTATGCAGGGGTTTTCAGTGCAAGATGTGTACTGCAATCCCAATATTTTACCATTGTCAAAGTGGACACCCTTTGCATGTGGAATTATGGGACTAATAGGAGTAATCACTGGCTCACCGTTTTATTTTTTCGCGTTGGGAGTGTTGGCTTTTATCGGTGCAATCCGACCTCACAGTTTTTTCGATTATCTGTACAGGTATATTTTTAGACCTATTTTCGATTTTGGAGAAATGGTTCCTCACGGTATTCAGCGAAAAATAGGTTGCGGGATAGGAGGCGTTATGTTTATCATTAGTGGTTTGGGATTTTATTATGGCATAATGCCGTTAGCATATATTCCAGCGTGTTTTATGGCGACTTTTGCAATTATTGCAGGAATTTTTAACTGGTGTTTTGTTTCGACATTTTACGCACTTGCAACAAGAAGCAATACAAAATGAATCAGGTTGAAAAGGCAAAAAATATCAAACAAATGCACTGCAGCTAAAGCTAACGCTCGATGGCTGCAATGCGGACAACGAAGCAGAAAATTTAAGTTAAACGAAATATTAAAATAAAATGGTTACAAGAAGACATTTTCTAAAAACTGGAGCGGCATTAGCGGCTATGGGTATGCTGCCCGCGGGTATTTCATGCAGTCCGGCAAAAAAAGAAAAAGCTATCGGACTACAGCTATGGAGTGTAAATCAGGCTATAAGCGAAGACTTTGAATCGGCAATCAAATCGGTTGTCGAAATGGGGTATAAGCGTTTTGAAAGCTACGGATACAATGACGGGAAGTTCTTTGACAGAACCCCTTCGGAATTAAAGAAATTTCTGGCTGACCAAAACGCTCAAATGACCGGTTCGCATATACCTCTTAATATGTTGGAGTCAGACGATACTGCCGGATGGGATTTCTGGAAAAAAGCGGCAGCTGATGTTGCAGAATTAGGCTGCACATGGATCGTGCAACCCCGTGGACTGCTTCGCAGAGGAACATCAAGTATTTCCGATGTTTTACGGATTGCCGATCAGTTTAACCGCTGTGGCGAAATTGCCAAAAGCAATGGGATAAAGTTCTCTTTCCACAGTTGGAATGATGAATTTATTGAAATTGAAGGGCAAATACCGTATGTTGTATTGCTTGAAAACACCGACCCGGATTTGGTTTCTTACGAAATTGACACAATGATGATGTACTGGGGTGGGCATTTACCTCACGAATTTGTAAGAAAATTTCCGGGACGTTTCTGCGCCTGGCATTTAAAAGACGTTTCGACCCCTAGCGAAACGAACCCTCGCGGATCCAATATTGAAGTAGGTATGGGAATAATGGACTTCAAGAGTATTTTCGAGGCTTTTGAAATTGCCGGAACGACAGATTATTACGTAGAACAGGAAGTGTACAGTATGCCGGTAATGGAATCTGTAAAGTGGTGTTATGATTATCTGAATAGCGCAGATTGGGTGAAGTGGTGATGTGTAATTAAAAAAATGTCATTAATTTGTCATCATGAGAAAACAGGCAATTATAATCTGTTTCATAATTCTCGGATGTAATCCAAAACTTAATGCACAATCTGATAGTGCGCTGATTGTGCAACATCTGACAACAATTACCAAAACCGAAGGTTTTCGCAATTTCAGTAATGTACCTTTACTCAATCAAACGGCGAAGTATATTTTCTCGTTTTTTAGTCAATATGCAGATACGGTTTATTATCAGCCATATCAGTTTCGCGATGAAACATATATGAATGTAGTATGTCGTTTGGGTAGCGCTAATAATGACAAGTCGCTTGTAGTGATTGGTGCTCATTACGATGCCGTAGGGAATTCGGAGGGTGCTGACGACAATGCCAGCGGAGTGGTCGGGTTGTTAGAATTAGTTCGAATACTTTCGGAAGAAAAATTAAATTATCCTATTGAAATTGTGGCATATACTCTCGAAGAAACGCATTTACGCACACATTATAGTGGAAGTTATGTTCATGCAAGGACGTTGCGGTACGATACAAGTACACCTGTTTATGGAATGATTTCTCTTGAAATGATTGGTTATTTCGACGACAGAGCTAAAACACAATCCTATCCGGTCAAAGTGCTTAAAGTTATTTACGGTAATAAAGGAAACTATATCATGCTTGCCAAAAAAATCGGATCAGGAAAGTTTGTGAGAAAGTTTTCTAATAATTTCAATAAGTGGGCTACTATCAAAACAAAAAGTATCAAATTGCCATTGAAACTGGGTGTTGACAGGTCAGACCATTCAAATTATTGGAGATTCGGTTACGATGCGCTCATGATTACCAACACGGCACATTATCGCAATCCCAACTATCATAAAAGTACAGACACAATGGAAACATTGGATATTCCGAAAATGATGAAAGTGATTGATGCAACCGCTTCGGCAATTATAAACTTGAAATAAGACAACTAATATAATGAACCAGGCGATAGTTTTGGATTGGAAAAATCGAAATTGAGCATGATAAAAAAAATATAGCTAAAATAATGAAAATCACAAACATACTAAATGCGAATAGCTATTTACATTAGCAAAAGACAGGGTGTTCGCAAAAAATACAAGGCGAATTTTAGCGTCAAACTTTTTATTAACCTTATTTTTAACGTTTGTTGTGCAATTAATTTTTTTTGTAATTTTGCACTGAAATTATAAGATGGAAATTATAAACACAGGATTAGCTTTTTGTATCGCTTACCTTTTGGGATCAATTCCCGCCGCAGTGTGGGTAGGAAAATGGTTTCACAACGTGGACGTAAGAGAACACGGTAGCGGCAACGCCGGAGCAACCAACGTAATAAGGGTATTGGGTTGGGGAACCGGAATACCGGTGCTTTTGTTCGACCTTGCAAAAGGATGGCTGGCTACAATGATGCCGGTATTTCTTCTCGCGGCAGAACCGGGCTCGACAATATTGGTTAATCTAAAGGTTATCGCAGGTCTTTGTGCTATTGGCGGACATATATATCCTGTCTTTGCCGGATTCAGAGGAGGCAAAGGAGTAGCCACAATGTTCGGTGCGTTGCTTGCATTACAGCCTCTGCTTACAATGTGCTGTTTGGGAGTGTTTTTAGTCGTTTTTCTGCTTACCGGCATTGTATCAATATCATCAATTGCAGCCGGCATAGCTTTCCCATTATTTATATTTATAATTAACTTTTTCTATACCCCATCGTTTTTTTTAAAGATTTTCTCAGTCATTGTAGCGTTAATATTAATTGTAACGCACCACAAAAACATAAAACGATTAATTAATGGCGAAGAAAAAAGACTGATAAACACAAAGTTATTCAAAAGAAAATGATTGATGGAATAAAAACGTTGGAGTTGATTAAAAGTCGGCAAAGCGATAGAAAATACAGCAATCAACCTGTTGAAAAAGAAAAAATTGAACGGATAATCGAGGCAGGAAGAATGGCGCCTTCTGCCTGCAACGCCCAGCCGTGGAAGTTTATTGTTGTTGACCAGCCCGAGTTATTGGCAAAACTTTCAGAAGCGGCATCAGCTAAGTTATTAGGCATGAATAGTTTTGTTGATCAGGCTACTGCAATGATAATAGTGGTCAGAGAACAGGCTAATTTTTCTTCCAGAATAGGCGCCGCAATAAAAGACAAAGACTATTCGCTTATTGACATAGGCATTGCCTCTCAAAATATTTGCCTGCAAGCTGAAGCCGAAGGCATAGGTTCGTGCATGTTGGGGTGGTTTGACGAAAAACTTGTTAGAAAAACTCTTGGCATACCGAAATCAAAAAGGGTTGAACTTATAATAACTTTAGGTTATCCGCTTGGCGAAAAAAGAGAAAAGAGAAGAAAGCCCAAGGACGAGACAGTTTCGTATAACAAATATTAATTTTGTCGTGATAGCGTTCCTATTTGGCACGATTTTTGTATATGTTATTATATGACGACAGTTTCATTATGTGACTGACGGTGGCGGAGCTATTGTTAAAATTCATGATAAACAGCATGTAGTGCAATTTTATAATATCTTTTTGTAACTTGCGCACCAATTACAAGTAAAAACCTCTTTTATGTCAACAGACAAATTTTTAAATCGGCACATAGGACTTCGCGAACACGAAGTGTCGCAAATGCTTAATACCGTTGGAGTTGCTTCACTCGATGAATTGATAGGCAAAACCGTTCCAAAATCTATATTGAGCAAAAAACAACTTTCGCTGCCTCCGGCAATGAGCGAAGTGGAGTATCTTAATCATCTTCGTTCAGCCGGAAAAAAGAACAAGCTGTTCAGATCGTTTATCGGATTGGGATATTACGGCGTGGCGCCTCTGTCGGTTGTGGTCAGAAATGTTTTGGAAAATCCTTCGTGGTACACCTCATATACTCCGTATCAGGCTGAGATTTCGCAGGGACGGCTTGAGGCTCTGCTTAATTTCCAAACCATGATAGTAAGCCTTACCGGCATGGAGATTGCAAACGCTTCGATGCTTGACGAAGCCACCGCCGCCGCCGAAGCCATGATGATGATGTTTAACGCAAGGTCGAGAGAGGCGGTAAAAGCCGGAGTAAACAGGTTTTTTGTTGATGAAGATATGTTTCCGCAGACTCTTGCCGTATTAAAAACGCGGTCTGCGCCGCTTGGCATTGAGCTGGTTATCGGAAAATATGCTTCCGCGCAACTAAACAACACTTTTTTTGGCGCTATTGTACAATATCCTGCTGCGTCCGGACAGATAAAAGATTACAGTGCGTTTACAAACGATGCTCATGAGTCGGGATTGCTGGTTTGCGTTGCCGCCGACCTTATGAGCTTGGCGTTGCTTACTCCCCCCGGAGAGTGGGGCGCCGATATTGTTGTCGGCTCAAGTCAGCGAATGGGGTTGCCGCTCTCTTTCGGCGGACCTCACGCCGGTTTTTTTGCGGCTAAGGAAAACTTGAAAAGAAACATGCCGGGCAGGATAATAGGCGTATCGGTTGATGCGCAGGGAGATACAGCTCTTAGAATGGCTCTTCAAACGCGGGAACAACATATTAAACGTGAGCGGGCAACTTCAAATATATGCACCGCGCAGGCTCTGCTTGCAACAATGTCGGGAATGTATGCCCAATATCACGGTGCCGAGGGATTAAAAAGAATAGCGTCTCACATTCATCAATCGGCGCGCGTTTTGAATATGATTCTTCAGAAACTTGGATTTACTCAGTTAAACACAAAGTTTTTCGACACGTTGAAAATAAAGTTGCCCGAAGATATAACTGCCAATCAGGTAGAAAAACTTGCTCACGAGGCGATGATGAATTTCTATTATCCAGACGATAACACCGTGAGTATCAGTCTTGACGAGATTACTACGATTAAAGAGATAGACGATATTGTCAATATCTTTGCAAAGTTTGCCGGCAAAACTCACGCTGAGGCTAACGCCCCATGTAATTGCGAAATTATTGACGGGAAATTTCTGCGCAAATCGCCGTTTCTTCAACAAAAAGCGTTTAACAGCTATCATAGCGAAACCGAGATGATGCGTTATATCAAGATGCTTGAGCGCAAAGATATTTCTCTTACTCACAGCATGATACCTCTTGGCTCATGCACAATGAAACTTAATCCCGCTACGGCAATGTTTGCAATGAGCTGGCTTGAATTTGCCAACATTCACCCTTTTGCTCCGCCCGATCAGACTTTGGGATATGCAAAAATTATGAACGAACTTGGAGAAGCGCTTAAAGAGATAACAGGCTTTCAGGCAGTATCTTTCCAACCCAACTCCGGGGCGGCGGGCGAATATGCCGGACTTATGGTTATCCGCGAATATCATATTGCAAAAGGCGATGAGCGGAGGAATGTTGCGCTTATTCCGGCATCGGCACATGGCACGAATCCTGCGACCGCAGCCATAGCGGGCATGAAGATTTTGGTAGTTGATTGCGATGATAAAGGAAACATCAGCCTTCCCGACCTGAAGGCGAAAGCCGAAGCAAACAAAGACAACCTTGCCTGCCTTATGATTACCTACCCTTCAACGCATGGCGTTTTTGAAGAGGAAGTTATGGAAATCATAAAGATAGTTCACGACAACGGCGGTCTTGTTTATATGGACGGAGCAAATATGAACGCGCAGGTGGGGATTACAAGTCCCGCAGCCATTGGAGCCGATATTTGTCATCTCAATCTTCATAAAACGTTTGCAATACCTCATGGCGGCGGTGGTCCGGGGGTTGGTCCCATATTGTGCAACGATAAGTTAGCCGAGTTTATGCCTTCACACCCTGTCGTAAAAACCGGCGGAAGTCATGGCGTTACGGCAGTGGCGGCGGCTCCGTTCGGAAGCGCGCATGTCCTTACAATATCTCACGCATATATAATGATGATGGGAGCCGAAGGACTTGCAACGGCTACAAAAACGGCAATTCTCAACGCTAACTATATCGCAACCAAACTGAAAGGACGCTATAAAACGCTTTACACAGGCGCCGAAGGATTTGTAGCCCACGAAATGATACTCGACTGCCGCCCATTCAAAGCCGAAGCCGGAATAACCGAAGCCGATATTGCAAAAAGGCTGATGGACTACGGGTTTCATGCGCCCACATTGTCGTTTCCCGTTCACGGAACGCTTATGGTAGAGCCGACAGAATCAGAATCGCTTCGGGAACTCGACAGATTTATAAGCGCCATGAAATCAATTTGGGACGAGATACAAGAGATAAAAGAGGGAACAGCTGATAAGGAAGACAATCTCCTAAAAAACGCTCCTCACACTGTAAAGGTTGTTACCGCCGATGAATGGAGCCATAAATACACAAGACAGAGAGCCGCGTTTCCGCTCAAATGGATTGCGGAAAACAAATTCTGGACTCCGGTCGGAAGGGTTGATGACGCCTTTGGCGACCGCAATCTTGTATGTACATGCAATGAGAAGGAATGAGACGTTTTTTGTGTTATTAGAAAATCACACTTTCAATTATGAAAAAGATATACCAAATTTTAATAATACTTGCGTATCTCATGTTTGCCTGCAAGAGCAGTAAAACGTTTATTCAAGTTGAGCACACATATACTATGGAAGTAGTCAGCCAACCTATTGATGCGATTTTGTATGAATGCTGTGAAACTAATGCTGATGAAATATATTTTTTCGCTGATATGGAAGAGCCGCCTCTATTTAACGGAAAACCGCCTGAGATAGAATTTCAAGAATACTTACATATGAATATTATTTGGCATGATGTTCAAGGACGTGTATTTGGGGAATTTATTGTAGAGAAAGACGGCTCTATATGCAACGCAAAAATATTACGCGGCATAGATCCGTCGGCTGATGCCGAAGTGCTTCGAGTCGTTAACGCTTCGCCCCAAAAATGGACTCCTGGTAAAGTGAATGACGAAACGGTAAGAGTAAGGCAATTTTTTGTAGTGTCTTTCATGTTGCGTTAACTTTACATACAAATGGATTGCGGAAAACAAATTCTGGACACCGGTAGGAAGGGTTGACGATGCCTTCGGCGACCGCAATCTTGTGTGCACATGCGAGACGGTTGCGCAAGAACCAACGCATTAAGTAAAACCTGTTTTATCAAAAATACACAAATGAATAAAATCAATAAGGGCAGACAAGTTAATAACACAATTCATTAATCTTTTGGGCATTCCAGCATTTCCATGTTCCGTCAAGGTAGTCGGAGCTTCTTATTCTGCCTGCCTTTGTTGATTGCCGCCATTCAATATTCGCGTCTGAAAATCTGCCGAGAGATGTGTTGTAATAACGAGCTACATAATAGAAATCGTAACCTCCTGACGTTGAGCTGTACTCAATATATGCATCTTTGCTGGCGCCGCTTTTCAAATAGGTGTAACTGTTCCCGAAGGAACCGATGATGCAGAAGTATATATCGCATTCGATATAAACGATGGAGTGCCTTCTGCAACTTTCAATTTAGCCAAAGACTCTGACGGTAAGTATTCAATTATTGTAACTGGCTTGGAAGAAGGCATGGAGTATCTGTATATTCTGAATGACGACATGGAATGTGTTGAAATGGCATCTGACTGTATTGATAAAACCCTGCGTAAAACAGGTTCTTCTTCTACAATAAACGATACAGTAGAAAACTGGAAAGGAGTAACTTGTATTGACGAAGGTTAGCGTTTTTTTTACAGATTTTATTTTTGCACCGTTAAATTTTCTCAAACGGGGGAGATTAAGAGGAAGGTGGGATTATTTACATGCTTTATTACTTTTTTACAAAAAGTTTTGATAAATTTCATCAAGTTATCATTTTTAAAAGTGTTTTTTAACGCAAAAAAGTATATATTTGAACCGAAATAGAGTTATTTGAAAAGCAAGGCAATGTATTATAAAGCAAACGGCTCGTTACCAAATCGTTACCCTTTGGGAAAAACTGTTGAAATAAT
>Ga0099364_10011334_pt1 | contig 12190 bp, 7 predicted proteins | sample TergutTh196P3_FD_73070 | JGI IMG/M metagenome (GOLD analysis project Ga0099364, IMG submission 73070) | Microcerotermes parvus P3 segment gut microbial communities from Pointe-Noire, Republic of the Congo - Th196 P3 | ecosystem: Host-associated > Arthropoda: Insects > Digestive system > Gut ...
CCACCGCTATCACGGTGCAGGCCAACAGGAATGACGCAGACTTGGTTGTGCTATTCTGTTTCATGGATTCGTCCTCGCTGTCGTTGGCAAAATCATCATGATGCCACCGTGGCGCTTATTAGACGCCCCGGCATGGGCGAGTCCATTCAATTACGGACTGGATTCCCGCCTGCGCGGGAATGACGAACGGGAAATCCGGACGGGATCACATGCCGAACGGCATTTTCATGCCGGGGGGCAGATTCAATCCCGCTGTAAAACCCGACATCATCTCGGCGCTTTTTTTCTCGGCCTGGCGCATTGCGTCGTTGATGGCGGCGGCAATCAGGTCTTCCAGCATCTCCTTGTCTTCCAGCGCGGCAGGATCAATGGAGACCCGGCGCGCGTCATGCCCGCAGGTCATGACTACCTTCACCATGCCGCCGCCTGCCTGACCCTCGACTTCCTGCTGCACAAGTTCTTCCTGCGCTTTCATCATATTGTTCTGCATGGCTTGCGCCTGTTTCATCAGACCCGCGAGTCCGCCTTTCATCATGGGATTCTCCTTCAAATGGGCAAAAAAATTATGGAGGTTAAAGAAGAGGTTGAATGGATTTTTGATCTACTCTGGCGTCCAGGCTTTCGATAGCCTCACGCACGAAAGGATCGGCCTCAATGGCGGCAACGGCTTCTTCCTGCCGCCGCTCCTGTTCTCTCATTCTGCGTTCCGCAGGGGTTGTCCGCTCCGGGGAGGCGACTTCAATGGATAAGCGCATCGGAATGCCGAAATGCTGGCTCAACGCCTGTTGCAGCTTTTCTTGCAGATCGGGCTGGAGGAGCGCCTGATGCGCCGGGGGAAGACGAAGCAGGCAAAGATCGTTTTCCCGCTGGATAAGGTCGCAATTCTGCGCCAGTTGCCGGGTTGCGCCGGTCAGTTTGAGGGCGGCGAAAATGACATGCCATTCATTGTCGTCCTCCGCCTTTTCTTCGCGCCCTGATGGCGCGAAAACCGTTTCCGGCAAGGATGCGGGATAAACCTTGTCGGGCGCATCGTCCGGTTTTTTTCCCGGCGCTGTGGCAGGGGCAGCGGGAGAAAGGGTTGGGGCGGGAGGGGAAGCAGGCGCAGGCTCGCGCGCAACGTTAATCTGAAAGTTTTCGCCGGAAGGCGCAAAGGCATGAAGGCGCAAAATCGTCATGACAAGGCCGCTTTCTTCATCCGGCGCAAGCGGGAGTTCAGCGCGTCCCTGCACCGCGATTTGGTAAGCAAGCTGGATAAATTCCGGCGTGAAGCGTCGCGCCAGCGCCTCCAGCCTTTCCCGTTCCGCGCTTTCGCCGCTTTCCGCGTCGGCGGCGAGTTGCAGAAGCTGGATGCGGGTCAGGAGCATAGCAAGTTCCTGCAAGGCTCCGGCGGCGGAGAGACTGCGCGCCAACATCTCATTGGCTATGGCGAGCATCCGGCTGACATCGCCTGCGGCAAGCGCCTCCAGCATTTCCAGAAGACGGGTGGCGTCGACCGCGCCCAGCATGTCGCGCACTCCGGCGGCCTCTACCTTGCCAGCCCCGTGCGCGATAGACTGGTCAAGCAGGGAAAGGGCGTCGCGCATACTGCCGGAAGCGGCGCGGGCAATTGTGGCAAGCGCCTCGCCCTCAAAGGGGATATCTTCACTTTGCAGGATGCGCCCCAGATGTTCAACAATCGCCGCAACCGGCATCTGCTTCAAGCTGAATTGCAGGCAGCGGGAAAGAACCGTGACCGGGATTTTTTGCGGGTCGGTCGTCGCCAGCACAAATTTGACATGTTCCGGCGGCTCTTCCAGCGTTTTCAACATCGCGTTGAAGGCGTGCCCGGAGAGCATGTGCACTTCATCAATCACGTATACCTTGTAGCGCCCTCTGGTCGGCGCGTAAACCGCGTTCTCCAGAAGCTGCCGCATTTCTTCGGCCTTGGTATTGGTGGCCGCGTCGACTTCAATCAGATCAACGAAGCGGCCTGCGTCAATTTCTTCACAGGAGAGACAACGACCGCACGGCTCAGAAGAAACGCCCGCCTCGCAGTTCAGGGCTTTGGCAATGATGCGGGCGAGGGTGGTTTTACCGACGCCGCGCGTTCCGGTAAACAGATAGGCATGATGCAGGCGTTGTTCGTCAAGGGCGTGGGTCAGGGCGCGAACGACGTGTTCCTGACCCACCAGAGTCGAAAAATTGCGGGGACGCCACCTGCGGGCAAGCACCTGGTAACTCATGCGTCTTTTTCCGGTTCGCCGGATGAAGTAAAAAAGTAAAGTGGCGAGCCCAACCCCCGGCACTTGCATATAACGGCTGTGGCTGCTTTCTTCCGAACCTGACCAGATTCACCATCCTGCAATGCGGGGAGACCCGCCATTGAGCATCATATCACGCCTCTGACACGGTACAATCTTCTCTTTCCAATTTTTGCCGTCCGATTGTGTTTTCTTCTTCCGATTCCGCCAGGCCGCTTATCGTTCTCGGCCTTTCCGGCGCGGTCAGCCATGATCCTTCCGCCGCGCTCTACGTCGACGGCAAGCTGGTTGCCGCCGCCGAAGAAGAACGCTTCGTGCGCGACAAACACGCCAAAAACCGTATGCCTTACGAGGCGGCCAAATTCTGCCTCGCCCATGCGGGCATTAAACCCGCCGATGTAACTGCGGTTGCCATTCCGTTCGCGCCCATCTCCTTAGCCAGCGCGGCGCGTTGGCACTATGCGCGCCGCTACGCCTATGCGCCCGACCGTTCGCTCGACGCCATCCTGCTGGGCAACCGGCGTTATCGGCGCTATCGGAAACGTATCGAATGGTGTCTTGTACAACTAGGGTTTGATATAAAAAAAACGGAGATCGTGCCGGTAGAACACCACCTCGCCCATGCCGCCAGCGCCTATCTTTGTTCCGGCTTCACGGAAAAAACCGCCATTCTCGGCATTGACGGCAAGGGCGAATATGCCACTACCTTCTTCGGCTGGGGCGAAAACGGGCAAATCCACAAAATCAAGGAATTTTACGACCCCGATTCATTGGGCGGCCTCTACGGCGCGCTTACCGAATATCTCGGATTCGATATGCTCGACGGCGAGTTTAAGGTTATGGGCATGGCCCCCTACGGCGACCCCAACCGTTACGATTTTTCCCGACTCGCAAAATTCGAGAATGGCGAACTCGTCATCAACAGCGATTACGTCAATGTAATCGGCTTCAGGCGTTACAAGGAAAAAGGCAGAGGCTATTACTTCTCGCCCAAACTCGTCGAATGGCTGGGGCCAAAACGCGAGGGAGACGAAGTTGACGAACCTTATATCCATTATGCGGCCAGCATTCAGGCGTTATTCGAGAAGCTATCGCTTGAGATGATGGATTACTATCTGGGCGACATCATCCGGCAAACCGGCAGGATAGCCTTTGCCGGTGGCTGCGCCCTGAACGTCAAGCTCAACCAGAAAATCATCGCCCGCCCGGAGGTAAAGGAACTTTACGTTCAACCCGCCGCTTCCGACGCGGGTACGGCAGTAGGCGCGGCAGCCTACGTTTCACAGCATAGGGGCGCGGCGATCGAAAAAATGGAACATGTCTATCTTGGTCCAGAATATGCAAACGAAGATGTAATCGCCGCGCTTGCCAGTTTTGAGCGCGAACATGACATGCGCTTCGATTGGGAAAAGATTGACGCCGGGGAAATTCCGCAAAAAATCGCGCGGCTCCTAGCTGATGGTAATCCTGTCGCGTGGTTCCAGGGACGCATGGAATTTGGCCCCCGCGCTCTGGGCGGACGTTCCATCCTCGGTTGTCCCAGTGTGCCGGGGGTGGCGGATCGTATCAACGCCCAAATAAAATTCCGCGAGCGTTGGCGGCCTTTCTGTCCCTCCATGCTTGATACTGTGGGGCCAGAGATGTTCAAGGTCGACCATCCCGCGCCCTTCATGACTTTTACATTTGAAGTGCACGACGAATGGAAAACCCGCGTTCCTGAAGTCGTCCACCACGACGGTACTTCCCGCGCCCAGGTGTTAAAGCGGGAATTTAATCCGCGCTATTACGATCTGATGCTTGAGCTCGAAAAACTAACCGGTAACGGCGTGGTCTTGAATACCTCGCTCAACCGGCGGGGCGAACCGATGATCTGCTCACCCGTCGACGCGCTGAACATGTTTTTCGGCTCGGACTTGCGCTATCTGGTGATGCAGGACGTGCTGGTGAAGAAAGGAATTCCGGCGGAAGATGCGCCGCGCAGTAGCGACTGATCTGAGCCGCGCATCCGAACAGTTGAATGTGTGCTGCAAGTAAATCAGCCCCGCCACCAACCGTTCGGAACTGGCCGGGCGACCTTTGCAGCTCGGAAAATACGCCGCCCATTCATGCTCGAAGATCGAACAAACGATCAACTACGCCAGCGTTAGATTGAGGTTCGCAAGAATCACCTACGTAGGCTGGATTCCCGCCTTCGCTGGAATGACGAGTGGAAGCTGGAGACGGGAAAACAATTGCCGTCCGCAAAACCCGCGCTAATTACCCATTTTTCTTCAACACCGTATTTTTTGCTTTTGGCAGCAGGGCAGGGTAATCCAGGGAAAAGTGCAGACCGCGACTTTCCTTGCGGCGCAAGGCGGAACGAACGATAAGTTCGGCGTTGACGACAAGGTTTCTAAGTTCGATCAGGTCATGGCTGATCCGGTGATTGGCATAAAAATCGTCAATTTCATGCCGCATCAGACGGATACGGTAGAGAGCGCGGCGCAGGCGGCGGGTAGTGCGGACGATGCCCACATAATTCCACATCAGGCGGCGCAGTTCGTCCCAGTTGTGGCTGATGACAATGGTTTCACTGGCTTCTGTAACAAGACTTTCATCCCATTGCGGCAGGCTGGGGAAGGAGAGGGGAGCCTGCGTGAAAATGTCTTCTGTCGCTGCCTGGGCAAATACCAGGCATTCGAGGAGGGAGTTGGATGCCAGGCGGTTTGCGCCGTGCAGACCGGAACAGGAAGCTTCGCCGATGGCGTAAAGGCCGGGAAGGTCGGTACGACCCGCCAGGTCAATTAGAATACCGCCGCAGGTGTAGTGGGCGGCGGGAACAACGGGAATTGGCGCAACTGTGATGTCAATCCCCAGAGCCAGGCAGTGCGCGTAGATGTTGGGAAAATGCGCGAGGATAAAATCCCTGCCTTTGTGGGAAATATCGAGAAATACGTGATCCAGCCCCCATTTTTTCATTTCGGAGTCAATCGCGCGTGCGACTATATCGCGGGGAGCTAGTTCCGCGCGCGCGTCGTGCGTCGGCATGAAGCGGCTGCCGTCCGGCAGCTTCAAAAGACCACCTTCACCCCGCACCGCTTCGGAAATCAGGACAGATTTTTCTGCCGGATGATAGAGGCAGGTGGGGTGAAACTGGATGAATTCCATGTTTGCGATCCGGCATCCGGCTCGCCAGGCCATCGCTATGCCATCGCCGGTGGAGGTGTCGGGATTGGTCGTGTACAGATAAACCTTGCCCGCGCCGCCGGAAGCCAACAGGGTATGAGGAGCGCCGATGGTATGGATTTCCCCGCTGCTGTCGTCAAGTACATAAGCGCCGTAACAACGGTTTTCGGGCAAACCCAGCTTTTTGCCGGTAATCAGCTCAATGGCAATGTGATTTTCCCGGATTTCGATGCCCGGATGTTTGCGCAAAAGTTGGGTAAGCGTTTCCTGCACCGCCATTCCGGTTGCGTCCGCGACGTGAATGATGCGGCGGGCGCTATGTCCGCCTTCGCGGGTCAGGTGATAGCCGGAATGATTCTTGGTGAAGGGGACGCCCTGCGCAATAAGCCATTCAATCGCCAGGCGACCATTTTCCACCACAAAACGGGTGGCGCGAGGGTCGTTGAGATGAGCGCCGGCAATGAAAGTATCCTGAATATGCGCTTCTATGGAATCCTGATTGTCCAATACGGCGGCAATGCCGCCCTGAGCGCGGTAGGAAGCGGTTTCTTCCAATGTTCGCTTGCAGATCAATAAAACATGCGCGCCGCGCTGGGCCAGATGTAAAGCCGCAGCCTGTCCCGCCAATCCACTGCCGATAATCAGAACATCGTAATCTGGTTTCACGCTATATGACTCCGGTGACGTGAATGACGGGAAGGCTGGTTTTGCCTCAGTCCGCGTCAATCTTCATGTCGTGCAGGTTCAGGTACGATTCCCTGAAAAGGGTACTTGTTTGCTCGGCGTCCGGGCGCGGGGTAAGCCAACTGACCAGCGGCACGATCACCAGTCCCGCGAGCATCGCCAGCGCGCCCGCGTTGATGGGGTTCATGAAGCCAGCCATGTTTCCGTACACCAGGCCATATGCCCAGTTCCCGCATACCAGCCCCAGCGCAAAGATGAAACATGCCCACACGCTTGCTACGGTTGCGCGTTGCCAGTAAAGGCCGTACAGGAAAGGCGCGATGAACGACCCTGCCAGCGCCCCCCAACTGATTGCCATGAGTTGCGCGATGAATATCTGCGGCGAGTTGTACTGGAAGAGCGCAATCACTGTCGAAATAAGCACGAAAACCACGATGAGCAATCGGATTGACATGACCTGCCCCTTGACGTTCATCTCCTGGATGTATTTGCCCTTGAGCACATCCAGCGTCAGCGTGGAGCTGGACGTTAGTACCAGCGCGCTCAGGGTCGACATCGAGGCGCTCAACACCAGCACCACCACCAGACCCATGAGCAAATCCGGTATCCCCTGGAGCATGGCGGGCATGATCGAATCGTAGACGGGCAAACCGGCGGGCGTGTATTCAATACTGCCTGCGGCCAGCCGGGAAAACCCGCCGAGGAAATAGCTCCCGCCTGCCACCACTACCGCGAACAGGGTCGAAATGATAGCCCCGCGTTTGATCGCGTCGGTGCTTTTGATGGCGTAGAATTTCTGCACCATCTGCGGCATCCCCCAGACGCCCAGCGAAGTCAGCACGAACACGCCCACGAGATCGAACAGGTTGGTTCCGAAAATCGAAACGTAAGCGCCCTGCATTCCTGCCATGCCCGGCGCGTCGCTGGCCACCAGCGAGAGATCAATCAGTGCCTGCGTAAAACCGCCATACTTCACCAGGACGGCGACGATCACGGCAACGATGCTGAATAACATGATGCAGCCCTGCACCACATCATTGATGGCCGTCGCCACGTAGCCGCCCATGACCACGTAAACACAGGTCAGCACGGCCATGACGATGATGCACCACTCGTAAGGCACGCCGAAGGCCATGTCGAAGAGTCTTGATAGTCCGTTGAAAACGCCCGCCGTATAGGGGATCAAAAAAATGAAAATGATGGTGGCAGCGGCAATGCGCAGAGCCGGGCTTGCAAAGCGCGCGCCGAAGAATTCCGGCATGGTTTGCGCCTTGAGGTGATGGGTCATCGCCCGCGTTCGCGCTCCAAGCACATACCAGACCAGCAGGCTGCCGATGAAGGCGTTGCCCAGACCAATCCAGAGCGCCGCCATGCCGTATTTCCAGCCGAACTGCCCGGCATAACCGACGAAAACCACCGCCGAAAAATACGAAGTGCCATAAGCAAACGCGGAAAGCCACGGCCCGACCTTGCGCCCGCCAAGCACGAAACCATCAACATCCCGCGCGTGCTTGCGGGCATAAAAACCGATATAGACCGTTACGGCGATAAACGCCAACATCATGAGTATTTTCAGTGTCATGTTTTTTTGCGCTCTGTTTGGAAAGCAGTTTCACAATCCGGCTTTGGACATATGACAGCGCCTTCAGCTGTCTGCTTGTAAAGGCGTTAAAATCGGGTATCAATGCTGGTACACTATGGCATCGGACAGGTACTCGCGGATTTGGTTTGGAGGCTTGATTCTATGTGGGATTTGCGTCGAGCGGATTCTTTTTTTGATGAAATGCACGGACTGGAAGCTAGGATGTATATGAATCCGGTGGTGCCCAGGAGAGGACTCGAACCTCCACGCCGTTAAGCGCTAGTACCTGAAACTAGTGCGTCTACCAATTCCGCCACCTGGGCATGGGTGAGGAGAAACGAGCATTCTACGGAAAGTGAAAGCAATGTCAAGCAAAAAGACCGACAGCAAAAAGAACGAGCACAAAAAATCCAATCACAAAACCGGCAATATGGCGGGCAAAAATACCGAGATTCCCCAAAGCGAATCCGGGCGTGTCGCCAGGGCGGATTCCAGGGAAAGACTCAAGAATTCCCCAAATCCTAAAGGCGACCATAAGAAACTATCCCGGATTCGCCGCGCCGATCCGTTTTTCAAACGAGAGCGGGAACGCTACGAATTTCCGCTGCCTTCGCGCGAATACGTGCTGCAAAAGCTGGAAGAGACAGGCAAACCAGTAGCGCTTTCGGAACTCTATATCCTTCTGGACATTAGCGAACGCGAACGAGATATGTTTGCCCGTCGTCTGCTTGCCATGGAGCGGGAAGGGCAGCTTTTGAGAAATCGCCGCGACGCCTACATCCTCCCTGAGCGGGCAAGTCTGATCGTGGGGCGGGTGCAGGGACACAAGGACGGCTTCGGGTTTCTGATACCCGATGATGGCGGGACGGATCTTTTTCTCTCCGAACACCAGATGGAAAAGGTACTGCACGGCGATAAGGCGCTGGCGCGGATGATCGGAGTAGACAGAAAAGGCCGCCCGGAAGGCGCGATTGTGGAAGTAACCGAACGCGCCAATCACAGGGTGGTAGGAAGGCTCATGGTGGAGCATGGCGTCGTGTTTGTGACCCCGGAAGACCGACGCATCTCGCAGGATATTCTGATTACGCCGGAAAAAAAGATCAAAGCGCGAGCCGGGCAGGTGGTGATCATTGAGATTATCGAGCAACCTTCCCGCCAGTCACGGCCTGTGGGCAGAATCGCGGAAGTGCTGGGCAATTACGCCGACCCCGGCATGGAAATTGAGATTGCCTTGCGAAAGCATGACCTGCCGTTTTGCTTCAACCTTGACAGCCGCGCAGAAAACGAAAAAATCCCGGAAAAGGTCAAAAAGAGCGATTACCGGGGACGTGAAGACCTGCGCGCGCTGCCGCTTGTTACCATTGATGGTGAAACCGCGCGCGATTTTGATGATGCCGTCTATGCCGAAAAAGCGGGACGAGGCTGGCGGCTGGTGGTGGCGATTGCCGATGTTTCCCACTACGTCAAGCCCGGTATGGCGTTGGACAAGGAAGCCTTTGAGCGGGGCAATTCCGTATATTTTCCGCGCCGGGTCATTCCCATGCTGCCGGAAAAACTTTCCAACGGCATCTGCTCGCTGAACCCGGATGTGGAGCGTCTGGCGATGGTGTGCGATATGGTTATCACAGCTACCGGCAACATTCAGTCCTACCGCTTTTATCTTGCTGTTTTCCGCTCTCATGCCCGCCTGACTTACGATCAGGTTTGGGCATGGCTTTCCGGCGCGGCGAAACCGGAGACGGAAAAGCAGCAAGCCTTGTTTTCGCATCTGAAAAATCTCTACAGTCTTTATAAGGCGCTTGTCAAAGCGCGAGCGAAACGGGGCGCGATTGATTTTGAAACGGTCGAGACGGAAATGCGTTTCGACGATAACGGTAAGATTGCCAGGATCATGCCGGTAGTCCGCAATGACGCGCACCGGATTATCGAGGAATGTATGCTGGCGGCAAATGTATCCGCGTCCGATTTTCTGGCTACGCGCGGCCAGCCCTGCCTCTACCGCGTCCACGCCGGGCCAAACGCGGAAAAGCTGAAAAATTTGCAGAGTTTCCTTGCAGAATTTGGCCTGCAAATGAGCGGCGGGGAGACGCCCAGCGCCAGGGATTACGCGAGTTTGCTCGAACAAATCCGCGCCCGCCCGGACGCCCAGCTTTTGCAGACAGTCATGCTGCGTTCCCTGAAGCAGGCTATGTACAGCCCGGATAACCTTGGTCATTTCGGACTGGCCTATGAGCGTTATACCCATTTCACTTCGCCGATTCGCCGTTATCCTGATCTCCTCGTGCATCGCGCCATCAAGGAGCAACTCGCAGGCAGGCGTTATGAGCCGGGCGACTGGGAGAATATCGGTCTCCACTGCTCCCATGCCGAACGTCGCGCTGACGAAGCCACGCGCGATGTCGTCGCCTGGCTGAAGTGCTACTACATGAAAGAACGGCTTGGCGAGTGCTTTGCGGGGGTGATTTCCGCCGTTACGGCCTTTGGTATTTTTGTGGCGTTGGATGAAGTCTATGTGGAAGGATTAGTGCATGTCTCTGACCTGGGTGAGGATTATTTCCGGTTTGACCCGATCAAGCATCGGATGCAAGGCGAGCGCACTGGCGTTTCTTTCCGCCTGGGCGACCGGGTGCGGGTCAGGCTGGTGAAGGCCGATCTGGAAAGCAAGCGGATTGACTTTGTGCTCGCGCCTCTTGATACAAAACGAATAACGTCGCGTAAAAGCGGGCGAAAAAAATGAGTATGCGCCGCCTTGTTTCAGAGAGGTTTCGGCTCAGGTATATACAGCGTTATTGCGAGCGCAGTAAAGTCATAGGCTGGGATGGAACGAAGTGGAATCCCAGCTTTAAGCATCATCGAAAATTCAAAACGCTGGGATTACTCAGCGCTTCATCGTAAAACTAACTCCAGTTTGAAACCCCGCCCTTCAGGGCGACGCGAAGGTTGGAACCCGGCCTGAGAAGGCCGGGGTTTCGACCGTAGCAATAAGGGAGGGGATGCAAACCCCTTCCTTGTTCGTTTTGAGCGACAGGCATGAATGCCTGTCGCTAATTTCTTGCTGATTTTGCATGTCTTTCAAATCGTTGTTGGCGAAGACAGAGTTCCGGTACATGAGTTATGATGCAAACCAGATTGACACAGTTCGATTTATTCAACAAAGCCCCTTTGTCTCCATTTTTTTACTGCCTGGAAAAAGCCATGAATCAATCCATCAGCTTTTCGTTTTTCCGCAAGATTATCCAGGGCATCGCGTTGGTTGCCGCAACGCTTGCCTTCGCCGCGCCCGGCTACGCGGCCAAACCCGCTGCGCCGCCTGATAAGGATCATCCGTTGGTGGGTCGGTACGAGGGATCGAAACTGATCTTTCACCAGGCGCCCAAGTTTGATGAGCTTGACCTGATCAAAGTCCCGATGGACTGGAGAACTTCCGACAATCCGCCGCAGGTGCTGCGCCTGGAAGGCAATGTCTCGTTTTATTACTACGATTTGCCCGAGGGCCGCACGACGCTCGAAGTGCAGCGCAATTACGAGAGTAGCCTGAAGGCCAAGGGCTTTGAAATACTGGCCAGTTGCGGCACAGCCAACGGCTCGTGCTATACGGACAAAACCGAAAAGGGAGCGCTCCATTTCGCGAGCGCAATCCATGACGCTGCGCGCTGGCCGAATGGGGATGATCCAAATGGCGATTCGATTTTCAACGCAGGCGGGATAGGTTACGCGTGCGAGGATGGAAGCACGCGCTATCTGCTCGCCAAACGCGCGGCCAGCGAGGGGACGACGCATGTGGGCTTGGTCATATGTGATCGTGACACCAGCCGCGCTTTCGTTGCCGTGGTGGAAAGCAAGGCGATGGACGCTGACAAGATCGCCTTCGTCAATGCTTCAGACATGCAAAAAAGTCTGGACGCGACAGGCCGTGTAAACCTCTACGGCATCTATTTCGACACCGACAAGGACACGATCAAGCCTGAATCGAAACCCACGCTCGACGAAATCGGCAAGTTGATGAAGAGCAACCCGCAACTGCGTTTGCAAGTGGTGGGGCATACCGATTCGACGGGCAATGACGCGCACAACAAGGATTTGTCCAACCGCCGCGCCGCGTCGGTGATCCGCGCGCTGGCACAAGCGGGCATCGATGCCAAGCGTTTTGCCTCGCGCGGCGCGGGCGCATCCGAGCCGGTTGCGGGTAACGACTCTGAGGAAGGACGCGCAAAGAACCGCCGCGTGGAACTGGTGCGGCAGTGAAAGAGCCCGGTAGGTTGGGGTGAGCGGAACGCGAACCCCAACACTTTGCTATTCCATGATGATAAAATACGCCTCATCTCCTTACGATCAAACTATCATGCCAATGCGATTGTTTTCTTCCCCGAATGTTGGGGTTCGCAGGTTCACCCCAACTATATGAGCGCCTCCCGTTTGTGCAAGCATTTTTTGACGTTCTGACAAACAAGATGGATTGCAGCTCTATATCCGGCCTTGATGCAGCACAGCTTACCGCTGCGGGCCCTGATGAAATCCG
>Ga0099364_10011335_pt1 | contig 12189 bp, 9 predicted proteins | sample TergutTh196P3_FD_73070 | JGI IMG/M metagenome (GOLD analysis project Ga0099364, IMG submission 73070) | Microcerotermes parvus P3 segment gut microbial communities from Pointe-Noire, Republic of the Congo - Th196 P3 | ecosystem: Host-associated > Arthropoda: Insects > Digestive system > Gut ...
ATCTTTGTGGCCGCCCAAGTCGAACGCAGCGAACTTGCTGCCCGCGTGGTAGAGCGCGTTGCTGGCCACCACGCAGCCTTCCAGGTTGCCCAGCGTGAACCCGTAGAAGGGCGTGGGCGCCTTCGTGGCGTATTCCGCGCGCCCGTACCAGCCATACAGCATATTGCCCACTACAGACACGCCTTTGCAGTCGTACAGATAGATGTGGCAACTATCCTCGTCCAGGCGGTCCGTCCCGGTGGATCGGAACGCGCCTCCGGTGACTGTGGATGCCTTGCAACGGATTAGCTTCACGCCCGGGCCGAAGTTGTGGTCAAACGCGCACCCGCTGAACTGCATAGTGTCCGAGTCGTACAGCACCGCGCCACCCATGCGGTTCCATTCTATGCGGTTGCCCGTGCATGTCACCGTCGCCATCCCGTGACGGTCGACGCCGTGTTGGCTGCCCGCGTCGGCGCCCACAGGCGCCGGGCTGTCGCCGCCCGCGTAAATTCCCGCACCTCTGTTGGCCGTTATCTGGTTGTCGATTATCCAGCCGTCGTACCCGTTTGACCAGTCGATACCGTGCTGCCTGTTCCGCATGATGATGCATCGGCGTATTGCGACCACCCAGACCCAGTCCAGCACAAACCCGGAGCCGCTGAAGTTGGCTATACGGCAGTCCTCGAAGACGATGTTCTGCTCCGTACTTCGGTGTTTTGAATATACGCCGTGCAGGCATTCGCCGACCTCATTACCGAGCAGCGTCAAGCCTATCACCCGCGTCCCCACAGTACCGTCCATGTCAAACAACGCCTTGCCCTCGCCGGGGATCGCCGACAGCACGGCTCTGCCGTCCGCGATAGGGTTCTTTCCGCCGCGCGAACTGTAGCCCCAAGCGGAGTTGCCCAGCAATGTGATGTGGTTTGGCACCTTTACCGGGCGAATATTATACGTGCCCGCCGGGAAGTATACCGTCCCTTCGCTCTCCACCGCGCGAGCCATCGCGTCGACCAATGCGCCCGTGTCGTCAGCCTTACCGTCTCCCTTAGCCCCAAAATCCATGATATTCAAGTATGCCATTTTTTTATCCTCCTTTGGTCACTTGTAATAGTCGATTGTAAAACTCCAGAACCCAGTAATAATGCGAATTTTGGGTACTGGTAACTGCTGAATTTCCTCCATTTTTGTGCTATAATTAAGTTACCAAATCCCATATAACAACAAAAATGGAGGAAAATTCATGCTAAATTGTTATACGCAAATACCTCTCAAAGGTATCTACGACGATGTAGTCTCGGCATTTGAGGCAGATAAGCCCAAGTTTTTACAGATGCTTGATGATTACATCGATTTCGGAAAACTGATACCTTACGAGTTCAGCATGGCGTTCTACCGCAGTTTCGGCAGGCCACGCGAATACAGCCTTGAAGGATTCATACGCCTCCTTGTGCTACAAAAAGTCCTAGGGGTTCCTACTGATAGCCTGATGTTGCATTTTCTATCCCTGAGCATTGAATTGAGAGAGTTCTGCGGTTTCACAAAAGTCCCCGACGCGCCAATGATCACGCGGTTCAGGCAGGATTTCGTCGGCTATATAAAATTAATGTTCGACAGGCTGGTCGAAATTACAGAGCCGATATGCCGCGAAATCGATGGCAAAAAGGCCGACTACCTGATCTACGACACCACCGGGATCGAAGCCTATGTCGCCGAAAACAACCCAAAGTACCTAAACTCCATTCTCAGCCAGTGCAAGAAGGCCGCCAAGGCCAACCCTAAAATTAACCCCCATGCGCTGGCATACTCAAAGATGCCCGACGCCGCCGGCGCCAACCCTTTCGTAAAGCAACAGTACGCCAACGGCCACTTCTGCTACGCCCATAAGGCCGGTATATTGACCAATGGGCTCGGCATCGTCCGGGACATAGCCTTCTTCGACGACAGTTTCAGGATAAAACATCCCGAAATCGTCCATTGGAAAACTGACAACCCCGAGCTTGACAAGGAAATTGGCGACTCAACCTCCCTGAAGCCCGTACTCAAGGATTTTTATAAAGCTCATCCCGGTTTCTCATACAAGACCTTTATCGCAGACTCGGCGTTTGATTCCTATGACAATTACGGAATGCTACGTGATGACTTCCTTTTCAACCGCGTCGCAGTACCGCTTAACCCAAGGAACTCTTCCGCCAGCCACGGCGAGTATGATGACAACGGCGTCCCGGTGTGTCCCATTGACAGGACCCCTTTTACCTACATCGGCCCTGCAGGGGGCAAGAACCGGTCACAGCGCTTCAAATGGGTCTGCCACATGTCAAAACGGATCGCCGGGACCTCTTCCCGCCTCTGTTCCTGCCCTACGCCCTGCACTGACGCAATCGGCGGCAGGTACGCCTACACCAATCCGGACAGGGATTTCCGTATCTGCCCCGGCATCCCACGCGGCACCGAGCATTGGGACAATCTTTACAACCATCGCGTTACAATCGAAAGGACTATAAACCTTCTAAAAGATCCTTTCGGCGTGGCTTGCCGCAAGTCCTTGTCTGCGAGGACCGCGAAGGCCGATCTGTTGCTTGCCGCTATCACGCAGATGATCGGTGTCGTTATCGCTCATGCCATACAAAAGCCTAAATTATACAAATCAATACGCAAGCTTATAGCGTAACGGGAAACGGCACGTATTTAACCTGTCAAAAAGACTGGCATTCGGATTTGCCTTGAATGTCAGCTTTGCTATGCCAATTGCAAGCCTTCTTTATTGTTTTTTCAAAGTACATTCTTTGCTTTACTTAACTAAAATAAATGTCTTGTTAATAGTTTGTTCTATTACCATTTCTTGCCATGAGCTTGCTATGTTTTTTTTATTACTTTTACAATCACCTAATATGAACAGCTTTACTTAATGCTAACAGCTTTGTTAATATGCCGTTATATAACCGCTATCCTTTGATAGAGCCTATCATGACGCCTTTTATAAAAAACCTTTGCAAGAACGGGTAAAGTAAAATTATCGGCCCTATGGATATCATAGCCGTCGCAAGGCGTATCCCGATCGTCGGGATGGTAATGGGCCCCAGCGCAGCGCGGGCGGCGGAGTTCATGGACGAGGTCAGAAAGTCCACTTGTTGTTGGAGCCGCATGATCAAAAACTGCAGCGTAAAAAGCTTCCGATCGTCAATGAACAGCAGCACCCGGTACCATTCATTCCAATAGCCCATAGCCGAGAACAGCCCGATTGTGGCCAAGATCGGCTTGGCCAGCGGTAATATAATGATCCAAAATATCCTTATGTCGCTGGCGCCGTCTATCTTCGCGGACTCTGACAGCGATGCGGGGATAGTCGCGAAGTAGTTCCTCATGAGGAACATGTTGTATGCGTTTAAGGCGCCGGGGATGATAAGCACCCATATACTGTTCCTCATCTGTAGCAGCCGGGTTATTAATATGTAATTCGGCACAAGCCCGCCGTTGAACAGCATCGTTATATACGCAAAAAATGTTATGTGGTTTCGATATTTCAATGTACGGACCGTCACGGGGTATGCTAGCGACGCCGTCAGCAAGACAGTCAGGGAGACGCCTGCGATTGTCGTTACAATAGTGATCCTATACGCGTTCAGCACCTCGGACGTCCCCGTGAATATCAGCTTGTAGCTGGTCAAGTCAAAGTTGCTGATCCACAGCCGGTAGCCTTCGCGTATCAGGGTATTTTCATTCGTAAACGATGACACCAGCGCCACCCAAAGCGGTAGTAGGCAAAACAGCCCAAACACAAAGCAAATGGCTGTGGCGATTAGCCCAACCAACCTGTCCGGTACAGAATTGTTTTTGCGTAAATCCAAAGCGTTGGCCCCTTTTCATTATTTGCTACAACGATTGTCGATTGCTGCGATTACAAAGGAAGCTTTATTTACCGCGACTGCCGTTTAACTTTATAAACACGACTGCAGCGAAATCCACCATATCAGCTATATTTTCCTAAAACAGGGCTGAGTCTGCATCCATTTTCTTAACAACTGCGTTGGTGAGAATGACCGCCAAAAAACCCAGCACGGACTGGAACAGGCCTACGGACGATGACATGCCAATGTCGTTGTTCATGCGCAGCGCGCGGTAGACATATATGTCGATGACGTCCGTTGTCGACCTCAGCATGGGGTTGTCGCCGACGAGCGCGTATATCATGCCGAAGTCGCCGTAAAAGATGCTGCCGACGCTTATGATAAGGAGCATCACCGCCGTGGTCCTGAGCAGCGGCACCGTTATATATCGGATGCGACCGAACCGGCTGGCCCCGTCTATGACAGCCGCCTCGTATATTTCCTGATCGATGCCGGTGATCGTCGCTAGGAATATCACCGTCCCAAACCCCGCGCCCTTCCACAAGCGCAGCAGCACAAGCAGCAGTGGCCAGACGGAGGCCGTCTGGTAAAAGCCGACCGGTTTGCCACCTAAAAACTCGATAAATTTGTTGATTAACCCCTCATCCGTCGAAAAAAGCGCGATTGAAAATATAGCGACGACTGTCCACGAAATAAAGTTCGGCAGGAACATGAACGACTGCGTTACTTTTTTGGCTATTCGCAGCGACATCTCATTCACTGACACGGCCAGCACCATCTGCACCAGCAGCCCAGTCGAAATAAAGAGCGTGTTTAAAAATATGGTGTTTGCGGTGATGACCATCCAGTCGCGCGAGGTAAAGAAAAACGCGAAGTTCCGAAAGCCGACGAACGGGCTGCCCAGCCCGAAAAAAGGCGCCAACGGGTTGTATTTGACAAAAGCTATATAGATACCTGCCATCGGCAAATAGTTGAAGACAACAAAGAATAAGATTCCCGGCAACGCCAATAAATAAAGATACCTGTTGTGGACGATTTCCTTGAAAAAAGGTCTGCCTTTGTTTTTATTTTTGCCCCCGTGTGCAACCGATGCCAAAATGCCCCCTTTTCGCGTGTGGCGAATTTAATAGATGTATATGCGAATGATGGATATCATATGAATAATAATATCAATATATTCATCTATCAATCAACTATTTGCATGATTTAATGAGTAGCCGCTCAGGTCGCCGTACAGTGTTTCGATTGATTCCACCGGCGCGCCGCCGCCAATGCCATCCGCAGGCGTCTCGCGGCGGTATATGCCCCAGCCGTCGGCGCAGCAGAAGAAGCACGAAAAATTATCGGCGTTTATCGCGGGCTTAAAATAGAGGACTTTATTCACCGCGTCGCAGCGGAACCCCGACAGCGCCAGCAGCACCGCGTAGCTGGAGAGCGAGCGGGCGTAGTGGTGCCCGCACTCGACCTCGTTCCACGGGCTGCGCTCGACGCCGTCGTGGCGCGCCCGCGCGGCTTCGACCACCTTCAGCCCCTCGTCGACGTAACCTTCGTATATGAGGTGCGCCGCGACCTGGTACTCTATACCCGTCCACACCTCGTCGCTATACACGAAGGGGATTTCCGGGCGGCCGCCGCCAGGCCAACTGCACAGCAGCAGCCCACGGTTTTGGTTGAGCGCGTACATGCGCTGCAGGTTCGTTATGTCGCTGAAATCTTCGACAAAATTATATTTAAAAACAGAGCGCACAGCGCTTTTGACGTTCGCCTCGTCCAGCACGTAGCCGAGGCCGCAGGCGTGGGCCTGGTACTGGCCCATCAATTGGTCTGCCAGGCAGCCCGCACCGTACTGATACTTATACTCGTCGACGTCGCCGATGAGCTGGACATAGTATTCGCCGTTGAACGTCATCTCGTCCAGTTTATTGGCGCCCCGCTTGCGGATCTCCGCATACCGCGCGGCGCTTGCCGCGTCGCCAAGATACGCGCTGATCTCCTCGCCGGCGCGCAGCGCCGCATAGAAGATGGAGTTGAGCATGCTGCTCATCCCATAAAACTCGATGTCGTAAGTATTGTGCTGCTCGCCCTCCATCACGCCGTCGCCGTCGACGTCCCAGTGCGTGAACGCGTACTCCAGGGCGAGCTTCGCCTTGGGCCACATCTCTTTTATGAAAGCGTCGTCGCCGCAGAGCTGCCAGTCCCTGTACAGCCGGACAATCGTCCCGAGCTGGCCGTCTGTCGCGGGCGGCAGCGTGTGTTCGGGGTCGTTCAAATAGCGGTGGGCGCGGAAGAACATCCTGCCGTCGTCCTCTGTCTCGTAGAGGAACTCCGTCCTGCGCATCGAGCGCTCCAGCTCCGGAAACAGATACGCCATTGTCTGGGCATAGTTCCATACATGCGTGCAGTTGCCGTCGCAGCAGCCGCCCCCCGAGTCGAAGCAGCCCTCCCAGCCGAAAAATGTGCCGTCTTCAACGCGGAAGCACGTGTTGCTGCGTATGACAGTGATGTTGGCCGACACTGCGTCCAGAACGTACTCGGGCATCGAGCCGCCCATGAGCGCGTCCGCGAAGCTGCGGCTCAGTCCCTCCAGGCGGGGCAGGTTGTCTATGAGGTATTCGGCTGTCTTCAGCGGGGGGCCGAATTTGGCGTAGTAGTTCCTGATGATTGCAGGCTTGGCAGGTTCATTGTCGCCGCCGCAACCACAATTGTCATCGCAGTTACAGTCGTCCTCGCATTCGCAGGTGTCTTCACAATCACATCCATCTTCGTTACTAAAACCGTCGTCGCATCCGCACTCTTCATCACAATCGCACTCCGGCTCGCACCCGCACCCGTCGTCGCACCCGCATTCCGTCTCGCAACCACAGCCGTCGTCGCATTCGCACCCTTCGTCGCATTCGCACGCGTCCTCACAATCGCAAATAGGCGCGTTCTGATCCCAAGACCAGCGGCGGTTCGGGTGGTACCAACTAATGACAAACTCAAAGCATGCGGTATCGCCGACCGCAACCTCCTTTTTGACGCACAGGGACGCAACGGATAGCGGGCTTGCGTGCAGCCTCCTGCCCTTGCCCCGCAGCTCCCGCCCGCCCGTCAAGGCGCCGTCGCCGACAAAATCGTTCCAAAAATCCTGCAGCCCGTCCCACCACGCGCCCTCGTTCCAGTACTCAATGTGGCTCACCCCAGCGCCCTCCGTGGTGAGCAGCGCCATTTCCAGATAATCGTGGCTCCTCTCCGTTTTGCCCGACGGTGTAAAGCTTATGCCACGGAATTTCGCCTTGTCCACATATGTGTTGACGCCTTTGCCGTCGAACTGTGCCCTCGACCAAATGTCCCGCTCCTTTATGTGGCAGAGGTTCGCCATGGACCCGGCGACGCTGACAGCCAGCGGCCCGCCGGATATATTTTTAATGGAGTACCTGAGCACAGCGACCGGCAGCGACGAGTCGTCGGTGTTAAGCGGGATCATTGGAGTGAACGCCTCGATAGCGGCCTCCACGGGCATGCCGTCGTCGGTGAGCCTGTAGCTGACGAACGGGTAGCTGCCCGTCATTTCGGAGCGGCGGAAGCGGGGTAGCCCGCCCACGTCTGTGACATTCGCGCCGTGCGAAAAATCGAACGGCGGCGCGAGCTGCGATTCGAGCGCCTTAGCGCGGACATCGCCGCCCGGGCCCTCCGTCCGAACGGCGAAAAAGGTATAAGGCCCCCGCCCGCCCTTGTTCGGCTTGTTCCACAGCTCAAAGTCGCGCAGGGCTGCGTTCTGATCCATCGATATATTACCTGTCCCAATGCCGCCCAGTAAAAACCGGGCGGCCGACGCGTTATTATCAAATGCTTTCATGGCAATCCCCCGAGGCATAATAATGTAGCAACATCCTATCACAATCACTTAACGTGTTTCTGTGCTTATTGGAAAGTTATGTCCAGCGGGTCGCGCTCGACCAGGCGCCTGTAGGTGACGGCGGGGATGCCCGCCATCATGGCGCCGCGTATGCATTTGTCTTCCGGAAGGCCAATAAAATCTGCGAAGGGGCCCGCGTACTCGGGATCGCACGCAAGCCGCTCGAATATACCCGCCCAACATGTGGCATAGCCCATCACCGGCGCCATCAGCGCGATGAACGTGAGCGCGAACTGGGCGTTCTCCCTGCCCCGGTGGTCATGCTTTTTGCTGAGCGCAAAGATCAAGCTCGTACAGCCCCGGAACAGGCCGTCATAGCCGGTCTCCCGGTACGTCTTGACACAAGCCGCAATCCATGCAAGATCGGGGTTCTTCGGGCAGAACTCGTCCGCCGCCTCACAGAACACGTCGATGAGCCGAACGATTTTTTCGCGCCCCTCCAGCACATGGAAGCTGACGCCCTGCGAGTTGCCCCCTGTCTGCGGAAATCTGCCAATATCCACAAGCCGCTTCATCTGGTCCTGCGGGATGGGCTCCGGCTTGTACAGCCTGACGGAGCGGACCTGGCGCAGATAGTTTTCCGCCTGCTCGTATGGCGGCAAAGGCATGATTAGCGGCTGTACCGGGGAGAGCGGGTGATCGATGGCGTCGACGGGGCAAACAGCCACGCAATGCCCGCATTTATTGCATTTTTCCAGGTTGAGGGCGGGGCCGTCGTCGGTGATTTCAATAGCGCCGCGCATATAGCCGCAGACATCCAAACATAAATTACATTTTATGCATTTTGAAGCAGCGTTCATAAGGCCGGTGTCCTTTCGCGTCCAATTTTTATGATTATATAAAAAATTATGCGACGATGTCTATAATACAAAAATAGCGCTACGGATTTTGCGCTATTTTGTAATATAGATTAATAAAGTTTATTGTTATCCATGCAGAAAAAGCAACATTAGTCCCTTCAATCGATTAGAAGCGCCGACTGGTGTGGCCGCCCCCGCCGCTTCTGGTAGATCCGCCTCGTGATGCGGAAGTGGAGCTGGTCGAACGCTCGATCTTCCTCCTGGTCACGGTGCGGTATAGGAACAGGTCCTGCTGGCCCGTGAGGTTGAACCCACCTTCGGGGATATAGCGGTCGGCGGCGCGGGCCATCCTGGCGGACTTCATCTGGCTCTTCCACACAAGGCATATGCCGAGCGCGACAATCAACGCCACGACGGCGGAGCCTCCCAGTTTCGTTAGCAACTCCCGCCTCCGTACGGCGGGATCGCTGCGTTCGCTGATCGGCGTCCCGGCTGCAGCCAATGCAAAGTAGTCCCCGACTTTTTCATAAAACATAGCGGAAGCGTCATAATATTCATTGTTGGCCATCAGCGGTACGATAAATTCGTCCAGCAGTAGCTCCGCGCCGTAAGGCGTAAAAGCCTTGTCTGCAAAGCCCCAGTACGCCAAATCCAGCTCGCGTGCCACGACGCCTATCAACAAAAGGGCGCAACTCCTGTCGGGCCCGTAACCCAGCCTGTAGTCGCTGTAGTATTTATTGGCCGCCTGCTCCGCGCTCATGTCGCCGAAATCGTCGACGAGGATGACGCGCACTTCGCACTCATATTCGTTAAGCAGCCGTTCCGCCCTAATCTCCAGCCGTTCAAGCTGGCTGTCGGACAACACCCCCGAAAAGTCGGCGACATAGCTGCCAAGGCCGTTGTTGTCGGTAGAGGTTGCTACAGCTATATAAACAGGGGAGGCTGCGGCTAAAATAACTACAGCGGCAAATACAACAATGATTAATGATCTTGCTATCCTTATTTTCATATGCCCCCCTACAGCAGAAACACGGCAATCAAGCTGAACACGGTCATCGACACGGCGAATATGCCGGCGAACCACATCCAGAACAGTTGCCAGTCCACAGGCAAATCGCCGATGAGCTTCCCGGTTTGTCCGTTCATCGCAAAAAGGAAGTTTTTGTCTTTCCATTTGGTTGACAGCATCCAGACCGGCAGCATCGCGTACCTGACATCGCCCCTCTTTAACTGTATGTTTGAATATTCGCGCGTCAGGGACGTATAGCCGACGGCGGTGGCGGTAAAAGCGTCCTCCGTGCTGACGGTGATGCGCTCGTTGGCGCGCTTGCTGCAGGCCTCGGCGTCCTGGTCGTATTTGTCGGCAAAGAAACCGGGCAGATACGCCGAGGAAAATTCCCTCAGCTCTGCATATTCATACGGCTCGACGGCGTCCATGTGCGCATCGGGCATTTTCGTGGAGGCGTCGACAGGCACTTTCGCGAACGCGACGGTGCCTTCGCGTACGACGCGGTAGTGATCGGTCTCCGTAATCCTGTAGTCGCCCCTGGTGTAGCTGCGCATCTTGGTGGCGCGGAACCGCATGTAGGCGTCGGTGTCGGCGTCATAGAGCCAGAATGGGACGTATACGCCTTTTATTTCTTCCAGGTGATTTGCGTCCGCGAACGATTTTGGCAGAAACTTTTTCTTGCTGTAGTGCTTCTTCAGCGCCTCGATTGCGTGGTTTTTGTCCAGTTTGAACGGGATCACGTAGTCCGGCTTTAGCTGACCGGAAAACTGCCCCGGCACGACGGTGGGGTTGCCGCAGTACAGGCACGACGTCGCCGCTGTGGTGTCGTCGCAGATGATTTCCGCCGCGCAGGACGGGCACGAGTAGCCCCTCATGTGCGAGGCCTCTTCCTCGCCCCAGCCGCTGCCAGCCATCGACGTGTCCCAGCGCGGCTCCGTCCCGGCGGATGCAGCCGCTTGCTCCTTGTCGGCGTAAATTTGCTCAATGACGCCGGTTTCGTACTGCGTTCCGCAGTGCTCGCATTCAATCTGTCCGGACTCCCCCGCAAACCGCAAGGGGCCCGTACAAGCGGGGCATTGATAATTTGTCACCTGTGGAGCCATATGCATATTTACCTTTCTATTTATATGGTGCTATGGTGCGTGCTACCGGGGACAGTCGACCCTACGGTCTGTATATCGCATCATTACGGGCGCGGCTTGCCGCAGTCGGCGCAGAATTTGCCTGTGTTGCCGGCATGCCCGCACTCGCATGTCCATTCCGCCGGGGGCGCGGGTTTACCGCACTCGGCACAGAACTTGCCGCTGTTGACCGCTCCGCATTCGCAAGTCCAGCCCGCCGGTTGCGCCGGCGCCGGCATCGGTTTGCCGCACTCCGCGCAAAATTTGCCTGTGTTGCCGGCATAGCCGCACGAGCAAGCCCAGCCAGCCGCCCCAGCCGAGGGCCCCGCTGCCTGTGCGGGCGCCTGCGCAGCCGCCTGCTGCCCGCCGCCCATCTGCCCGCCGCCCATCTGCCCGCCGCCCATCTGCTGACCGCCCATTTGCTGTTGTTGCATTTGCTGCTGTTGCTGCCCCATCGCGAACAGGTTCTGTGCGTTCATCCCGCCCGCGTTGCCGGCCATGTTCATGCCCATGAACGCCATAGCCGGCCCGCCCGCGCCCTCGTTTGCCGCAGCCGACTGCATCGCGGTTGCCTGCGCGCCCACGAGGTGCGCCGCCGCCATGTTGGGGTTGCGGAACATGGCGTTGCGCTGCACTTCTTTTATCATGTTCTCGTCTTCTTCGCTGGCCTTCACGCTGGAGACGCCGAACGAGACGATTTCAATGCCGCGCAGCTCGCCCCATTTCTTACTTAGCACGTCGTTCAGCGCGTCCGCCATTTCCGACGTGTGCCCCGGCAGCGCGGAGTAACGGATGCCCATGGCGGATATCTTCGCGAACGCGGGCTGCAGGGCAGTCATCAGTTCGGACTTAAGCTGCCCGTCGATCTGCTCGCGCGTGTACGCGGCCTCTACATTGCCGCAAACATTCGTGTAGAATAATATGGGGTTGGTGACCCTGTAGCTGTACTCGCCGAAGCAGCGGATGGCGATATCCACGTCGAGCCCGACGTTCGCGTCGACGACCCGGAACGGGACGGGCGACGGGGTGCCATACTTATTGCCGAATAGCTCCTTCGTCTGGTCCATCCATATCGCTATTGCTTCTCCAAGACCATGACGTTGTCATCTTCGCTGATAGTGATCCTGTCGCCCTCGATCGCGCCAATCATCTCGACTCCTCCGGAGTCGACCATCGTGAGGGTTGGTCCGGACAGCTTGTACGTCCCGGAGTCCGAGTCTTCAAACAAAGTAGCCGTATATGTTCCATCTTCTTTGAAGTCGATTTTGTTGCTGGCGGCGTCTAGCCCTAAAGCCGTCATCTGATCCAAATCGTAGGTGGCGCCCTCGATCGCCAAGGACACAAGCGAGTAAGTCCCCGACAACGTCGGTTCTCCTCCTCTGCCGCCGCCTCCGCCGCCGCCTCCGCATCCGGCGAGGATCGATACGCTGAGCGCGAGCGCCATCGCAAGCGCAAGCGCAAGCGACACTGGCAGTCTTTTCGTCTTCTGCAACGCTGGCAGTCTTTTCGTCTTCTGCAACGCTGGCAGTCTTTT
>Ga0099364_10011336_pt1 | contig 12188 bp, 9 predicted proteins | sample TergutTh196P3_FD_73070 | JGI IMG/M metagenome (GOLD analysis project Ga0099364, IMG submission 73070) | Microcerotermes parvus P3 segment gut microbial communities from Pointe-Noire, Republic of the Congo - Th196 P3 | ecosystem: Host-associated > Arthropoda: Insects > Digestive system > Gut ...
TGGGCATTTTCTTTTGACCACTGTGTTATAACCCCGGTTTCTATTGACGACCCTTCTCCCCGCAACAGCGACTGGTAGACGCTGGCGGCTATTTTACATACTGGAGGCTCATCAGACAGGCAGTAAACCGAACAATTCCACATACCAATATCCTTGCATGCGTCAATGCGTTTTAATTGCATATCCAATTTTTCAAGGATGTTTTTAATACTTTTGTCTTCAAGTGTTCTTTGTATACTCCAGGTTTTCCCTTTTGTCTCACTTTCTGTATCAGTATTCTGATCCGAAGTGGTATCAACTGTACCTGTCGTATTTGCTATACCTTTTGCGGTGCTTTCATTGGTACCTGAAGTATAACTATTACTCTTTGAACGAGAATACCCTAAGTTATAACTGGAATTTTTACCAATACTTAGACCCAAAAAATTTATCCCTGCACTTTTCCCAGAGCTATAACCAACATTAAAAGTATTAGATGAAGTGTGTGTATGGCTGCTAAAACTGCCTTTTGTGTGCGTTAATGATTTAGTGACACTCTCATTTATTGATTTAGAAAAACCCTTGGTAATGCTTTTGCTTACACTATCGCTTACATTTTCCCCGTAGGATAGCTCGCAAGTGGCAAGCGGTGTAAGCTGCGAATACATATCTTCATATTCTTTTTTTATATAATCAATCTGTTGTTGGCTTACCGGATCAGCGATAAGAAGCAAGGAATATTTTTCTCCCTGCATTGAGTTTACTAATTTTTCAAGACCCTGGATAAATAATTTTTCACGATTTTCTTCTTCTGAACGCAGAGCGGCAATACCGGTTACCGTGCAGATATGTTTTTCCTGCCTTTCTTCAAATTTAACATTAGAAAAGACGCTTTCCATTATTTTTCCGACGGTTTTTTCACCCATTCTATTTGTTTTAGTTCCCGGAAAATTGCCTTTAAGTGTTTTTTCCAATGTTTCTTCAGATTGTTCAAGTAATTCAATGCTTCTTTCAGGCGGTGTTTTAGTGCCAAAGTAATAGCTAACATCTTTTCCATCACTGTGAATAAGTACCAACATTGACCCGCCGCAGCTCGCTACTGCATGAAAAACGCTCGCCATTTTATCACGGTTATTTTCATTTTTTTCCGTTACAATCCGTTCAACTTTAAAAAAACGTGCAATTTTTTCAACCTCGAGGTTATTAATTTCATCCGGACATGGGATAACCTGCATATTGTCCAGATATTCAAGGTACGTTTTATGCACCACGGCATCTGCCAGCTCAAGTGCGGAAAATATCTCTTCATTAACAGCAATTTTTTGCTCGTCTACAATGGCAGGAAGAGTTTCACTCATTGTTTTCTCCTTGCATACCGGCTATTTCCGATAAAAGCTCAGAAATTAATTCATTTTTTGATTCGAGTTGCCAGATTTCCTTTTCAAGAGATAACTTATCTTCCAAACAAACGGCATTTTTTTGTTTAGCTATTGTTTCCATGTAAGAAGCGACAAATGTCTTAAATTCATTTTCATACGAATTTTTTATCTGTTGCAGCGATTCACAACAATAATGCTCAACATCGTCAATAATGGTATAAATATACGATTGGGATTCATCAAATATCTTTTGGATTGTTATAATAGTTTTTTCCCTGTGGTTGCTCATGCCCACAGCATTCATTCCCTTGGTATTAGATATTTTTTTAGTTAACCCATTCCATGGTTTATTATCTTTATCATTAATAAAAAATTGATTTTTATGAACATATTTTGGGACCTGTAATCCATCAATTTTTACTGTAGAACCAGATAAATACTCAAAAATATTATTATTGAATATATCACAAATATTATCAAAAGCAGTATTTAAATAATCTAATATAAGTATGGATATTTTTTTGAATTCTTTTTCAAAACATTTAAATAATATATTATAGTTTGGTATTTTACCATTATCATCAGACCACCTGCCCATTGTTGCAAATCCTAGATCGTTTTCACAAAAATAATCAAATAATGAATTTACAAATTCTGAATTAAATTTATTACAATCTCGGTTGCTTGATATAAGTTCTTTTAATAATGATTTATCAGGTAAATTAGATAAAATGAAATTAAGCCTATCAGACATCAAAGGCATTTCTTTTTCAACAGGAATCAATACCGCCTCTTGTTTGATTTTTAATATATCATTCTTAATTTTAACGAACGCTTCATTATATGTGTTTTCCAATACTTCGTACCCTTTGGAAAATACACTTTCTAGCGCATCAAACTTTTCATTATCCGCTAATTCAACCATTACTTTTTCCAGATTCAATTTCTTGGCGTTTATTTCGGTTTTATATTCGGTATACTTGGTGTTTGCATATTCAGAAATTTCGCTTAGCGACTGAGGATAACGTATTACTTCTTGCAAAAGAATTTTAACACCTTCATTATGAGTATTCCATTCATCAAATGCCCTTTTTACTAACTCATAATCAGATTTTGTTCCAAAAAATTGCACTGTACATTCGGACCCAGAATCAAAATTACATTTTTTGACAAGTTCAGGAAAAAAACTGCCTATCCATTCCAGCAGACAGATTTCATTTCCGGTTCCAAAACAACGTAATGTTGCTGTATCTTCGTCAATTGTAAGAATACTTTTAATATTAAAAGCATCATATTTTAATTCAACCTTTGTCATACATCCTCCTAACTTTTTCACACTCATTTTTCACCATTTCCACCAGTTCGCGTGGTTTCAAAACCTTCACTGTATGCCCCTGCCCCAAAACCCAGCGCAGCACCTCCGGTATCTGCGTCGTAGTAAACTTAATATCTACACTGCCGTCTTTATTTTCTTTAACGATCTGGCTGCTGTGCCATTGCCGGTCAAGAGCGTATATTCCTATTTCCTTTTCAAAACGCAGTTCCACTGTTCGGGCAGTTCGTGAAGAAGCCCAAACGCCCATCTCCTTGTCGAAATATATATTGGGATTAAAATTGGCGGGTATGATAAAATTACCCTTGCCTAATACAACATTCTGTATTCTTGAAAAGGCAAACATCCTCGGCTCCTGCCGTTCATGGCAGAAGCCAATGAAATACCAGTTTCCCCGCTGGCATATCGCGTGGTAAGGATTAACGTTTCGCTTCGTGTATTTACTTTGTTCAAGGGAACGGTATTCAAAACTGATGGTACGCTTTTTTTGCAAAGCATTAAAAATAGTTTGAAATACATTAAGGTTTATTTTCCCTGCTTGGTCAGGTATAAAAGTAAGCTGGGAGCTTAAGAAGCCGGTATCCGCACTGATGTTGTCGGGCAGGCATTGGACTATTTTAGAAAATATAGTCCGCAAAGCCCCCTCAAGCGGGGTATTACGATATTGGTCCAAAAGCTGGTCAAAAAGGGCAATGGAAAAAAGCTCCCCTTCGGTGAGGGGGACGCCTTTCATAAAATAGTTTTCCTCGGTGTAGTAGTAGCCTCTGTGAACCGGGTCGTATTCCAAAGGTGCGCCGAACATATCCCGCATATATTCAATATCCCGCTGAATAGTACGCGGATTAACTTCGGCTAAATCTGCTAACTTATTGGTATTGAGGTATTTCCCGGAACGGACGGCTTTGTCAATTAAGAGGAGTCTATTTGTCCGGACCTTTTGCTCCATATTCATCCCTGCCATTTTTATTTTAAAAGCTCCTTTTAGCTTTTATTATCCACTTTTATGTACGACAAATAGCGTCGTACCTGAAAAATTATCAAAATATTAAAAACAACTGCCGGTATTAGAAAATATTCCAAAATGGCATCTTCCTGACAGGAAACATAATAAAAACCCACCAGTAAATATGATTATCTCATAGTAAATAGAAAATTGCAACACATAGAAAGTTGGGAAATCTATACCATATACCTATATTGAACGAGGGACGTAAAGTAGGGTATGACGAATATACGAGAACTTTTTGCTGGGAATCTCAAAAAATACCGTCATGCCGTAGGTCTGTCCCAGGCAAAATTGGCTGAAAAGGTTAACACCAGTACTCATTATATCGGGATGCTGGAAATCATGAGAAAATTTCCTTCTCCAGAAATGATGGCTCGGATTGCGTCAGCATTGGGTATTGATACTACAGAGCTGTTTCTAAAGGAAGTCACGCCGAAAGAGGCTATCAGGTCTTACCGAAAGGCAGCTCTTGAGGATATTCAATGGGCAGTTGAGCGGGTCTTTGAAGACCGGTATCGGGAATTGGATAAGGATAATCAGGCAAAGTGATAATTAACGGTTAGTTGCTATCTTGTAGCATTTGTTAAAATGCCGGGATTATCGGCAGCGTATTTTAATACGTCCGCCATAATGCCTGAATACCCGCGTCCCAAGGATTTGTATTTTTCCAATACATCGGGCTGGATGCGAAGCGCCACTATAGGCAAAGGGCTACGCCGGTTTTTCTTACGTTCCCGCGCCATTGCTGCAAATTCGGCAAGGGCTTCCGGCGTGGACGGCGGACAATCGGGATCGTAAACAGGGGGCAGTTTCTTTGCCGCCCTGATTTCCTCTTTCATCTGTTTGCGTTCTTGTTTAGTCGGCTTTTGACCAACCCTTATTGTCGATGTTATAGTACCCATTGTAACTTCTCCTTTCCGCCTTGTTTGCCAGGCGAGCCGTAATTATGCGCGTCTCATTTTCTGCTTCGCACTCCGTATATACCACAAATAAAATACCTTCAGCCATTCCCAAAGACTGCCAGCGTTCTTCACCTAAAATATTACTTTCGCTGCGGTCAATGCGTTCCAGTCTGTTTGAATCCGCGAATATGAAGCGGGCAGTCTCAAAACCGATTCCATGTTTGCGTTTATTTTCTGCATTCTTGTCTTCGTCCCAGACTATCCGGCGCTCTTCCATGCTTTAACTGTATAACTTACAAGTATAACTTGTCAAGGGGTTTTTGAAAGTTTTGTAGATTCTCGGCAGCCTTATTAAATGAGGCATCTTGTCACACGGACGAATGGATGTCGGATTAGACTTTTTAAGACATTAAATGTGTATGATTAGGTATAAATATTGGCTTATTTCCCTTTAATTTAATTAAAATAATTTCATTATTATTGAAATTATTTTAAAGATATTGTATGGTTTTAACGGGGTATTTATGTTAACAAGATTAGGTAAATTTCTGGATAATTTGTGTACCAATGCAGGTATAACCCAGAAACAATTGGCTACAGCAATAGGTTGTTCTGCAGGAACTCTTTCAAACTATATGAACGGGAAAACCGTACCGGAGTTCGATTTATTGGCAAAATGTGTTGACCTTTTTGATATTGAGGGGAAGTACTTAAAAGCATTCTTTACCTGTACATTTGCAAGCACTGTTAAAAGCAATCAGAAAATAGTCATTGATACAAGGTATTTTCAAGAGGAAAGACTTGATTTACTGGTAAAGGTTCTTGTGTTTTTGTTATTGTTTAGTGAAAAAAATATTGTGAAATATCCAAGTGGATTAGATTCGTTCTACAGATTAAGAGATAAAATTCGAGAATGTTTTCAATCACCGGGAGAAAGCACTAATTGGGAACTTGAAAAACCAATCATTATAGACAACAGCGATAAATAAACAAAAGCCCCCTTGCCGAGAACACTTCGAGGTCAAACCTTATATCCTTGTAAAATACCCATTGCTTTCAGATTGACCGGAAGCTTTCTTCTTCAATTCAAGGGCTTCTTTTATGGTGCAATTAATAAAAACATCACGCAAGGGTATTCCCTTATTTATTTGCGAGTTTGCATAATCTATATGTGCTTTCATTTTGGCTTTGTCATCTTCATCCATTTTCTTCAATTCTTCCTTAGTATAAAAAACATACTTATCCAGCATTGAAATAACAGGTTCGGCATATTCATCAACAAACAAAGCATTGTCCAAACTGTTAACCTGTATATAGGTGGTTTTGGAATTATCGCCAAGCTTATGACCCATGTAATATTCAGCCAAGTCATTACTTAAACCCAGCATGGTTCTGAATGTCTTTCTGAATGAATAAAAGGAAATGCCTTTTCCGGCTTCTTTTATTTTTTTCACATCCTCATGTAATGCTTTAATATCAACAATTTTCTCTAATAATTCTTGGTCTGTGGCAAAGAATTCAGGAAAAGCATCCTTATGTTTTATCAAGCTTAGAATCAACAGAACTACTTTGTCAAATGATTTTGGGTGTAAGAAACCATCAATTTCGCCTGTGTCTATATCCGCTTTTTCCTTGCCAAATAAAAAATTAGTATCTCCAATTTTACCATATAGTTCTTCTTTTCTGCGAATATAAAACTTGACTGCTTCAATGGTATAGTGGTGAAGCGGTATTTTTCTGTATTTGCTTTCTTTTGATTTGTTAAAATATTCAGTCTTTTTATTCCACACCTTTAATAAAAAAGTTTCTCTTTCCTCAACACCGATAAAATCTTCTCTTTTTAATCTTGATATTTCACTGTTTCTCATTCCAGTATTTAATGCCAAGATACTAACAGTAAATGGAAAAATATAATATTCAAATATTATTTTCCGTTCTCTTACACTCAATTTGGAAAAAGTTTTTGTTGGGGCAAATGGGTTTATAAACTTTACCAGAACAAGAGGGTCAATAAGTCTCTTGTGGGGATAAATACCTTTAAGTTTTTCAACCGGTAAAATCTCTGCATCTTCTTTTTCCTGTTTTCCTGAAATCCGTATTAAAGAAGTGCCTTTTGAATAGGGCAAGCTATTTAAAAGTTTGTTTCTTATGTGGTAATCAAAAATACGGAGGAGATATATTAGCCGGTTGTTTATGGTTTTATCTTTTAATCCTTTTGCCTGAAGATATAATTTAAAACCGCTGTAAACCGATGTTGTTATCTCGCTTATATTCTTTATCTTCTTATCCTGCAAATATGGGATTAAGTTCTCTTTTATAAATGTCTGTGCTTCTATTCTGGATTTATGGACAACTTCTCGTTTATTATTAATATTATCGTCCTCTAAATATTTAGAGCCTTTCTCATAATAGTTACTTAGCATTTTATAAAAAACACTTCCGCCTTTTGGCTTGCCTTTATTTAACTCATAATTTTTAAGCACTTCCAAACGGTTATCAAAACCTAATTTTACCGCCTCGGTTTTCGAGGCGGTTTTCGTTGTAAAAGTAGCCTTTCCTTGGGGTATCCTATTCCCTGCCAAGTCTAATCTGTAGCGTATTTTATATGAAAACCCTTCAGGAATTTTTTGAGAATTTCGCTTAACGTTAACAAGGTCGAAGTACTTTTTATATTTTCCGGTTAATGGGTCAAGTTCTTCATGAGTATACACCATATTAATAATATCCTCCAAAGAAGCGCCATGTTTCAATAGAAGCTGCGAGAATTCCCTTAAAAAAACATTACCTATCATCTGCATTTGAACCACCGATGAATAAAGCTATGTAGGTTATCAGCAGCAAAAAACGATAAGCGTAAGGGAAACCGAGGTCTAAAAAAGGTCTATTAGTACCTTCATTGAAGCGCATTGACATACCACAATAAGATACATCATTTATAGAAGAAACATATACAGTTTCCTCTTGCTTCGTTCAGATTTTTAGACCTTGATTTTAGACCTTTTTTCTACTTGGGTTTCGCTAACTCTATATCCTGTAAGGAGTTAGCGAACTATTAACAAGCGGGAAACGGGAGTCGGACCCGCGACATCGACCTTGGCAAGGTCGCGCTCTACCACTGAGCTATTCCCGCATATCCAGTACCCAAGAATCTCAGGTACTGTGATGCTTTTTTCACACTATCAAATCATCAGAAAATAGTCAAGCTTATTTTTAGAACTTGTCAAAATTTTGGGTTATACGGGTATACAAAGACACAAAGCCCGGGGGTTAATCCGTTCTCTGTGTCCTTGTGTCTTATTCCTTGACCTCTATTATTCTGATATTATGCAGTACTTGCCTGTCGCCTCTAAGGCGCCCGTTTGCCAGAACAACCTGATGAACAGTCAATTCGCCCTCTACCGTAACAACGCGATGCTGTAAATCGTGCAGTATATGCCTGTCATTTCTTGTTATATACCATTGTTCCCTTTCGGCACCGGAAATTAATAACTCCGAAAAATTGGCGTTTCCAACAAGCCGCACAACGCCTGTTATCTGAACAATTTCGCCGGGCTCTCTTTCACCGGCATTTTCCCCGTACAGAAACACAGTTAAAAAAACCAGAAACAGACCCGCAATTAATAACTTGTTATTCATTATCTGGCTCCTCTGCTCACCCTAAAATTGTTGTTTCTGCCGTTCTGCCTAAGAATATCTCCCGCGCCGACTCTGTAAGGGCCGGTGAACGGCGCCGCAATATAACGCGAGCCTATGCCCATTGATGCAGTGAAGCCCGTAGTAGAACCGTCTGATGCTACTACTGTTTCGTCTAGGTCAAAACCATTCCCGACACTAATATTATAGGTAATCAGTGTATCGGCCTCATCAAAACCATCGATAATTTCGCTGTCGCTAAGATAAGAATATCTGATGTTAGCGGCAGAAGTAAACGCGGAAACCGGATTACTGCTGTATACACCCTCTCCGGGGAATAAAGAAACCGAAGCTGCAATAGTATTAGGCTGAGGCGCTTTAACGGCCTTTAACACCGTATCGTTCATGTAGCCATAGGGGCCGCTCTCTGCATTAATGTAATTAGCAGCCAGCCACGCTTCAAGTAAAAATTCCCAGTCCAGATACTCGCCGCCCAAATCAAGCAATGTGGTTTCTTCTTCGTCTTCCCAGTCCCAGATAGCCCCAACTACCGCCTCATAATCGCTATCCATAGAAGTAATAATCCTATTATAGATACTCATGTCCGTTTGCAGCCTTAGCCACTGGAAGAAAAGATAAACAGTCGCGTAATCATCCAATACAGCCCACGGACGAGCAGCAGTCACGCGGTTACCCCACACAAAGAAGTTGTTTCCTACGTCAATAAAGCCCGCCATGTTGGCGTAACCATTTCCATTAAACCAATCCATCTTCATTTCAGGATGATTATTAGCATTAGCGCCGGTATTATTGGGATTTAAGAAAACCCATTCAGCGGCGGCAGAAAGCCCCTCATCAATCCATATATCCATTAAATCCCTATCTAGTTCTTCAGAAATAATATAGTTGGCTAAATGCTGGGTTTCATGCGCGATGGTTATATTTGAGCCGGGTGAACCGGGAACCGCAGGATAAGTGTCCATATAAATCATGTCAACTTGGTTGGTTTTATAGCCAGAAGTTTCGGCAGTATTGGTATTCAAAAAATTTGTACTGTCAAAATAGCCCTCTACATAAGATGGGTTATTTGTAGGGTGGTAGCCGTCAAGTATATCCAAAAAAAGAATCGTCAGTTTGCCGCTTTGATTGTCTTGATGCGCGAATTCATTGGCAATATCCATTATATGTTCGCCGTTAAAGTCGTCAAGCCCAAAAGCCTCTATCATTGTGCCGTAAATCTGCTCGTCATAACAATCCGCTATGCCCTGCGCCGTGGCTTTATCTATATTGGTGTTATCCTTTTCTACCCATATCTGGCAATGATCGCCTTCATATACCAAAGCCGCATAAAGCTGATAGTAGTCATCAACCGCTGTCATGTCATAAGCCCAAAATTGTTTGTCCGCATTATAAACTTCGATGGTAAAATCTTTGGTATAATCCTCTCCATCACCCCTTCCGTCATAAATAGTTGCGGTAACAACAAGCGTTCCCGTTCCTTCCTGCGGTATAGTCAAGGCATTGCCGCTTATTGCCGCGTTTGTGCCCCCCGCATTTTTTACTGACCAAACTATGACTGTGTTTGCGGCATTGGCCGGTACGACCGTACCGCTCAATGTGCGGGATGCCCCGCTCGTATTTACATAAGCCGTTTTGACTACGCCGGTTATATCAGTAACAGGCGCGCCGCCCTCCGGCGGAATCTCGCAAGACGCTAAAAGCAGCATCGGCAAACAAACCGCCAGTACAAATAAAATCTTTTTCATAGTAATCTCCTTGCATTTTGTTCTATATTATCAGCTATAATATACCGCATTTTTGTTCATTTGTCATTTAATTTTAACCGCCGCAGCAATGTTTGTATTTTTTCCCGCTGCCGCAGGGGCAGGGATCATTTCTGCCGACTTTGGGCATTGTGCGGACTACGGTGGCGCTCCCCGGCTTTGATGCGGATGCCATAGGAGAGCCGCCTGCCGGCCTGTCAAAGGCGCCCATGCTGCTGTGGCTGGCGGATTGGTTAGCGCCTATTATCCGGCGTGAAGCAGGCCTGCGCGCGCCTCCTTCGGAAATCTGAACACGGATAAGATGGATGCGGGAGGCTATCTCGTGCCTTATTTCGTCTATCATTTTTTCAAAGATCTGAAAGCCTTCTACTTTGTATTCTGTCAGCGGATTCTTCTGGGCATAATGGCGAAGGTAGACGGCCTCGCGCAAAGCTTCCATGTTGTCAAGATGATCAAGCCATTTTCTATCTATATAATGAACATAGTTATCTCTGATAAAGAGGTTTAAATTTTCAGCGCCGATTAGCGTCTCTTTGTCAGAGATGTCTTTCTCAAGATCAGAGACGATGCGCTTTTCAAGGAGTTCGGGGTTTCTAATGTCCGCGCCGGAATCCGCCGCAAGATTATAATTGAACTTGGCGCGCAGTTGTTCTGTCAAATCCTTAAAGGCGGCGTTAAAATCGTGCTTTTGAGCAGAACTGTAAGCGTCTATTAAATCCCCCGCCATAGCGGCGGCGGACTCGTTTACCCGTTTTTTTAGATTTTGATCCAATAATATTGCATTGCGCTGTTCGTAAATATACTTGCGCTGCTGGTTAAGCACATCATCGTATTCCAGAAGATGTTTGCGAATCTCAAAGTTGCGCTCTTCTACTTTTTTCTGAGCATTTTCGATTCCCCGATTTAAAAGCGGGCTGACTATGGGAACGCCTTCTGGCAAATTTGCCCTTGTAACAAGAGCTTTCATTCTATCGCCGCCGAAGAGCCTCATAAGTTCATCGTCAATAGAGATAAAAAATTTGCTCCTGCCCGGATCTCCCTGCCGCCCGGATCGCCCGCGAAGCTGGTTGTCTATACGGCGGCTTTCGTGGCGCTCAGTCCCGATTACATAAAGCCCCCCAAGAGACTTTACTTCTTCATAATCATTTTGCCATTTCTCATATTCTTCGCGGTAAATCCTGCCGTAATCCTCGGGGGCTGCATTGGTGCCCGCGCGGCGCATAGCGCGGTGTTCCGCATTGCCGCCAAGTTTAATGTCAGTCCCGCGCCCAGCCATGTTAGTTGCAATGGTTACTGATCCTTTTGCACCGGCTTCGGCGATTATTAACGCTTCGCGTTCGTGGTTCTTTGCGTTTAATACTTCGTGGCGGATTCCCATCCGCGTTAATAGAGCGGACACTTTGTCGGACTTTTCTATAGAGACCGTGCCTACAAGCATGGGCTGCCCTTTTTTATGCGCGTCCGCTATTTCTTCACATAACGCTTTGTATTTGTCCTGTTCGGTTAGATAGAGTACATCTTCATCGTCAACACGCGCAACAGGAAGATTCGTGGGTATAACGACGACATCCAGATTGTAGATTTTACTGAATTCGACCGCCTCTGTGTCCGCCGTGCCTGTCATGCCGGAGATTTTTTTGTACAGCCTGAAGTAATTTTGGAACGTGATGGTTGCAAGAGTCCTATTGCGCTGTGCGATTTTTATCCTGTGTTTTGCTTCGATTGCCTGATGAAGCCCGTCAGAGTAACGCCTGCCGTGCAGAATGCGCCCGGTGAATTCATCAACTATCTGAACCTGTCCGTCTTGTACAACATAGTCGTCATCAATATGAAAAAGTTTATGTGCTTTTAAACTTTGGGTAAAATAATGTATATATTCAAAGTTTTCTTCGTCTATTATAGAAGCGTCGCTGCTAATTTTGTTGTGTTTTTTTAGAAGCGCTTCTATTGCAGCTAAGCCCTGATTGGAAAAAGAGACGCTTTTGTTTTTTTCGTTGATTTTGTAATCGCCGTCTACTTCCTCGCCGCGCGCTTCGTCTGGATATTCGCCGTTTTCTTTTTTCCCGACTTCGCGCAAGCTGCCAATCATGCTGTTGACTTCTGCAAATTTGACTGTGTCGTCTTCTCCTGCGCCGGAAATTATAAGCGGCGTTCGCGCTTCGTCTATCAGGA
>Ga0099364_10011337_pt1 | contig 12188 bp, 12 predicted proteins | sample TergutTh196P3_FD_73070 | JGI IMG/M metagenome (GOLD analysis project Ga0099364, IMG submission 73070) | Microcerotermes parvus P3 segment gut microbial communities from Pointe-Noire, Republic of the Congo - Th196 P3 | ecosystem: Host-associated > Arthropoda: Insects > Digestive system > Gut ...
TTCCTGCGAAGTGAACTGTTGTTCGGTTTCAGGCTGCCTACGGGCTATGAACTCGGCTCGCTGGAAAGGGTAAAAAAAGAAACAAAGGATAATAATCCCAAACTTACGGGGCTTACCGGCGGCCCAGCGATCAAAATAGGCATTGGTTACCGGTTTTAGTCTCGACTATTGTTTGATTTTTTTATATACTGAACGAAATGGGCAGATCCAAGAGTTTCCAGGTTGATCAGAAAGTTGTGTACCCCAGCCAGGGAGTTGGCGTGATCAAGTCCATTGTTCAGAAAAAATTCAAAGATACAAAAATTCCCTATTATATTATCTATCTTGAAGTTACTGATATGACCATAATGGTTCCTGTTGACAAGGCGACGGAGCTTGGTATCCGCCACACAGTTTCCAGGGATGAGGCGATGAAAGCCCTGGAACTTATCAGCGAGGATTACGAGCCCATCCCTTCCGACTGGAAGATGCGCTATCAGATGAATTTGGATCTGTTAAAAAAAGGGAGTGTTCGTGACATCGCAAGCATTGTGCGCTCTCTTTACCACCGCAGCAAGGTTAAAGAGCTGCCCATTCTTGAACGGAAACTTTACGACTCCGCATTGAAGCTGCTGGAAGATGAATTGTCCATTTCCCTGCGCAAATCCAAAGACGAGGTGGAAAACATGATCTTTACCCGTCTTGAACTCCGGTAAACGTGGCTGGCGAATGTCATATCGCGGCTGTTATATGTGCGGCCGGCCAATCATCACGAATGAAAGGTAAAAAGAAAGAGTACTGCCTGCTCGATGATTCTATTACAGTGCTGGGTAAGGCGGTTTCTGCCTTTGCTTCGGTGCCTATCATAAAGACCATTGTTATTACCATTCCCGAAGGTGATGATGCTGCCGCCCGCCGCGCGCTGCCGCCCGAACTTTTGGCGGCAAAGCATCCGCAGCTTCTTTTTACTGCCGGCGGCAGCACACGCCAGGTATCCGTGCATAATGCCCTCGCGGCGCTTTCCGCCCATAACCCGCGTTATGTGCTAATACATGACGGCGCCAGGCCGTGGGTAAACCCTGTTCTTATCGAAAGAATTATTGAGGCGGTAAAAAAATATGGCGCCGTCATTCCCTTGCTGCCCCTTACGGATACCCCCAAGGAATGTGATGTCCCGTTATGCGAAACCTGGGCGGAAAGCCGCGGCAGTGAGCCTCCTGCGGTTTTTATTAAACAGCATCTTAAAAGAGCCAATACCGGCATTGCCCAGACCCCGCAGGCTTTTGCCTTTCCGGAAATATTACACGCTCATGAAAAAGCTGCAATGCACAGCGGCGAAGACTATACCGATGATGCCGGGGTCTGGGGCGCCTTTTACGGAAAAGTAGCGGTTGTTCCCGGCTGCGAAAAAAACCGGAAAATAACCTTTCCCGGGGATATTGAACGGCAATGACACCGGAAAATAATCGGCTAAAATGGTACTTTGTAAGCTTCTGTTTTTTTTTAATTTTGTCCTGCGCCCGCTCCAATGACGGGGCTTCTGTTCAGGTTCAGCGCACGGTTCCGCCCATTGCGGTTTTACAGCCCGGAGAATACCCCTTGTGGTTTCAGCTAACGGACGGGGGCCCTGTTTTGCTCGAAACAATAGAAGACGCCCTCTATTCCGCCGCTCTGGTTCCCTGGCCGCTTTCAGAACATGTTCGTTTTGTTCTTGCAGGGGAAGACGGGCTTTTATTTGCGGTAAACCGCAGTGGTTTCCTTAAATTTGCCCCCTGGCAGGGCGGGGATTCAGGGCTGGGGCTGTTTCGTTTTTCGGGCGGCGATTTTTGGCGGCAGTATACGGCAGGGGCATTTTTTCTATATGACGGCAGCCCTGCGGCGCTTTTGTACCTTGATGACCGTTTTCTCGATACTGATTTTCCTGCGCCCAGTCCCAGAACATGGACATTCAATATGGAAACCGGTAAACCCTTCCCGCTGGACATTCCCGCACTGGAACAATTTCCCGCCGAGGAAGGCTGGGGTGTTGACAGTCTAAGACTGGGCAATGACGGCTTTTGGTATTACAGGGCGGTTAAAAATGATGCAGAAGCGCCGCAGGTGCGCATGCTTCGCACAGACGATCTGTCGCAGACGGGGGAGGACGTGCCGCTGGGTGTTTTTTTGAATTCCGCCATGGGCGTACCCCTGCATGACGCCGGCGAGCCTTTGAGGAGTATATTGTCAGCCGCTTTTGCCACGACCGGCGCCGAAGCCGCCCATGTTTTATCGCCTGATTTTTTGCAGCCGCACTTTTACATGAAGGATTCCGAAAGCGATCCCTATCTTCTGGTTTTTTACGATTCAGGCGGCAGTGAAGATTTTGCCCTCGCCGTCCTCCCAACAGGCGCAGGACTGTTTTTATCCGGCACAGAATACCAGGTCTTCTCCCTGCCGCCACTGCCCCAGGGTTTTGTTTATACATGGCTGGGCATGACAGGGGACAGCCTAATCGCCTGTTGGGAGGAGCAGGAGGATTACAATACCGGCGCCGCGGGGTTTATGGTGGTTAGGCGGGATAGTTATTTTTCCCATAAACAACAAACGGGAACTGCCCAAAAATCTTCGCCAAAGGGGAGCATTGTCGTACCTGAATAAATTACCACGCCAAGTTTGAAGCGCTCTTTTACCGCTTCTTTCAGGAGTTTTAATCCGTTAAAGTCATTTATGTTTGGAGTTGAATTGAGTTTTACCTCTATACCGATTACTTTATTATCTTTTTCCAGAACAAAATCCACCTCTTTTTGATCCGAAGTTCTAAAATGGGAAATTTCCAGTCCGGTTATGGAAGAGGCGTTTTTAACTATCTCGGTTGCGATGAAATTTTCAAAAACGCGTCCCATGGCAGTGCGATCATTGTCATAAATATCTTTCAGCTTACGCCTGAGTAAATAGGCAAGCAGATTTGTATCAGTAAAAAAAAGTTTTGGCGATTTGGTAAAACGCTTGCTTAGATGATTTTGCTTTGCCCATGCAGGAATTTCAAAAAGAACAAATGTATTGATGGCTGCCGCCTTGTACCGTTCATAAGTTTTTATATCAAGGCCGGCTTCCTGTGAGATCTGGCTGTTATTAAGCAAGCCGCCGGCACGCATTGCCAGAAAAGAAAAAAGCATGATCATTTTTGATGGCTCTCGAATATCTGTAACTGTGCGGACATCACGCTGGATCAATATGCTAAGATAATCACCAAACCATTGTTCTCTGTCAATGTTATGGTTCAATGCCGGTTCGGGAAAAGTCGCGTTTTCAATTATCTCCAATAAATTATATTTGTTGTAAGATCGATATTCAGTTTTCTCTCCAAAAAGACGGGTGATAAAATTTACGCCGGTTTGCATGTATTCGCTTGAAGAAAAAGGTAAAAGAGTAAATACAGACATTCTGCCAACCAAGGCTTCAGCAAGCCGGGGCAGGGCCATTAAATTAGCTGAACTTGTAAGAAGGAACAGGCCGGTTCCCTTGCCCTTTTCCCGGTATTTATCGATCTGTATCTTTAAATAGGGAAAAATTTCCGGCACAAGCTGAACTTCATCAATTATTTTTAATCTGTCGATGGGGAGTGAATTTATAAATTTGACAGGGTCGCTTTTTGCCGCAGTAAGATTGACAGGGGTATCAAAACTGAGATAATTGTGCCGTTCTTCCGGATATGCATTTTTCGCCAGGGTAGATTTTCCGCACTGGCGGGGACCATTAAGGTAAACAAGCGGCCTGGTATGCAGCGTTTGTCTAAGCCAATTCTCCAGATTTCTTCTGAAATATCCCATTTTTCACCTCTTGCAAAATTGGTATCATCATACCAGAAATTATAGGCATATAATCCCATAATTGCAAGGATTTATGGATAAAAAAAGACGATGCGCCTGGACGTCCGGGCCGAAGCCCGATGCGCACCGTCTGATTATGAGAGTTTATCCCTCACGGTACTAACATTATCGGCTTGGCTGCGGCGGGACTTTAGGGGATTATTTCCCCTCCAATTCCCCTAAATTAGCCTCTACGGCTTGTGCCAGCGAACGGTAAAGGGCGGCGGAAGATTTTAGAAAAATGTTGAAGGGGTCGCCCTCCTTTCCCTCTGTTTCGGCGCTTTCCGCCGGCGGGAAAAGGAAGCCGGCTGCTTCTTTCACCTCGCTGTTGGCGATTATTCGGGCAACTTCGTCCATGATTTTTAAGATTTTATCCCGTTCTATGGGGTTTGGCCTGGTTTTTAGGGCTTTTTCGGCTGTTGCCTTCCCTCTTTCCGCCGCGGTTTTTACGCGCTGGAGGCCCCCCAACAGGGTCGAAACCGCTTTTTTATAGCGTTCATCCCTGGCATTTTTTTCCTGCGGCTTAAAAAAACTTGCTTCAATATGAGCGAATATCGTTTCGAGGCGCTCGTCTATTTCGCCGCGGCGGACTGGCAGGGCGATAAGGTCTTCGATATTTTTAGATTCAAGACCGTTGATTGCCAGGCCGCCAGAAAAAAGAGAGTAATTGCTGATCTCCGGGTGCTGGCTAAAGCGGTTTTCGAACCAGGCGGCGTAAAGGGAAAGGCGGCGGTCGGTGAGAACCTGTCCGCCCGATGTGGAAGGCGCAGAAAAGGGAAGGCCGTCCCTCAGCGCGCGCAGGAGCCAGGTTTCCGCCGGTTTTGTACGGTGCGATTCGGAAAGGGATATTTCTTCAAAAAGCGCGCCGCGGAAATGGGTTTTCAGTCCCGGGAAGGCCAGGTCGAGACCGGCGAGCCATATCTGCTTTGCGCCCAAGTGGCGGGCAAAATCCCAGGCCGTTGTTGCCACAGATCCGCCGGCTCCGAGCCTGCCCTTGGGATCAACCCTCTTTTCAATAAATTCGCCCAGAGGGAAAAGGGAGCCGCACAGGTACCGGCGCTTGAAGGGCAGTTTTAACACCGGCGGGTACACGGCGGATTCGGCGACAAGACAAGTATGTTGGGCGCATATCTGGGCGCAGCGATCCAGGTGGCGGCTGTTCCAGAACTGGGGATCGACGATAAGTACAAAATCGGGATGCACTCCGTTTTTTACAAAAAAACGCAGGCTTGTATCCACCGCAATAACAATGCAGCGGCGGTGAATTTCCGGCAGATGCTCCCGCAGCAAATCAAGGCTGGGGCCGGCGGCGGCAAGAAAAACCGGCGCGCTATCGGCAATCCCCTCCAGGGCGGATATGCCGGGCAAATCGCGGATGGCGTCCATGTTACGCGAAAGATTTCTTACCCAGCGCCTGCCGAAGCGTTTGTGTGTGGCTCTGTTTACATTGTCTTTTGCCGCCCATGTACGGATGCGGTTTTCAATAGTGCCGTACCATTCTTCGTCCAAGTTGAAAAGAGCCCTGTTTGGGATAATTGCCGGCGCCGGTTTTTCTTCGGCATTTTCACTGAAAAGGGACAGGGCAGCGACCGCTCCATCGCCGCCAAAAGTGAACACGACATTGTTCCGCCGCAGCAGCTTTGAAAAATCGCGTAACTCAAACGCCATGGACAGCAGATTACGGTATTTTTCTACGATGATTAGCGGCCTGCCGGGGGACAAGGCTGCGGCTGCCTGCGCCGCATAACCCAGGCCAAAGCCTAAAATGACAACCGGTCCGGCCGCGGCGGCGATACTTTCCGCCAAACGCTGCCCTTCGCGCACCGGATCGCGTTGTGAATGAACAAAGACTCCCCGTACCTTTAGCGTCGGCTCTCCGGCGGAGGAACTATCAATTTGAATATCTTCCGGTGGAAGAATGTTGTCTGTTTTGGCGTTTATTTCATCAAGCAGGCCGGGGTACTGTTTGGCAAGAATTTCACGGTTTGTTTCCCAGGCTGCGGCGGGGTTCGTCATTCGAGTTCCAGCACAATTACCATGCCGGGCGTTATCGGTGTTCCGGGCGGCGGGTATTGGCGGCTTACCCAGCCGTCGCCTCTTATTTCAACATTGATATCGTTACGTGAAAGAAGCGGAAGTACAATCCGCTTGGCAAGGCCGGAAAAGTCGGGAACCTGATCGCGGATTGCCGGAAGGCCTGTCGCGTTTATATTTACCTGCGAGGAATGTGTTATCTGCGGATTTCGTCCGCGCGGAATGCCCAGATAATCGATTAGCGATTCGGCGGCTTCCCTGATTGCCGGCGCTGCGATTCTGCCGCCCAGTATTTCGCCCTTGGGTTTCATTATTGCCAGGTAGAGAATTAGGGAAGGAGATTCCGCCGGCAGCAGGGCAATACAGCTTGCGATAAAGTCCGTATTGGAATAAGCCCTTGTTACAGGGTCGATTATCTGGGCTGTGCCTGTCTTTACCGCAAGTGAAAGATCCTCGACAGCGGCGCGCCAGCCGGTGCCGATGCTGGATGTTGTATCGATCATGTAGGCGCGCATGGCTCTGGCGGTTTCAGCCTTTAGAATCCGCCGCCTCTCGCCGCCTTCCCATGTTCTTATGGTTCTGCCGTCTGCCGAAATTATGCGGGATATGATTTTTGGCGGGACAAAAACCCCGTCATTTGCAATGGCGCTTGCAGCCTGGATCATCTGCATGGCTGAAACCGCTATTTCCTGCCCGATAACTATGGTCGGTTTTGAGCGGTCAGACCATCGGTCCGGCTGGCGCAAAAAGCCGGCGGTCTCTCCGGGATTGCCGGCGCCTGTCCTGGAGCCGAAGCCAAAGTCGCGCAGCAGCTCATACAGGGCATTGTTTCCCAGCCGGTCGGAAGCATAGGCGGCGCCGGCGTTACAGGAGTGGATAATTATCTCCCTGGCGGTTACCCTGCCATGGGCGCCAAGGCAGTTAATGGCGATCCTCTCGCCGCGATTTGTTACGCGCTCATAGACGCCGTTGCATGTAAAAACGGAGTTAGCCGAAATGGCGCCGGAATCCACGAGGGCGGCAAGGGAAAAAACCTTGAACACGGAGCCAGGTTCATAGGCCAGTATGACCGGCCTGTCCATACGGCCCTCATCGCTTGATGTTTGTATATTGTTCGGGTCGAAGTCCGGCAGGGACGCAGAGCCAAGAATGTCGCCGCTTCGCGGATCCATCGCCATAAGCACTATGGCCTCGGCATTGGTTTCATACATTGTCTGCGCCGCAATACGCTCCAGAATGTACTGCACATTTGAGTCTATTGTCAGTACAACCTGTGAGCCCCTGCCGTTGTTATCTTTTCCGGCCAGTACATCATCAAATGCGTATTCAATTCCTCCAAGACCACTGTTCTCGATTCCGACAAAACCGATAATCTGGCTGGCAAGGTTTTTTTCGGGATATACCCTTCCTACAATCGGGTTTACCGTTACTCCCCTTATTTTTCCCTGCTCAAGGGCTTCATTTATTTTAACAACGGTGGAATCTTCAACCTGTTTTTTAACATAAACAAAATTCGAGGGAGATGAATTTATTCTTTCAAGAATTTCACCCGGGCTTTGTTCGAGAATTGGCGCGAGCTCGTCTGCCAAAACCGTTACATCATTTATCGAAGGCCGCCATACGCTGATATCCGCCAGCCTTGTCTGAATGGCAAGAAAACGGCCGTTCCTGTCCAGAATTGCGCCGCGATCTGTATACCCGACAGACTGGCTTGATGCGGGGGGAAGCCTGCCTGTCAGCATCAGCTTGCCGTAATTATAAACAAGATACAGGGCAAAAAGGCCAATCATCGAGATGATAACGATAAACCGCCACTTATGTTTCATTAAAACCCCAGGACTTTACCGATGATATTGTCCATTGGAACCGGACCATAAGAGCGGGAATCATAAGACAGTTGACTGTTGTCACCTTCAGCAATAAACTCATTCCTTTCTGTCAGGGTAATGCAGCGCTTTACCGCCAGTTCCCCCGATGGAGTGTAAAACACCAGCACTTCTCCCGTTACGGGCTTTGCCCAGCGTATGGAATAATTCTGCCGCCATGGAAGCCTAAACCCATAACGCAAACGGCTGATTACAAGAACCGTGCCGCTTTTGATAGCCGGTTCCATGGAATGACCCTGGGCAATCATAAAATCGAAAACAAAAATTTTAATGATAAATGCCGCGATCAGAGCCCAAATAACCGCTTTTGTCATATCCATGTATAGTATAATCCTTCACGCTTTTTATGTCGATAAACCCAGTATGGCGGCAAGTTTTATTGAACACCAGAATGTGGCAAGGCGGCGAAAGCCATCCAACCTGAATAAATCTAGTTATAAATCGGCATTTTTCGGCGCATATCTTACGCGCCTGTTAAAACAAAAGCCGGCCGGCGCCGGACGCAGAAAAATCCGGAAAAGGCTAGAGATTTTTCGCCGGAATGAGCATCATGAAAAACAGGGAAAAACAGGTTTCAGCATCCCTGTTCCGTCACTTATGACCCTGGCAGTGGTTGCCGGCACCATCATTATTTCCCTTGCAGCCCTTAATTGGGAAGGGTACAGCCTGTCAAAACCGGAAAAATACGCCATTAATCCAGGAATCAATAATGATGCTTCGGAGACCATGCTTGGATACGCAAACTCCGGCGTTATCTCGTTTAATCCATCTGTTAATCCCTCTGCCCAGTCTCCGCAGAGTGATGCCGTAGATGTCGTTATTGTAAATAATGATGAGAATCAGAGTGAAATAACTGAAATTCCGCTTGATATGATCCCCGATTTTAGCTGGTCTGAATATCGCGTACAAAGAGGAGATTCCGTTTCCAAAATCGCCGGACAATTCGGAATTTCAATGGGGGCGGTAATCACCTCTAATTCGCTGTCCAATGCCCATCGTCTTAGGGAAGGGCAGGCTCTGCGAATTCCGAATATGGACGGAATAGCCTACACGGTAAAAAGCGGAGACAACATCTCCTCGATAGCAAAGGCCAACAATGTTCCGCAAAATGTCATTCTAGATGTGAATGACATACGCAGCGATATTTTAAGAGCGGGAGAAATCATTTTTCTGCCGGGCGCGCGCATGGCTCCGGAGGCTCTTAAACTCAGCCTTGGGGAATTGTTTATCTATCCAATCAGGAAAAACATCAGCAGCAGCTTCGGCTGGCGTGAAGACCCCTTTACCGGCAGCCAGAGTTTCCATTCCGGCCTGGATATCAGGGGGAATACCGGTACGCCGGTAAGGGCCGCCATGGATGGAACCGTTTCTGTTGTAGGCAATGACTGGTTGTACGGGCGTTATATCATCATGGAGCACCATAACGGCTATCAGACCCTCTATGCCCACCTTGACGCTTTCTCGGTTAAACAAGGGGAAAGGGTCGTCCAGGGGAATAAAATCGGAGAAGTTGGCAGCAGCGGCAGAAGTACCGGCCCTCATCTTCATTTTAGCGTTTTTAGAAACGGAAAAGCCGTTAACCCACTTGATTTTTTAAATTGATATTGTTATTCTGAAAAAAAATGGAGGTTCTATGCGTAAATTATTGCTGATACTTTTGGGTTTTATTGCGATATTTACCTTTATCAGAACCATAGAAGAGCCGGAAGCCGCCGAGTTAAGGAATCCACGGCAGGAAGCGAATGTAGAACTTTCGATTACGAATTTTAGTGAAATTGACTAGTTAATTTTATATATTACGATTATAGTATGGCAATTTATAATAAATCCGTCATTGTATCCGGGCGCCTCACGTTTGAAGAAGTAATAGACGAAACATGCGAAAAACTGATGGATCGCCAGGTGCAATATTCAATACGGCGGATTCAGGAAATGGGGAATCTTCTGGATGGATTGGAGCATGAACTGGATGACATTCTGCTTCAAAAAGATAAATTGAACGGGTAACATCTTTTGCATAGCACGCTGTTTCCTCCCCTGCCGCCGGAGACCCGCCGTCTTTTAAATACAATTCCTGCGTTAGTTGAAAAAACCTTTCCCATACCCGGCCGTTTCCGCCGGGAGCTTCCCGCCAATATAAAAAAACTTTCCCGGCTTTTAACCGGCGACAGGGGGCAGCGTTCGCTTTCATATCTGGGGCATCCCAATCTGCTTGGCGCATATCTTCATTATTTTTTACCGTGGAATCTTTACCGGCTCTGCCGCCTGCTTCCGGCTCTGGATATATCTCTGTATAACGGCGACACTGTCGTCGATCTTGGATGCGGCCCGCTTACTTTTGCGGCGGCTCTCTGGATTTCCCGCCCTGAATTGCGCAGCCAAAAGCTGGAGTTTCTATGCGTTGATCATTGCGGTCCGGCGCTGGAAGCGGGGAAAGATTTTTTTGCCGCCCTTACAGGCGGCCGCAGCCCATGGAAATTGCATACTATCAGGGACAGTACCGAAAACTTTTCGTTAAAAAACAAACCGGTTGCCCTGGTATGCGCAATTAATTTATTTAACGAAATTGACAGCAAACTCCCCCAGGGTGATGTCGCCGCACAGAACCGCAGGGCAAAAAACGCTGCCCGCCTTCTTAACGGCTTTACCTCGGATACCGGCTCGATCCTTGTCGTGGAGCCCGGTATTCCTAATTCCGGGCAGTTTATCACCCTGTTGCGCACGGCTCTTATGGGCTGCGGCCGCCCGGTTGTTTCGCCATGCCCGCATGAACTTTCGTGTCCAATGCCCGGCGGCTTTTCATTAACCGGTAATGAAAGGGTTAAAAAGCGCTGGTGCCATTTCGCTTTCGATACCGAGGACGCCGCCGCGGCCCTGCACCGTCTTTCGGCCGCAGCGGGAATCCCGAAAGAGCGCGCCGTTTTGAGTTTTTTGTTTACCGCCCGTGCAGCGGCAGAAAAGGACAGTGCGCCCCTTCCTTCGCCGGTTGAACGCAGGGGATTTCTTCCTGTGCGCGTAATTTCTGATGCATTTTCACTGCCGCATAACCGCTGCGGCCGCTACGGCTGCTCCGCCCGCGGCCTGGTCCTGCTGACAGGGGAAAGAAGTTCGATAGAGAAAACCGCTTCGGGCATGCTACTCGAAGCTGAATTAGGCGAACCCGCACAGCGCGATCCCAAAAGCGGGGCGCTTATGGTAAATGCATAAAAAGTAAAAGGTAAAAATTAAAAGGGAAGGAAGTATAATTTTTAACCTTTACCTTTATTGGTTTTGCTGTGCCTGGATAATTTTTAGGCTTTCCATATCAATTCCTGTAATGTCATGGATCAATTCAAGAGAAATACCCTTAGCCAGGGCGTTTCTGGCTATGTCTTCGCGTTCATTCGCACGCCCTTCAGAGTAGCCTTCTCCGCGTGCGTAGTTTATCTCGCTAGTTCGGTCGCACATAGCCATGAAACGCCTGCGGTATAAGTCCATCGCATCTTCATCACCGGAGAGGTACGCAAGCCTCTCATCAGCGCTCAGTATCGCAGTGTCCATCTTAACTACCTCCTCTGTTACTTCAATACTGCTGTTCTTGTTGAACCATGTAAGCCAACGAATTAAGGGATCGTCAAGCCTCTTTTTCAGCTTACGGTATCTTACCATGTTTATAAAGTGTATTTCCAGAGCTCCGGTAAGAATTACGTCTGGTTCCTTGTCGTCTCTTAGGTGAAAACAACTGTGAAAGTCTTTAGTGCCAAGGTAATCGAAATTGACTATATTGATGGCAATCACATCGGGTAGTTCATTAAAGTCCTGCCCTGCTTTTAGGCTGCCTGAAAATTCACGACTCCAGTGGAACAAGCTGCGTTTGTCCATATTGAAGTGGTTACGCAGCTGTACCTCGACGTTAACTTTAGTTTTAGCCTGCAGCACTGCCCGTACGTCGAATGTTACGGACCTGTCTCCGATTTTATCCGGCGTGAATGATTTATTTTCCAGGATTTCAACGGATGTAAATTTATCATCGTCAGCTTTTCCTAGAACCGCATTGAGGAAGCCCAGAAGTTGGACTTCGCACCCTTTTTCGCCCATGACCTTGTAGAAAAGGTAATCGTTAAGGGGGTCAAAACGTCTTGAAATTTTCAAAAGTGTTTTCATGCATATACATATGCGCGTAGATATTCTGGCGCATTAGTGTTTTTCTCTTTTACCTCTTCCCTTTTACCTTGTATCTTGCTCCTCCTGCCCTTGAAACTGCCACGTTTTTCCGCTTGCGCTTTCATTCAAAAACGGATATAATCCTCCAATGGCTGATTTACTATCCGCTTATACCCCCCCCCCCCCCCCCCCCCCTATTGAGGGTTTTTTTTCTAAAAAAAAAACCCTCCTTTTTTATGCACAAAAGGCTAGCACAAAAAATTCAACAGATAGGAAGAAGGGGGGGGAGGAAAGTTGA
>Ga0099364_10011338_pt1 | contig 12186 bp, 13 predicted proteins | sample TergutTh196P3_FD_73070 | JGI IMG/M metagenome (GOLD analysis project Ga0099364, IMG submission 73070) | Microcerotermes parvus P3 segment gut microbial communities from Pointe-Noire, Republic of the Congo - Th196 P3 | ecosystem: Host-associated > Arthropoda: Insects > Digestive system > Gut ...
GATTACGAGCGCCGCCCACGACGGAACATTTTTGGGCGCGCTCCCGCCTCCCAAGGGAGAAGCGCTGGTCCGGATCACCTACGAGTATTCATCGCCGGATAAACGGCCCGATACCCTGGCGCTGTACCAGGGCGCGGAGCGACGCACGAATGTATACGTGAACGGCGCGGGCGAGTTTGCCACGAAGGACTTGTTCGCGCAGCGTGTGCGCGAGGGGTGTGAAAATTTGATCTCCGGGCAGCCGATTGAGGAAAATTGGTAAGAGGACATTTTCACATGTGAGCATGGTATTATTTTTTCTGCGCTATTGCGGAGAAATGATTGTAGAGTGGTAGAGTGCAGTATTTATATTTCACACGATAGGGTCGGAGGCTTTTACTAAATGGTTTTGAGAAAAGCAACGCTTGACGATATAGAATTACTGATACGCTTACGCATAGACTATTTGACTGAAGATAAAGGAAAACTGTCACAGGTAGAAGAAGCTGCTGTCAAAAGACAATTGCGAGACTATTTCAACAAGCATATCCCCGATAATACTTTTATTGGGGTTTTCGCCGAAGCAGAGGGCGAAGTTCTATCTACAGCTTATCTTGCAATATCTGAAAAGCCTGCCAATACTGCGTTCATAACAGGCATTACAGGAACGTTGTTAAATGTATTAACATATCCTGAACACCGCAGAAAGGGAATTGCAACAAAAGTAATTAACAAAATTGTTGATGAAGCTAAAGATGCCGGAGTTTCACGTATTGACCTTTCTGCAACATACGATGGAAAATATGTGTATGAAAAAATCGGCTTTAAGGAATCAAGCTATACGACAATGTGTCTGAAACTTATTTAGTATGTAGTATAAGCATTTCTCACTAATTAGCCATCAAAGCGCCGACCTAGGATTAGCGGAGTTTTTTCCGTTTAAATCAGCATATCCTCCAGCATCTTATCCAGCATAATATACATGCGCCCTAAATGGAATGGTCCTTTATATGTGCTGCCTTTGACTGCCGGCATGGTTGGTTTGCCGTCTCTGCGCAAGTAGCCGAACCAATCGCCGTATTCAGGGTCGTAAAATACTTGACGGGTGTAATCATAAATTTCCAAAAAACGGTTCAGGTAAATTTCGTTACCGGTATCGCCGAATGCCATAAGAGAAGATATCAACATTTCATTGTGCGGCCACCATAGTTTCATATCGTGTTCATAAGCTTCGGGAGGCTTGCCAAGGGCGTCAACGAAGTACAGAAGGCCGCCGTATTCATTGTCGTACCCGGCTTCCCAAGCGTATTCCATCATATCCAGCGCTTTGTTTCTGAGACGGCCATCGCCTGTTTTGCGCGCCAATTCCATGATAAACCAGGCACATTCGACATCATGCCCAGGGTTAACGAGCCTCCCCGCAGATACATCTTTCCAGAACTCGCCTTCCATCCCCACAACTTCAAGCGTCGCCCGTATCTCGTCCTTCATATGATAATTCAAAATAATCTCCGCACATTCCAGCGCGCGCGCGGTGTACACAGCTTCACGTGAGGGATCGCAGCGGCTGAAAACACTTGACATGTTCATATAAATCATAGGGGCGCCGATGGATCGCCCCCGTCTTTCCGGCAGTTCTACCTTCGGAGGATGGTTTATAGGATCGGCAATCAGCCCGTTTAACAGTTCCCATACAAGCTCGTATGCCGCTAACCCCGCGTTTAAATACTTCTCATCCCCGGCGAGAGCGTAGTATTCCGCGCAAGCAATGGCATAGAAACATTCGGAGAAGAAATAACGCCGCTGTCTGAGAGGCTGGCCGTCCCGGGTCACGGTAAAGTACATCCTGCCGGGTACGCTCTTGTTGAAACAATGCTCATCCAAGAATTGCAGGCAGCTTCGAGCGGCGTTACGCCAGGCCGGTTTTTCGCCGTAAACGTTGCATAAATGGCTGAACAGCCACGCCGTCCGCCCTTGCATCCAAACGCTTTTATCCGTGGAATAAACTTTACCCTCTCTGTCCAGGCAGGTGTAAATGCCGCCGTTATCGGGATCAATTCCGTTTTTAAGCCAGAAGTCAAAGCTTTGCGCCATCTCCGCGCGTATTTCCGCATGTATGCGTTCTAGGAGCTTTTTGTCCATCAGATACGCCTCCTCAGCTTAAATTCTGTTAATATCCCTAAAAAACTCGAAGTCGTCCGCTTGGAAACTCTCGCCGATCTCAAGCAGCTTTTTACGCAGCGGTTCCATTTCATCCGCCGTATATCTGGTAAAGGGACGGCGGCAGCAACCCGCGTCAATGCCGCGCCAGTTCAGCATTACCTTGATGACGCTCAGAAAATCGTAAGCAAGGGATTCCTTGATAATAAGGGTGGCGATTTTTTGGCAGCGCGCGGCCATGTGTATATCGTTTTTTTCCAAACATTCATACAATCGGGTAAAAAATTCCGGTATTACATTGTAAAAGGAACCAATCAGCCCATCCGCCCCTGCCAAGATACCGGAAACGGCCATTTCATCGCACCCTGAATAAAGCATGAAATCGCTTCCCAAGCGGTGTTTTATTTGAATAATCTCATCATGGGTAGTGGCTGTGTATTTAACCCCGCGAACCTGTTCCAGTTCCGCAAGCTTAAAAATCGTATCCAAGGACATGATGCCTGCCAGCGGAATGTTATATACGATCATCGGCAAAGGCGCGGCTTCTGAAATATCCTTATAATATCCAAATATATCCGAAGCGCTGAACTTCCAATAAAACGGAGGTACTGAGGAAATTCCGTCCGCCCCGGCTTTATAAGCATACTCCGCCAGCGCGATCGACTTCTTCGTCCCTATATCGCCAACATGCACCACAACGGGAACTCGCCCGTTCACATGTTTGATCACGGTATCTACGATCAGGTTGCGCTCCGCCGCGTCCATCAAAAACGCTTCACCTGTGCTTCCGGTAAGATAGAAGCCCCGGACGCCGTGGTCGAGCTGCCAATCCACCAGTTCCTTGGTTCGCTCCACGCATACGTTTTCATTCTCGTCAAAAACTGCGGCCATTGCTGGAATAACCCCGCGAAAATCTCTGATATCAAATTTCGCCATTTTCATCATCCCTCATAAGTAAATTAGCATGTCCTGTATACTTCGGCGACATAGATCCATTGCCATCATTCCCCGCCCGCTAAATGACACCGCGCCAAATGTCCGCCGCCAAAATCCCTCAACTGCGGCTCCTCAGTCCGGCAACTTTCCACACAGCTTGGGCATCTTGGGTGGAACGGACAGCCGGGCGGCGGGTCAATCGGGTTTGGCACATCCCCCTGCAAAGGGCTGCGTTTACGCTTTTTATTGACGTTGGCTATAGGAATAGCGGCGAGGAGCGCTCTGGTGTAAGGATGCAGCGGATTGGCAAAAAGTGTGTCCGTCTCCGCTATTTCTACGATCCGCCCCAAATACATAACGACGATTCTGTCGCTGATATATTCCACCACCGAGAGGTCATGGGTTATGAACAAATAAGTCAGGTTGCGCTGTTCGCGCAAATCTTTCAGGAGTTTTAACACCTGCGCCTGAATCGATACATCCAGGGCGGACACCGCTTCGTCACATACGATAAGTTCCGGCGACACGAGAAGCGCCCGGGCGATGCCTATCCGCTGCCGCTGCCCTCCCGAAAATTCGTTCGGATAACGGGTCATATATTCGGGTGGCAGATTGACCTGCCGCAGAATATCCGCCACCATTTCACGGCGCTTTTGCCTGCTCCTGACTCCGAACTTTATCAGCGGTTCCTGTAACGATCCAAAGATCGTAAAAGACGGGTTCAGCGACGAATATGGGTCTTGAAACACTATCTGTAATTTTTTCCGGGCCTCATCCATCTCCCGCCCTCTTAATCCGGTAAGTTCCTTCCTGCCGTCGGGAAAAGAATAGACAATTTCACCTGACGTGGGCTTTACCAAATTAAGAATAGATTTGCCCAAGGTAGTTTTGCCGCAGCCGCTCTCACCCACGATCCCAAGTATCTCACCGCGAAAAACCTCAAGGTCTACGTTATCCAATGCCTTTACATGACCGACGGTTTTGCGGAACACGCCTTTCTTCACAGGGAAATACGTTCGCAGGCCCCTAACGCTGAGTAAAACTTCTTTATCATGCATCCGCAATCCCTCCTTCCGCGAGAGCCGGTTCAGCGAGCACGGGATTGCGGCACAGGCAGAAATGGCTGTCGCTCAAGCGTACTTGCGGCGGCATGCCGTTGTCGCAATCAGGCGTGTAATAGTCGCATCTGGGGGCAAATTGACATCCGGGCGGGCGGTCAAAAGGATCGGGAGTGTTGCCGCGGATCGGCTCAAGATTCTGATTTTTCCCTTGCCCAAAAACCGGAATGGATTCCAGCAGGGCTTTGGTGTACGGATGGGCCGGTTTGGCAAGGACATGGGCGGCGCTGCCGTTTTCCACAATATTGCCCATATACATAACAGCCACTTCATCGGCCAATTCACACACAACACCCATATCGTGCGTTATTAGCAAAATAGCCGTATTCTCTTTTTCCCTCAATTCCAGCATCAAATCAAATATTTGAGCCTGTATCGTAACGTCCAGAGCGGTCGTCGGCTCGTCCGCTATCAAAATCTTGGGTTTACACGACATAGCCATGGCAATCATAGCCCGCTGGCGCATCCCGCCCGAATACTGGTGAGGGTATTCCCTGACGCGCTGTTCCGGCAGCGGGATGCCCATGCTTCCCAGCAGTTCAATCGACTGCCTGGCAGCGGCTCTTTTATTCCCGGCCATACCGTGTTCGAGCAAGGATTCATTTATCTGATACCCAACCGACAGCATCGGGTTAAGCGCCGTCATGGGATCTTGAAAAATCATAGCTATGTCTTTACCGCGGATAGCGCGCATTTTTCTGCCCATGCGGGGCAGTTTCTCGATTTCAATAGGTCCTTTATCGCTGTTATATGTTATACTGCCGCCCTCGATACGCGCCAACTCAGGAAGGAGCCCAAGCACTGCGCTCGCCGTAACGGATTTGCCGCAGCCGCTTTCGCCCACTACGCAAAGAATCCGCCCGGGGTCAAGCGAGAATGAAACTCCGCGTAATGCCCGGTTGCACCGCCTGTTTGTATAGAAATTGACCGACAGGTCTTTAACTTCGAGAATCGGTTTGTCCGTCATACCCATCGCCTCATCCTATCTGCGTCGGATCGGCGGCGTCACGCAGCCCGTCGCCCAGAAAATTAATCGACAGCACAAACAGCGTAATAACGATGCCGGTAGGCAGCCATACCCACCATGCCCCGCGCAGAATGGTGATATTCTGCGCCGCGTTCAGTATATTGCCCCAAGTGGATATTTCCAGAGGCACGCCCAGCCCAAGGAAACTGAGAGCCGCTTCCTGCAATATAAAAGTAGCGGTCGAAAGGGTTATGTTAACGAAAATCGGTCCCGTGGCATTGGGCAGCATATGTTTAAAAGCTATTACAAAACTGTTTATTCCAAAAGCCCTCAAAGCCAGCACGTATTCCTCTTCCCGTATAGAAAGCATCTGTGAGCGCGCCATGCGGTACATAGAGGGCCATCCAGTCAGCACAAATATATAAATCAAATTCCACAGGCTTTGTCCGGCAATAGTCACCAGCATGAGCACCAGAATTATCTGGGGGAAGCTCATCATTATTTCCGATACTTTCATGATTATGCCGTCCAGAATCCCGCCTCTGTAACCGGCATAAATGCCGAATCCCACGCCGATCAAAGTAGCGCCGAGGGCGCTGCCCAATCCTATCGATATGGATATTCTCCCGCCATACAATATCCTGGCGAATATGTCCCGGCCGATTCGGTCGGTTCCCAGAAGATTACCGGATGACGGCGGCGAAAGGATATTCCTCAAATCCATGGTTATCGGGCTGTGTGACGTGAACAAAGGCGCGCCGAAACACATTATCAGGATAATGGTAAAAAGCACGATGCCGAACACGGACAGCTTATTCGCCGCCAGTTTGCGGAGGATACGGTTTGAGTAGCGCGTTTTTGTCTTTCCGCTTATTTCATCCCGCAGGATTTTATCCATTTTCCGGTTTACTGATTTGCTCATAGACAATACCTTGGGCGGATCGCCCCTACGATAATTTGATACGCGGATCCAGGACGGCTATCAGCACATCGACAATGAGGCTGGACAGCAGCACCATCATCGCGCTAAAGAACCCGACTATCATAACGATAGGCGTATTCTGGGAGCGCACCGCCTGAATAAACAACATACCAACCCCAGGCCACTGGAACACTTGTTCGATGACCACCGCGCCGCCGATCAGCATGGGCAGGCGGAATCCGATCAAAACGACTATAGGCGACATAGCCACTCTGATTCCGTGCATTATATTGACCCGCCATTCGGGGAGCCCTTTACTGCGGGCGGTTTTTATGTAGTCTCTGTTAAGTGAATCCAGCATACTCGAACGTGAATAACGCATAACGCCGGCAAGCATGGAAAAACCAAGGGCGAGCGCCGGCATCACAAGATAGGGCAGCCTCCCGAAGAAACCCTGGGACGAACTGGCCATTCTGCCGCCGACAGGCAGCCATTCAAGATTAAAGGTAAACACAACGATAAGAATAAGCCCCAGTAAAAATTGAGGGATTGCGACGCCGATCATGCCAAACACGCTAAGCGCCATGTCCGCGAAGGTTCCCTTCCTGAGAGCGCTGAATATCCCGAAAAGCGTTCCAAAAAGCGACGAGATGATAAGCGCGGCGACCGAAAGTTCGATAGTGGCGGGCAGATGATTCATCATCAGGGTCGAAACAGCAACGCCGCTTTGCAAGCTATAGCCGAAATTGCCGCGCAGCAAATTCCACAGCCATTTCGAATACTGTACGACAAAAGGATCGTTCAACCCCAGCGATTCACGGATGGCGTGGAGATCTTCCTGGGAAATAGAGGCAAGGGCGTCCGGGCTGACCATAAAATCCACGGCGTCCCCCGGCATCAGGTACATCCCCCCGAAGACCAGGAAGCTGATCACCAAGAGCATCGGTATAAAAGTAAGAATTTTCCTGATTATGTAAGCTCCCATTGCCGGAAGGAGAGAATGGGGAATGAAGCGTTAATCAGAAGGCTTCATTCCCCAATATTTTGCTTTACCTTATATTAGGTTCGTGAGGGAACTGGTTGATATAGAAGCAACGGGTATAGCGGACGTTGGCCACGATGGAGGACACGTGATCCATGCCCTCGATGGCGATGGCGTCGTCGGTGTTTTTGCTGTAGGCATAGTCGATGATGCCTGCTTGGGTGTTAACGACCAAATTGGAATCCGTTTCAGCGCTGGCGTGCATGTGAATGGTCTGTACGTTTCCGGTTCCGGTCTTGTAATAACCGTCCCAACGGACAAGGGTGGTGTAGTTGTTAAGTACGACCTCGTCTACCTTGTAGGGACCCGAACCGATAGGCTTCTGCCAAAAAGCGTGCTGCTGAAGGGTATTGGGATCTACGTCGCCAAGAAGATGCTTGGGAAGAACAGGCCATTGGGAGAAGGTCATAAGAGCGTTGGCGGCAACGTTTTCAAACTCGATAGTTATGGTATTGCCGTCTATAACGATGCCTTCTATTCCGTCAGCGTCGCCGGTCAGGTAATCGCCGGCCCCTCGGATGGCGCGGAAGGTTCCGGAGGCGATAGTGTTGGTGCCGGGCGTCTTGGCAAGCAGTTCAATGGTGAACTTTACGTCGTCCGGGGTTAAATCGGCGCCATCATGCCATTTCAAGCCTTCGCGCAGGTTGAATACGATAGTTTTGCCGTCTTCGGAAACAGTATAACTCTCGGCAAGCATACCGTCGGTGGGGTTGAGGTTGTAGTCCGCGTTGATCAGGCGTTCAAAGACAAATTCCTGATACAGGTATTGACCCGGGTTGACGTGTATGGAGCTGAAGAACTCCAACGGACCGCCGTTAGTGTAGATAAGTCCGTTGTCCCGCTTGGTTACCCAGTCAAGGACGTTTTTCTCGTAAGAAAACTGGTCATTTCCGTGATCAATACCGCCCACATCCAGGTTATCGCTTATGAATATAAACACCACCTGATGATACAGGGGCATACTGTACACGTTTTCCGCTATGATTCTCTGTATCTCCATGAATATCTCTTTTTGCTCATCGACGTTGGCGGTGGCGTTGCTGGCCGCAATCAGTTCGTCCAAAGCGGCGTCCTTGGGAACGGTAGAGTTATTGCTGGCGGTGGAGCTGTATCGGTCGTAGAATTCATGCTCAACCAACGCGCTCACAGCGGCGTAAGCGACGTCCCATAATATTACCGAGGGTCCGTTGACGCGGTCCGCGGGAGGCACCCACAACTGCGAGGGCAAGTCGCCTTCAAGCTTTCTGAACTGAGCCTTTACGCCCACATCTGCCCAGAATTGGCCGATAATCGTCAGGAAATCGACCGTCTGTTGGTCGTCATAATAATATACAACGTCCAGAATGTAGTCAGAGGGCCAGTTGGCTTCGGCTAACAACTGCCTGGCTTTTTCCGGGTTATAGCTGTAATCGGGCAGGCCGGGCGCAAGCCAGTCACTGGGGGCAGTCATGCTGATAGCCGTTTCGGCCTTACCTTCAAAGATGGCGTCAACGATCAGGTCCATATCAATGGCGTAAGACAGCGCCTGTCGTACACGCGCATCCGCTAAGGGCGTACCGGAAGCGGATTGTTCAGCCGCCGCTTCGGCGGCAGGGACGAAGACCGAGTCATAGCCACCACAGGTAAAACCCATCAATCCGACCGATAAAACAGTCGCCGACAACAGTAGAGCCAAGAACTTTTTCTTCAAAATACTCACACCTCTTTCTTAATATGATTTCAATGTGTTCGACCAATAGCGCTTTACTGAACAGAACTTCACGGCTTCGATAAGGTATATGGATTTCTGTTGCATTTTATAAAACCCCTTATCAAAAAGATTAATGAATAGAATAGCAGATTTCTTTCTCACGCGAAAGATTGAAAACACTAAAAAATAATACGGTATATTTTTCTTGAATGAAAAATTCGTGAAGCCGATCGATTTCTGCTACATTCCTACAAATGCTGCATTGAAATTGCCGCGGGAAAAAGCATGGCGGCAATCCGTCTGGCTTTGTGGTAGACTGGTTTTGCAATGCGTGAGGTTACAACTGTTAGGTAAGCCGGTAGCGAAAGACACAAGTAGGAGGCTATAAACTGTATGGATACACAAATTCTGAATGAGATTGAAATAATTAAAGAAACAGTATTGCATACCGTTCCAGCGGAGGCAATTTATCTGTTTGGCTCATACGCAAATGGAAAGTCCAACGAAGAAAGCGACATCGATATTTATGTGGTAGTGCCTGATGAAACGGAAGATTTATCTGAATTGTATGCAGATATACTAGGCTTGTTGCGAAAAAAAATGCTTTTTCCTATGGATTTGCTGATTGGCCGCTCCCGAGTGTTCAACCGCAGAAAACACGGTCCTACATTGGAGGGGGTAATCGCCCGGAAAGGAGAATTGCTGTATGGAGCTTGAGTATGTCACCGAATGGTTCAAATGTGGCGAAATGGATTTTCTTACAGCTGAGCATCTGCTTACTTTGCACCCGCAACCGCTTGAAATCATTTGCTACCATTGTCAACAAGCGGCGGAGAAATATCTCAAAGGATATTTGGTTTTCGAGGATAAAACTGAGCCGCCGAAAACACATGATTTAGTATTGCTTAAAATAGAGTGTATGAAATCAGTCGGACGTTTTGACGATATTAGCCGCGCATGCGAGGTTTTGACGCGATATGGTGTCCAGCCGCGTTATCCGAATGAGATGGAAATAACAGAAAACGATATGCAAAAAGCGCTCGAATATGTTCGCCAGATTCGGGATTTTGAACCGCTTATGGAACTACGGCGAAATGTCTGAGGAAAGCGATATTGATATATTGGTTGAGTTCCGGCCGCCCGATTGAGGAAAATTGGCGCTGCGGCCGCAAAAAAACGAGCCTTCCCGCGAAAGGAAGGCTCGTTTTTTATTTGCGATTCGGCGTTGGCTCCCCGAAGGGGAGGCGTTCGCTGGGTGCGGGATCGTGTTCCTAGTCGATAGGTCTCGCGCCGTCGTTGCTGGGATTGTAGGTGGTGTTATTACGTCCGATTCCCCACTGCTGCCCCGTGGCCAGCTTGTTGAACGTGTTGCCGGATACGGAGACTTGCGCCTCATAATCATCATTAAACCCGATAACGCCGCCCGCGCTCAAACGTCCAAAGAGGGGAAGCTCGACACTGAGGGAACCGTGGACGCTGCCGATGAGTTTTTGGGAGTTTGTCACAATTCCTCTGTTGCTTCCGACGATGCCGCCGGCCTCGGCGAACAACAACCAAAGACCTGCTTTCTTTCTCATCGCACGCACCTCCGAAACAAGTTTTTAATATTCTTTGAAAAATAATCAAATAAAGCTACAAATAATGCGGCGGCTGCCTCAGCCCTGCTCGCTTGGGGCCAGCTCCTCGGCGGAAATATTAGAGCGCTCCGCCGTGTATGCAAGGCGAGCGCACATGAGCAGATTAGCTTGATTCTCCGGGGACAACTCCTTGAAAAGCTCCATCGCTTCTTCCAAGTAGTCCAGCGTAACCACCCTTCCTGATATTAATACTTGGATGAAATTATATTAAAATTTTAATTTTTTGTCAATTTCTATATAAACTGTTTGATATTTATAATTGCTTATACATTAAATCTTTGCTATTCTTTGCTTGAGGGGAGAGCCGCCATGCGAGAGAGGATACGACAAGTGAGGCTTGCGTTAAATTTGACTCAAAAAGAGTTTGGAGAAAAGTTGGGATTTACCCAAACTCATCTCTCGATGATGGAAATAGGAAAAAGCGGTATTGTAAATAAAAGCGTCAAACTAATGTGCACAACGTTCAATATAAATGAGCATTGGCTCAGAACCGGGGAAGGGGAGATGTTTTGCGCCTCCCCCTACGAGCGTGAGTTTCGCGAGATTTTTTCCAGATTGACAAGGGATACGCAGCAGTGCTTGCTAGTTATCGCCAAAGAGCTTTTGAGTATCCAGCAAAAATTTTTACATGAACCGGAGAGCGCCGACGCGAGCGAACCGGAGGCCGGAATGATTGAGGAAGGTTGAGAGCTAATAACTTCATAGATTCACAAGAGAGGGGGGATGAAAATGATTAATGAAATACTTGCCAACGCGGTTGATATATTTGGTAATTTCATGAAAATATTGTGTTCCGTAAAAAGCGAACTTCTCACCGACCTAGCCAACATAGCCGTAATACTTGGGGTCTTCTTCGGGCTTAAACAGTTGAAAATCCAAAAGGAAAGCGTTCTGGCTGACCATGAGAGGAGGAAGAAACAGTCTACTGTTGAATTTCACAACACAATAATTAATCCTGAAGCCATAGATTTATGGAATAAAATCGAAAAAACTTTCAAGACTGATGATAATCGGAATTGGGAAATAGACCCTGATAATAACGATATGTTTAAAACCGTACAGTCTTATTTCACATATTTAGAGCGATTTTCGGTAGGAGTTAATATTGAGGCTTATGATATCGGAGTGGTAAACCAAATCTGTGGAACTGCATTAAAAAATCGTTATAAACACGCAAAACGTTTTATAAAGCAAAGGCAGAAATATAATTCCAATGCATATAAAGATTTTGAGCGTTTGGTTGAGAGATTAGAAGAACTTGAGAAAGAAAAACTTGATGAAAATGAGAAAAAGGAGCGCGCAAAAATAAAAGAATTTAAGTGAGATTCACTGGGGCGGCACATAGAGCTGACTTATGTGCTTTTACAAAAGCGTGAACTGAATGGAGTGATTGAAGTGTTTACGATAAAAAAATCAAAATTCCTCGTGATCGCGGTTGCTTTTATATCCGCGTTTGTTTTCTGCCTTACGTGCGGGATTTTAGAGGCAGGCGGCGGATTCCCGGGCTTCACCGTCACGGAGACGGGTACCGTGGACATAATTGGCGCGGAAACTGTTTTGTACACCCACGATAAAACAGGAGCAAGAGTAATGCATATTGCCAATGAAGACGCGGAAAGGGCCCTGCGGGTTGCCTTCGAGACGCCGGCTCTGAATAACAAGGGCATTCCCCACGTTTTTGAACATATCTGCGCTTCCGGCTCACGCAAATACCCCTCGCCGAATCTCTTTCTAT
>Ga0099364_10011339_pt1 | contig 12186 bp, 11 predicted proteins | sample TergutTh196P3_FD_73070 | JGI IMG/M metagenome (GOLD analysis project Ga0099364, IMG submission 73070) | Microcerotermes parvus P3 segment gut microbial communities from Pointe-Noire, Republic of the Congo - Th196 P3 | ecosystem: Host-associated > Arthropoda: Insects > Digestive system > Gut ...
TTTTGGAAACCTTAGAAAACGGATATACAATAATTATTGATGAACTTGACTCAAAACTACACCCAAACCTAGTAAACAAATTGGTATCATTGTTCAATTCAAAAGAGTTTAACCCAAACAATGCTCAACTCATTTTCAATACTCACGACACAAACTTATTGAACACCGGGCTGTTTCGTCGCGACCAAATTTGGTTCACAGAAAAAAACAAATACGGCGAAGCAAAACTATATTCTCTCGCAGATTTCAAATCAAGTAAAGTGAGAAAAAATGAATCTTATGAAGATAATTACATCAGAGGAAAATACGGTGCAATTCCCTTTTTAGGCTATTTTGATGATCTAAACAATTTGCCACAATATGAAGACAAAAAATAAAAAAATAGAGCAAATTGAATCAAGGAAAAAACACAAAGAGCAATTAAAATTAAGCAGAAAATTTGCTCCTAATTTGGAAAGACCGATTGCTAATTTAGCTGAAAAATCAACTAAATCCATCTTGATTGTTTGTGAAGGGGAAAAAACCGAACCCTCATATTTCAATCAATTTGAAATTCCATCATTGACCATAAAAGCCGTTGGAACCGGACATAATACCATTTCATTGGTCAATAAGGCAGAAGAATTTGCAAGTCAAAAAAAATATGATCAAGTGTGGTGCGTTTTCGATAAAGACGATTTTAGCGAACGCAGTTTCAATGATGCAATACAAAAAGCATTGTCAAAAAAATTCAAGGTTGCATACTCTAATCAATCGTTTGAATATTGGCTTATTCTTCATTTTAACGACCATCAAGGAGGTCGTATGCATCGAGACGATTACAACAAAAAAATCAACACATATCTTAAGCCTTTTGGTGTGGTTTATGATGGTAAAAGAAGTAAAATAATTACTGAACATTTTTTCGAGTTATTAAGTGGGATAGACGAAAAAACAGGAGAAAAACGAATTAAGTTAGCTATAAAAAGAGCCAAAACAATCTATGATAAACTTGACCATAAAAATCCGGCAAAAGAAGAATCTTCAACGACAGTTTTTCGATTGGTGAAAGAATTGCAAAAATATGCGTAATTTGTAACAAACAACCAAGTATTGCCAACAGCCATACAAATCTGATTTAGTTTTTCCCAATTCGGAGCCGTAAATCTGGTTTTGGCACCGAAAATGTTATCAACAGGAAACGGAACACCCAATTTCACATTTTAGGGTGTAAAATTGGGTGTTATCTTTGCAACTTGTTGATTATCAAGTGTGCGGCGGAGAGCGAGGGATTCGAACCCCCGGACCTGTTACAGTCAACGGTTTTCAAGACCGCCGCAATCGACCACTCTGCCAGCTCTCCGCTGCAAAGTTACAAAAAATTTTTGAATTGACAAAATTTTTTCTTAAAAATTCGCATTTTTTTTGTATCTTTGCAGTTTGTATTCATTGAAATGCTTAGAAATTTTTTTATACTCGTCTTTTCATCAGTACCTTTCCTGTTTTTTGCACAAGATTGCGGTGTTCTCAATAGTTTAGACATTCCAACTTCCCACACAGCGTGTCGAAGAGATACCTTACATTTGAATATCAACAACCCTTCTCTTACCTATAAATGGAATGATAGCACAACCCATCCGTATTATATTTTTCCGTCTTCGGGACGTATAGATACACTCGTTTGGGTTGAAATTACTGATCATTCAGAGAAAGATTGTAAAGATACTTTTTACATTATTATCGACACATTCCCTGCTCCCATAATTGATAAAAAAGAGATCATCGATACAACGTTATGCCTTGGGGATACATTGAAATTGACGAAAGCAGACGTTTTGCATGCCGATCGATTCGATTGGCGAATTTCTGAAAATCCGGGATTATTGCAGGAAAATATCGACGAATTGAACGTTATTTTTGATACCACAAAAATAAATTATAGTCGTGTTCATTACGTAGTTACTTATGTTAGAAATGTTTGCCCTAACGATTACTATTGGTTGTCTGTTTACAACGTTCGCGATACGGTTGCCTCCATATTTTTTGCAAAACCTCCTATCGTTGATTTAGGATTAGACACCGCTCTTTGCAGTGGTGAACACGTTTTGCGGGCTCTTAATCCTTCTGATTTTGATATTCCAGAATATAAATTTCAGTGGAACGATGATGAGAACCATAATCAAAATACATTTACGGTTTCTTATGATAATCAAGGTATGCATTTTGTCGAAGTTTGGAATGAATTTTGCAGAACAAAAAGTCCGGAAGACTCGATTCGCTACACCGCTGTTGATACCATCCATAATGTGACGTTTTTTCCTCCCGAATGGGTCAATGCTCACCAACTGATTGGCGATACAACAATTCCCAAAGATACTCGGATAACATTAGATGCTTCGGCTGAAGACCCAACAGGAATGACCACTTATCATTGGGAAGATGATACGACTCTCGTCAGTGCAATCAGAACAGTTTCTGTGGGAAGTTACACCGTTACACTGAAAGATAGTGCGGGTTGTGAACAACACTATTCGATTACGGTTGCTGAGTGGAAAAAAGAAGATTGTGAAAAGAGTTCGAACATCGCTATGCCCAATGTTTTCACGCCAAACGGTGATGGAATTAATGATGATTTTTTGCCGATTTCATTCAGCGAAATACATAATTTTCGCATAAAAATTTACAATCGATGGGGACGTCCGGCTTACAGTTTTGAACATAAGGGCAATCTTTCAGACGCAACGTGGACAGGTTGGAATGGAAAAAACGGAAGTTCGGAATCTCCGGAAGGCGTGTATTTTTGGGTCATTGGCTACGAGGACCCATGTGGTACGAGTTCTCAAAAACGAGGATCCGTAACATTGTTACGTTGACAGTATTTGTGAATGCCACATTCGTTGCATTTAGGTGCTCTTGCTGTGCAAACATAGCGTCCATGCAGGATAATCCAATGATGAAAATCAGCAACTTTTTCGAGTGGAACTAATTTCATTAATTCTTTTTCGGTTTCCAAAGGTGTTTTGGAATTTGGTGTGAATCCGATTCGTGCAGACACGCGGAACACGTGCGTATCAACGGCTAACGTGGGTTTGTGATAAATCACGGATGCAATCACATTCGCCGTTTTTCGTCCGACACCGGGCATTTTTTGCAGCAAATCCACATCATCGGGAACAACATTCTTAAATTCATTCACCAACACATTCGCCATACCAATCAAATTTTTCGCTTTATTATTCGGATATGAAATGGATTTGATCAATAAAAAAACCGTTTCAAAATCGGCTTTTGCAAGAGATTTTGCAGTAGGAAATTGTTTGAAAAATGCAGGCGTAGTCAGGTTTACACGCTTGTCGGTGCATTGTGCCGAAAGAATAACGGCAACCAATAATTGATACGGATTTTTGTATTGCAATTCCGTTTGGGGCAAGGGTTGATTTTTTTCAAACCAAGCGATGATGGCTTTACAGCGAGCGGATTTTGTCACGACGAAAAAAGGATTTGATAAGTGAATTCATGTCTTTGGAAATGTTCCAAAAGTATACGGAAAAGCCTGTAATTGCTACTAAAATCAAACTTCGATACAAACTATCAACAAGCGGATTTTCTAATTTCGGCAAGATAAAATTGATGACTAATAATCCTCCAATAATGACCAAAATTTTCAGCATATTTATTGAAAACGGATGCAAATTAAGTTTCCATTTCACAAAGGCAAGCATGACGAAATTGTAGATAATAAAGGCGATTGCCGTGGCGAGTGCTGCACCGGATATGTTGTGAACAGGGATTAACGAGAGGTTGAGTCCGATGGTTGCAATCGTCAGAAACACCATAAAAAACAACATATAATAATAGTATCTGGAAAACGTTACGAACACTCCGGCAAACCCTGCGATTGTATCGAAAATTCTGGCAATCCCGAGGAACAGTACTACATATTTTCCGGCAGAATACACTTCAGAATTGGGTATGTAATGAAACACCGTGTCGATGTTTATCCAAAGAAAAATAAAAATCAAACTACTCACCAACAGCTGATTCAGACTCACTTTTTGAAACAATTCCTGTGCTTTATGATGGTCGTTTTCTTTAATCGCTTGTGCAGCGATCGGCGAGGAAATCGCTTGCAACGAGCGGTTGGGAATCTCAATGATGGCGACCATATACATTGCGATACTGTAAATTCCGCTATACTCCAGCCCCATCATTCCACCTACCATAAACATGCTTACCTTTCCTGCCAAAGCCGCACCAATAGAGGATAGTACGACAAACCCCGTGAAATTTATCACCTCTTTTTGCAACGGTTTTTCGATATAACTAAAATCGTGTTTTAACGAAAATTTCCCCATCGCTATGATATAAATTCCGTTTAACATCATCATGATTCCGTACGTCGAAACCATCGCCAAAATAAATTGCGAAAGCGTGAAAAAGCCCCAAAAATAAAGCAAGATCACAGCTACATTCATCAGTCGCAACAACACTTCGCGAATGAATCTGGGAATGACAATGCGCATTAAATTGGTGGCGTATGTTTCGAATGCACTTGTAAACGCCCAAAATATAGCCAACGGAATGACGTAGTAGAAAAACGCGTTGAATAGCGACGATTCCGCTTCAAAGTATTGTGTAATTCCGGTTTTCAAACATACGTAAAGAAGTCCGAAAATAATAGCACCGAACGTTGGAAACAGCAGTAAATAGAATAGAAATCCGTTGTTGTGAGAATTTTTATCGGTCTTAAAAAATGGAAAAAATCGCAATCCCGACGAACCGATTCCGAGAGCCATCAAGCCTCCCAAAATCGCTGCTGCTTCAATCATCACACGCGTTAGTCCGAGTTCTTCCGGCGTTAGAAACTTCGTTGAAACAAACATCGTAGTGATAAACCCGATGAATGCTCCAACGTAGTTAACTATCGTGCCTTTCAGACTTTGGCGAATGATGATTCCCATGTGTTTTTACCTTCTTATTCAGCTGCAAACGCTTGATAAAAGTACGGAATAGTTTCGATGCCTTTGTAGAAACGTTCGAGTTCGAAACTTTCGTTTGGCGAGTGAATCGCATCGGCTTCCAAACCAAATCCCATCAAAATAGATTTCAATCCCAACACTTTTTCAAACGTTGCAATGATGGGAATACTTCCTCCGCTTCGCACCGGAATTGGCGTTTTTCCGTAAACCGTTTCGAATGCTTTTTCGGCTGCTTTGTACGCCGGCATATCCATTGGCGAAACGTAGGCTTGTCCGCCGTGAAGCGGTTTTACGTTTACTTTCACATATTTCGGAGCCGTACTTTCCAAATGTTTTTTGATGAGTTCGGAAATTTTGATATGGTCTTGTGCAGGCACCAAACGCATGGAAATTTTGGCTTTCGCAACAGACGGAAGTACGGTCTTTGCACCTTCTCCGATGTAGCCCGACCAAATTCCGTTCACATCTAACGAAGGACGAATACCTACACGTTCGTTGGTCGTAAAACCCTTTTCGCCCCACTCCTCAGCGATGTCCAACGCTTTGTTGTAATCCTCTTGCGAGAAAGGTGCTTTTGCCATTGCAGCACGCTCTTCGGCAGAAATTTCAATTACATCATCGTAGAATCCCGGAATGGTAATACGATTATTTTCGTCCAACAAATCGGCAATCATTTTTGCCAAAACATTGGCAGGATTCGCTACTGCACCGCCGAATAATCCGGAATGCAAATCTTTATCCGGTCCGATAACTTCTACTTCGACATAGCTCAAACCACGCAATCCTGTAGTGATAGCGGGGATGTCTTTGGCAATCATACTTGTGTCGGAAACCAAAATCACATCAGCGTTCAACAGGTTTTTATGTTCAACACACCACGCCTCCAAGTTCGGAGAACCGATTTCCTCTTCGCCTTCGAGCATGAATTTTACGTTGCAAGGCAGTTGGTTTGTTTTTACTAGATACTCAAAGGCTTTGGCGTGCATAAACAATTGTCCTTTGTCATCATTTGCACCGCGAGCGTAGATTTTTCCATCTCTAACTTCGGGCTCAAACGGAGGCGTTTTCCACAAGTCAAGCGGGTCGGCAGGCATCACGTCGTAGTGTCCGTAAACCAAAACTGTTTTGAGTTTGGGGTCGATAATTTTTTCAGCATAAACCACCGGATTTCCTTTGGTAGGCATCACTTCGGCTTTGTCAACACCCGCATCTAACAGCGATTTTTTGAGATATTCGGCACATGCCTGCATATCTTTCATGTCTCCACCCGAACTGATGGACGGAATACGAATTAAACCGAATAATTCTTGCAAAAAACGGTCTTTGTTGGTTTCAATGTAATTTTTTAGATCTTTCATAGGTTTTATTTTTTTTGATTATTTTTTGCAAAGATACGAATTTTTTTTGTATCTTTGCACAAAATTTGCTTGTAACGATGAAAAAATTAGATTGGTATTTGATTCGAAAATTTCTGGGAACCTTTGTGTATTCTTTGATTTTGATTATTTTGGTGGTGATTGTGTTCGACGTTTCGGAAAAAATCAACGATTTTATAGAGAAAAACCCTTCGCTGCACGCTATCATCTTTGACTATTATGTGAATTTTATTCCGTTTTTCGTGAATATGTTCAGTGCACTGTTTACGTTTATTGCGGTGATTTATTTCACGTCGCGATTGGCTGCAAACTCCGAATTTATTGCTATGCTCAGCGCCGGAATCAGTTTCAAACGCTTGCTGATTCCTTACTTGATTTGTGCGTTTTTGATCGGATTGGTCAATGTGTATTTGTCGAATGTAACGATTCCGAAAGTGAACCGACCGCGTATCGAATTTCAAGAAAAATATATTTGGAATCAGTTCTATAATCGCGATCGCAACATTCATATTCAACAGGATTCGGCAACGTTTATTTATGTGGAAAATTTCGATATTCTGGGCAATACAGGCTATCGGTTTACTTCGCAAACTATCGATCCGGAAGATGGTTTGTTGCAAAAAATTTCGGCAGAATCTGCTCGTTACGATTCGGCTGAAAACATTTGGGTCTTGACCAACTATCACGTGCGAACCTTAGATTCGGTGGGCGAAACCATTGAACACGGATTTGAAAAACGAATCGAACTTGCACTGAGTTCTGCGGATTTTGGTCGCCGAAAAGAGGAAGTTTCGATGATGACGTATCGCGAATTGCAAGAGTTTATCGAACGCGAACGGCTTAGAGGTTCGGGGCGTTTGAAAGAATATCAATATGATGCGATGGTTCGATTTTCGCATCCGTTTGCAGCGTTGGTGTTGACCTTGCTGGCGGTTGCGATTTCGTCTCGAAAAAATCGCGGCGGAACAGGATTTCATTTGGCGATGGGCTTGATGATTGCTTTTACGTTCATATTCTTTTTGCAGGTTTCGCGGGTGTTTGCAACGTTTGGAAGTTTTCCGGTGTGGCTGGCGGCATGGTTTCCGATTATTGTGTTTGGCTTGTTTGCCTTGATTTTACTGAGATTAGCACCGAGATAATATGCCGATTTTTACCTCTATTTACTCGTGGTTTACACGCCAACGCATTCATCAAATTGAATTGTTTTTGAAATATCCGCACGATGTTCAACGAGATTGGTTGTCCAATCTTTTGAAATCCGCACAGGACACGGAATACGGACGATTACACGATTTCAAATCTATCACTTCTGCGGAGGAATTTCAACAACGAGTTCCGCTAAATTCCTACGATACGCTAAAGCCCTACATCGAGCGTTTGCGTAGGGGAGAACAGCAATTGTTGTGGCATTCCGACGTGAATTGGTTTGCGAAATCATCGGGCACCACAGCGGGAAAAAGCAAGTTTATTCCGGTGAGTGCGGAATCGTTGGAGGAGTGTCATTACAAGGCGGGAAAAGATATGTTTTCGTTGTATTTGAACAATCACGAGGACTCGCATTTGTTCGACGGACGAAGTTTGGGAATGGGCGGCAGTCACCACATTTGCGAGATGAACAGCGATGCATTTTATGGTGATGTGTCGGCGATTTTGATTCAAAATTTGCCGTTTTGGGCGGAGTTTTTTCGCGTGCCGCATTTGGAGATTGCCTTGATGGATGAATGGGAGGAAAAAATCGAAAAAATGGCTCACACCACCATCGAACGAAATGTAACCAATATCGCCGGAGTGCCTTCGTGGACGCTGCTTTTGCTGAAACGTATCTTGGATATTACAGGCAAAAAAGACATCAGCGAAGTGTGGCCTAATTTAGAAGTTTTTTTCCACGGCGGCGTGAGTTTTACACCGTATCGAAAACAATTCAAACAACTGATTTCATCGCCGAAAATGAATTATGTGGAAACGTATAATGCCAGCGAAGGATTCTTTGGAATCCAGGACACTGTAGGCGGAGACGATATGTTGCTGATGTTGGATTACGGTATTTTTTACGAATTTATGGACATGAATTCGAACCAAATTCTGACGTTGGATCAAGTGGAATTGCACAAAAATTATGCCATGGTGATTACGACTAATGCGGGGTTGTGGCGTTATGTGATTGGCGACACGGTGCAGTTTACGTGCCTTTCGCCGTACAGACTGAAAATTACCGGTCGCACGAAAACGTTTATCAACGCGTTTGGCGAGGAATTGATTGAGGATAATGCTCTCAAAGCCCTTGCCATTGCTTGCGAAAAGACTCATGCCGAAATTGCAGATTTTACGGCTGCTCCGGTTTATATTGATCAAAAAGGATGTCATCAGTGGTTGATCGAATTTGCGAAAATGCCGGCGGATTTGTCGTATTTTTCGGAAGTTTTAGACAATGCGTTAAAGGCTCAAAACAGCGACTACGAGGCGAAACGCTATCACGATTTGATGTTGACGTTGCCGGAAATTATTGCAGTTCCGGAGCAAACATTTTACCGATGGTTGAAGCAAAAAGACAAGCTGGGCGGGCAACACAAGGTGCCGCGTTTGTCGAACGATCGGAAAATTGTTGAGGAAATTTTAGAAATTGTACAGGTCTGAGATGCTCGCGTTCATTTCGACGCGGCGGATAATTTCCGCAAACGTATCAGCGACGCTGAGAACGGTGATTTTATCGCTTTGCATTTTTAGCGGAATGGTATCGGTTACAAACAATTCCTCGAGTTCGGATTCTTGAATATTTCGATAGGCATTGCCTGTGAGCAGGGGATGTGTGATCATCGCTCTGACGCTTTTGGCGCCGTTTTCCTTGATAATGTTGGCGGCTTTGCAGATGGTATTTCCGGTGTCGATGATGTCATCGAGCAGAATCACATCTTTGCCTTGCACATCTCCGATCAGTTGAATGCTGCCGATTTCGTTAGGTCTGTTGCGTTGTTTGTAACAGATCACAAATCCCGTTCCGAGTGCTTTGGCGTAGGCGTTGACACGTCGTGCACCTCCTACGTCGGGCGATGCAAAAATGACGTTTTCGAAAGTAGAATTTCTTTTCAGATGGTCTAAAAAAATCTTTGATGCAAAGATATGATCGACCGGAATGTTGAAAAAACCTTGAATTTGGTCGGCATGCAAATCCATGGTAATAATTCTGGAAACCCCCGCTGTTGCGAGCATATCGGCGATGAGTTTGGAACCGATGGAGACTCTCGGACGATCTTTTCGATCTTGTCGTGCATATCCGAAATACGGAATTACGGCGATAATTTTTCGTGCCGACGCTCGTTTAGCGGCATCGATCATCAGAAAAAGTTCCAAGATATTTTCTGCGGGTGAGAATGTCGATTGGACGATAAACACGTCGGATCCGCGCACATTGACATTGAGCGAAGGGAGGATTTCGCCGTCGGAAAACGAGAATACTTCCGATTCTCCGAGTTTTTGTCCGAACGCTTCCGCGATTTTTTCGGCGAGGTACTGCGATGCCCGACCGGAGAAGATATTGACGTTGGGTTCCATGATTTGAGTTATGGTTTATGAATTATGATTTATGAATTTTTTTTTCATTCATCGCGGGCGTATGCCATACGCCTTTACGGTTTAGTGTGCTACCGGCACGTCTATCTCCGTTCTTTTCACAAAGAAAAATCCAAAAATAGCCATTGCTAACAGTGTTGATAGTGCGATAATTGCTCCCATATCTATGTGTTTTTTTTACCTTTATTTTTTAAATATCTTGCCAACAGCAGTCCGCCAACAAAACAGGAGGCGGAAACCACAGAGCCAAATACGTAGATCATCCAAACTTCACTAAGGTCTGATAAGAAAGAGGTTATGACGATTGCGGTCATAACGTACTTCGACACATCTAAGAGCCATCGTACCATTTCTTTGCCTATATCCATACTTTCTACGTTTTAATTTTGACAGTGCAAAGTTACGGAAAATTTTTGGAATATGCAAACTTTATGTCTTAATACTTTTTTTGGGAGCAAATTTTTTTATTTATGATTTATGAATGATGAATTATGATTTGCTTCGCCAAATCGCATTCATAATCCATAATTCATAATTCATAATTCATAATCCATTAATCACTATTCACTAATCACTAATCACTAATTTCCAACCGTTTACAAACTTTGGCACGGTTTTTGTATAGTGTGGAAAAAAACAACGAAATTTCGATGGGTTATTATTGTACGTGCGTGGATTTTTTTGTAATTTTGTGATTGTGAAAATTCAAACCTTTCATTACAACAAACCAAACCGTCCATTTTAACAACAACCAAAACCAACTTTTCAACAAACCAAAACCAACTTTTTTTAACAACCAAACCCAAACCAATGACCAAAAAAGCATACATATTTCCGGGACAAGGTGCTCAGTTTGTGGGCATGGGGAAAGACCTCTACGACCATTCGGAAACGGCAAAAGCGATGTTCGAACAGGCTAACGAAATTTTGGGATTTCGGATTACCGACCTGATGTTTTCGGGCACCGACGAGGATTTGCGTCAAACCAAAGTTACGCAACCGGCGGTGTTTTTGCATTCGGTTGTCGCTGCTGTCGCAGCGGAAACGGTCGAAACGACCGTTTCCGGTACACGGTCAACGGTACACGGTACAGGGTATGAACAATCGGAAATGGTTGGCGATAATGCATCACGTAGAGACGCAATGCATTGCGTCTCTACTACAAATGACGGCAATAATTATGGCACGGATTACAAATCCGCGCCAGCGGTTCACGGTTCACAGATCACGGATCACCGTTCACCGGACATGGTGGCGGGACATTCGTTGGGTGAGTTTTCGGCGTTGGTGGTGGCGAAAGCATTGAGTTTTGAGGATGGATTGCGGTTGGTGGCGGCTCGGGCTAACGCGATGCAAAAAGCCTGCGAACAAAATCCGGGAACAATGGCGGCGATATTGGGATTGGAGGATGAGGTTGTGGAGGAAATTTGTAAACAAATTTCCGGTACACGGTACAGGGTACACGGTACAGGGTGTGACCAATCGGAAACAGACGGCGATGGGGCGAAGCACCGTTCACCGTTCACCGTTCACCGTTCACCCATGAGCGAAGCGAATATCGTGGTGCCGGCGAATTACAACAGTCCGGGGCAGTTGGTGATTTCGGGAACGAGGGCAGGAGTGGAAATGGCTTGCGAACAACTGAAACAAGCAGGGGCTAAACGTGCTCTCCCACTGAACGTGGGCGGTGCGTTTCACAGTCCGCTGATGCAACCTGCCGCCGACGAACTGAAACACGCTATCGAACAAACAACGTTCAACACGCCGATTTGTCCGATTTACCAAAATGTTGACGCTCAACCACATACCGATCCTGCGGAGATCAAAAACAACCTGATCTTACAACTGACGGCTCCGGTGAAATGGACGCAGATTGTTAGGAATATGGCGGACGCCGGTGCGGAATTCACCGAATTTGGTCCGGGGAATGTGTTGATGGGGTTGGTGGGGAAGATTGTGAAATAGTGATTAGTGAATTATGAATTATGAATTATGAATGATGAATTATGAATTACCATATAAAAAACAAAATTCCACTTGCCCTGAAAGGGCAATAATCAATAGCGTAGGGCAACGCCCTACGAAAAAAAAATAAAAAATATGAAAAAATACGACTATAACAACGAAAATCTGGAAACCAACGATTCGGGGGTGAAGGAGCCGGGGGTGGCGTATGTCGGTACACGGTACACGGTACACGGTACACGGTGGGACGAATCGGAAACGGTTGGCGACAATGTGCCACGTAGGGGCGTATTGCATACGCCCGACGGCGATGGAATCGC
>Ga0099364_10011340_pt1 | contig 12185 bp, 8 predicted proteins | sample TergutTh196P3_FD_73070 | JGI IMG/M metagenome (GOLD analysis project Ga0099364, IMG submission 73070) | Microcerotermes parvus P3 segment gut microbial communities from Pointe-Noire, Republic of the Congo - Th196 P3 | ecosystem: Host-associated > Arthropoda: Insects > Digestive system > Gut ...
TTTAGGCGGCGAAAATGCTGTTTTTAAGGTAGTCGCGGACTTTAGTCCGAGTCCATAATGTGTCTACATTATGGACAGACACTAACTAGAAATTGTTATTGGCTATGCAGGGTATTCGGTACTATTAAAAACTCACGCAGGAGTATTAACCTTTGGGATAGAAAACACCTGTGTGAGAAATTAAGGATTAAAGTCCCAGCAATCCGTGAAATTCCCTTTCATCAAGAGTTTCTTTTTCAAGCAGTGTTGCGGCGATAATGTCGAGGGTTTGGCGGCGGTCTTCGAGGATTTTTTTTGCTTTAACGTATTCAGTTTCTATAATGCGGGCGATTTCTTCGTCTACATATTGCTGAGTGCTTTCGGCATATTCGCGCTGGAAAGACGGTTCCTGCCGTTCCTGCCCGTTTAAATTCATACCGCGCGATGTCAATGCGACATTGCGGAAACGGTCGCTCATTCCATAGTCTGTGATCATTTTACGGGCAATGTCGGTCGCTTTTGTCAGGTCATTCGCAGCGCCTGTCGAATATTCACCGGAAACCATTTCTTCGGCAATACGTCCGCCAAGCAGGATGTCAATGCGTCCCAGAAGATCGCTCTTTGTAATTGTATAGCGGTCTTCAAGCGGAAGCTGCAAGGTATAACCCAGAGCATAACCTCGCGGAATTATTGATATTTTTTGAACAGGGTCGGCGTTCGGCGTAAAAGCGGCAACCATTGCATGACCGGCTTCGTGATAAGCAGTGAGAATTCTTTCTTCCTGTTTGAGCACTCTGGTTTTTTTCTGAAGGCCGGCAACTGTCTTTTCAATCGCTTCACTAAAATCAAGTTGAGTTACAACTTTTCGCCCAGCTCTTACAGCCAGCAAAGCGGCTTCGTTTACAATATTTGCAAGATCTGCGCCCGAAAAACCAGAGGTAATACGCGCGACAGTTTCAAGGTTTACAGCAGGGTCAAGTCTTACAGGTTTAGAATGAATCTTTAAAATTGCCTCGCGCCCCTTGAGATCGGGTCTGTCAACAAGCACCTGCCTGTCAAAACGCCCCGGGCGCAAGAGAGCCGGATCAAGTACATCAGGGCGGTTTGTTGCCGCTAAAATAATAAGACCGCCGGTACCGTCAAAGCCGTCCATTTCTACAAGAAGCTGATTTAAGGTTTGTTCCCTCTCATCATTACCCCCGGCAATATTGTTGATCCTGCTTTTACCGATAGCATCAAGCTCATCAATAAAAATAATACAAGGCGCTTTGTTTCTAGCCTGTTTAAATAGATCCCGCACACGTGCGGCTCCCACACCAACAAACATTTCGACAAAATCAGCGCCGCTCATTCTAAAGAAAGAAACGCTTGCTTCTCCGGCTACCGCCCGTGCAAGCAGTGTTTTTCCCGTTCCGGGCGGTCCCACCAGCAATACGCCTTTGGGTATTTTGCCGCCGATTTCACTATATTTCTGCGGGCTCTTTAAAAAGTCTACGACCTCAACAAGTTCTTCCTTTGCTTCGTCAACACCGGCAACATCACTAAAGCGGGTGGGAATATCCCCCTCGGCTACGATCACTGCCCGGTTCTGCCCGATAGAAAGGATATTACCGCCCATATTCCCCATCCTTTTAATAAGAAACCGCCAGATTAAAAGAAAGAATCCGATCGGTAATATCCAACTAAAGATAAAGCTTAACACTGCGTTTCCCTCGCGTGCAACCGCAGTATAAGCGATATTTTTTTCATCCATCAATTTAATAAAATCCTGATCATAAATTGATACCGTGCGGTAAACTCTATCCTGTTGCGCGCTATACGGAGAAATTGATTCTGACCTTCCTAACCGCGCTCTTGAACCTTGTTGGCGCACAGCGTTTGTATAGCCGGTATAATATGAATCTGTCATTTCAACACGTTTAATCTCGCCGGAAGATATTCGCGCCTTAAACTCGGAAAAATCAATAGCAGGATTTAACCTGTTTAAAAAAACATAATTAAAAAGACTCATCCCGATAAAAATAATTGCGATATATAAAAGGAGAAATTTCCAGCCCCCAAATGGTTTAAGATCAGGCAATTTTGGACCTTTCCCTCCAAATGGAAAACGCGGACCGCCTCTGTTATTATCATTACCCGAATTATCGCTCATCAATTCCTCTTTATTATGTCATAATAGTAAAAATTTACAAAAGAGACTAGTACATTGCAAAAATTATTAAATAAAAATAGAGTTGTTCAGAAACTAAAGTTTCCAGACAACTCTATTTTTTTAAAGATGGTAGTTATGCCGATTTTACCAGCGCACGCCCCTAAATCTTGTCTGCCGGTGCTGGCTGGTATTCGGATCGGTGTATCTGCGCCCCTCAACAATTGCAATCCGTAAAATCGGCGGCGGATGAGTTGCGCTGAAACCCCCTCTCTGGTTTGCATGAATAAGCTGCAAAACTCTTAATACTTCGATAATCGCCCCCGGATTATATCCGGCATTTCCTAAAAGCAGCATTGCTTCGAGGTCTGCTTCATGCTCCTGAGAATGAGAATAACCGCTTCTTAACAGGGTATCGACCACAGTGCCTATCGAGTTGCTAAAATTGACGGCCCGCGCAGCCTGAGGAGAGTGCCTGGCGGCGGTAGCTCCCGCCCAGCCTGCAATGTCAGATAATTCCCTCTCCACTGCCGTTTCGTTAATAATAAAAATAGCGTGTCTCAACATAATATGGGCAAGCTCGTGGGCAATTACCGCAGCGATCATATCTTCAGAAGTACACTGGCTTAAAAGCCCTCTTGTTATAAAAACATGTCCACCGGGGGTTGCAAATGCGTTAATCTCGCTGCTGTCAAGAATCATTACCGTATAGCCATTGTATGGAGAAGGGTAATTGGAATTTATTACCAGAGTTTGGCATATCCGGTTTAAATATTGAGTTGCTTCTTGATTCTGTGTATACGGTCTATAACGGCCCAGAATTGTTGCCGCAACTGCGCGCCCCAGATAATAAGCATCAATTACGGTAAAATCATCATTTGACGGGGACGACTGACCCTGAACATGAGCGGGAAGGATCATTAAACATACAATGGCAAATATCAATATCTTTTTCATTTACTCCCCCTTTTTCAAACGGCCGTCGTCTATAAATCTAAGCAGATCCGCCGGCGGAACCGTTGTTTGTTCCATAAGATCGACCATAGAATAATCGGCTCCGCTTCTGCGGTGTTCGGCTTCGTTTTCCGCAGAAAAACCTTTCCCAGCAAGAGCCACTTCGCTGGCTGAAACCCCCGTATTGTTTGCTGCGACAACCCGGCGTACGCTTATTTCGCTGGAAGCTACCCAGCCCGTGACGGCTCCCGATCGCACCTGGCTCCATTTACCGCTTTCGCTGATCAATGTTACTGCGTCTCCCAATGAAAGGGTGCCAACAGTGGCGGCAAAAAACCCGGTTGATGACTTTAGCTCAGTGCTTCTTACCGCCACATAACGGGTATTCCGGTCTGCCTGGGCAAAAACCGCAGAACAGACAAATAAAATCGTTAATAAAAATAGGATTAATTTCTTCATACCTACATTATATCACGATTTATTAAAAAATCAATCTAAGTCTGAAATAAATCGCAGAATTTACCATGCGTGCTGACGGCCGTAAGCATCGCGGAAAACGAGATTGCACTCATCATCACGGAGAGGATCATTGCGCTCAACACCGCGCCCCCGGGTAAAATAATTAAAAGCGGCTTCGGCGGCGGCAGACGGTTCAGCCTCAGAGTGCATAGGATCGTATACACGGATAGTAAAATCCCTGGGCGCAAGTACATTGCGTGTAATTTGCAGAAAGTTGTGCAGCCCTGCTTTTGCCATCTTATAACCAAGCCCATCTGCGCCGCGTGTTTCATTAATGCTTGCCTCCGCAGAGGTAAGAAAACAAAGGCGTTTACCCTGCCCCGCCTCAAGCAAAGGCATAAACGCCTCCAGCATCGCCATCGGTCTAATCACATTTGCCTCATACAAATCACGGATAACCTGATCGTTTATACCGGTACGAACATCAAAATTATCAAGCAAGCTGCGTTCATCGCTAACATCAATATAAAGATCAACAAGACCTCTGTCTTTTTTTATTTTCTCAGCAGCATCCTTCAAATCTACAGGAAGCAAAGCAATCCCTTCATTGGCAATATCCAATCGCTCATCGCTAATTGCAAAAACCTTATAACCCTCCCGCACAAAAACAACAGCAAGCTTTTTGTCAAATTCTTTTTTAAGTCCCGAAATTAAAACAACCTTCATGTTTTTCCCCTTTTTCATTTTTCGTTTTTAGAACGGCCATTCCTGATTTAGATAATCGCACATCACCATCCGGTGTTCATCATGCAAAGGTTTTTCAAAAAAATCCGCAGCATGGGCGGCAATATCCGCCGGATTAAGCACCGCAAATTCAGAAAGCGAACCGTCAGCAGCCTGCTTCTTCATCCAGCCCGGATGATACAGGCGGAAAGTATACCCTTGCCGAAAAAGCAAGTTGTGCATAAGGCGCACACCCATATTCATTGAAGATTTACTCATTGGATAGGGATAACTGTTTCCAGGACGATGCTTCATCAATGTAATACACGAAACTTCTGAAGAGACAAAACAGAGCCGCTTCATTTTGCCCTTGTCCATCAGCGGCAGAAAATATTCAACAAGGCGCACGGGACCAAGAGCGTTAACTCTAAAACTATCCCACGGCGCTTGCAAATCCAAAGGAGGCTCGTCAATGGCGCACTGAACCTGCCCCATTATTGCAGCATTTGAAATAATTAAATCAAGCGAGCCGATTTTTTCCGCCACAATGTTCCGCGCCCTTTCGATTGAATCTTTATCCCCAACATCCAGCGGGACAATATTTAAAGAGGGGTTTCTCTCCTGTTCCTGCTCCAGCAAATTATAGTCCGCCAAAAACTTACCGCCAAAAACCGTCCAGCCTCGGGCAAGAAATTCTTTGCATAACGCAAAACCAAGCCCGCGATCTGCACCCGTTACAATTACATTTGACATACCCTTCCTCCGCAAAATACAAAAAGATTAGGACAAGCTTGATTATAATAAGAATATATATTGATTACTAGACTGAAGCTGTTCCAAAAACCGATGAATTTTACGAGTTCATCTCTGAATTTTACATGAGCTCCTTTGGTTTTATAAAGAGCTTCTTTGAATTTGAAAAGAGCTCTTTTGCCGGGGAAAGGCAGGCCTTTGTTTTAGAAAGAAATAGGGCATCCCTATTGACTTTTTTTATTGATTTTTGTAGAGTGGAGTTACCGGAAACGGGCGGCTAGCTCAGTTGGTTAGAGCACCAGCTCGACACGCTGGGGGTCACAAGTTCGAGTCTTGTGCCGCCCAATTCATTTTTAAAGCCACCTGCTTATGCAGGCGGCTTTTTTGTTGCAGGAACGTACCTGCCGGGCAGGCTCGTCATTCTTTTAGCCCTTCTTTTAACAGAAATGACAGACAATGCGCGCCGGTAGCATGGAATACACTGTGCGAGGGTAAATCTTTTCTGGTTTTAAAGTCAAAAATTTTACATTCTCTGGGGAAATTTACATCCCAGGTAACCTTAAAATAAGCGCATTTTAAACAATTCGGCGCTCTGTCCGGGGGGATGCCGTTCATATAGCAATTATATGTTATTTATGCGCGGCTGTCAGTATCTTTTCTTGTCAATGTTAAACCATGATTTACCGATAAGGAAGCTGGAGGAGTCTGATTTTGCAGCTTATTGATAATTTCAAACTTAGGTTTGCCGGAGATTTATATTTTAAATACCGGACCATTGCTATTGGAATAGCCGTTCTACTTGGGATAGTTGGTATTTTAACAGGGATTTCGATTATCACTTCTCTTTTTGGAATGAGCGCATTTCTTGCCGCGATTGGAAGTTTTTTTGCACGTTCATTTGGGATTTTTGCACTATTAATTCCTGTGTATCTGGTTTATGCCGCTTTTACGCTTGCCGATCCCGGATGGAAGCCGGAACGTATTTTTATTCTTGGCGCTTTTGTTTTTCCCTTTCTGACCCTTACCATTGGATATGCCTTTACCCGTGATTTTGAACTGCGCTCTGCTCAGTATGCTCTTTTAAAATTTACCGGTAAAACCGGATTTAGCCTTATTATTATTTTTATTACTGTAGTTGAAGTTCTTCTTTTGCAGATTCTTAAAAATTGGTTTTTTAATAAGGGGAATCTTTCTTATAACAGAAAAAATCAAAATCTATTAGGCGGCTATTATTCACGAGATGCCGAACCTTCCGCCGGGCGCACTTTGCTGGAATATAAAATCGTGCATGATGATTTGAGTGTGTTAGACGATTTAAGAGAGGCAGTTCAGCCGACAGAGCAGAATGATGATATTGATCCGGTAAAAGTTTTAGTTGACAAAGTTGACGCAATAAAAAAAATTGACGCATTAAATCCGGCGGATGTGCTGGAGTGCATAATAGAAGAAGCCGAAGCCGCCGCTGCGATTCATGGCGAAAAGGTTAGAAAGAAGAGCATCAATAGCACACGGTACAAAAAATACAGAATACCGCTGGATATTCTGAATGAATACCCTGACGGCGAATACTGGATCATTGATCAGGCAACCCGTGATAAAGCGGCGGCATTAATGGAAACGCTGGAAGAATTTAAAATTCAGGCTGAGGTAACAGGAATCAGGAAAGGACCTGTAATTACAATGTTTGAGATTCTTCCTGCACCCGGAGTTAAGCTTTCCAGAATTGTCGGCCTACAGGATAATATTTCACTTAGGCTTGCCGCATCTTCTGTGCGTATTGTCGCTCCCATTCCCGGAAAACATGCCGTAGGTATTGAGGTGCCTAATGCAAAACGCAACATCGTATCTTTCCGGGAAATAATCGAGGGCGAATTGGAAAACACTGAAAAGCGCATGGAGATACCGGTTGTTCTGGGGAAAGATATTACCGGAGAGGCGCAGACTGTAGACCTTGTGCAGATGCCGCATCTTTTAATTGCAGGCGCAACCGGTTCGGGAAAATCTGTCTGCGTAAACTCGATGATACTTTCGATTCTTTATCAACTTCATCCGTCAGATTGCAGACTACTTATGATTGATCCAAAAATCGTTGAATTAAAATTATATAACGATATCCCTCATTTATTAACACCGGTTATAACAGAACCTAAAAAAGCTTTTCAAGCGCTTCAATACTGTATCTACGAAATGGAACGGCGCTATGCTTGCCTCGATTCCGTTGGAGTGCGCGATGTTCGAAGTTATAATAAGCGTATCAAAGAAAAAAATATTGCGCAGGAACATCTGCCGTATATTGTCGTCATAATTGATGAGTTTGCCGATTTGATGGCTACCACAGGAAAAGAGCTGGAATCTACTGTTGCGAGGCTCGCCGCAAAAAGCCGCGCTGTCGGTATTCATCTTGTGCTTGCGACACAGCGCCCTTCTATTGACGTTATCACAGGTCTTATCAAAGCAAATATTCCAAGCCGCATCGCATTTATGGTTGCAAGTAAAACTGACAGCCGTATTATTATTGATATGAGCGGCGCAGAAAAACTTTTGGGCAAGGGCGATATGCTTTATGCCGGTGTTTTAGACCCATTCCCTATCCGTATGCAGGGCGCGTTTATCTCTGAAGAAGAGGTTGAAACCGTAGTAGAATGTGTCAAAAGTTTTGGTATGCCCGATTACATTGACGATGAAATTTTCTTTGAAGAAGAAAATGAGAATGGTCCGTCGCTTTTCTCGGATGGAGATGACCCTTTATACGAAAAAGCTTTGGAAATTGTCTATCAACAGGGAAAAGCGAGCGCAAGTTACATACAACGAAGGCTACAGATTGGCTTTAACCGCGCTGCCCGCCTTGTAGACCAGATGGAGAACCTCGGCGTAGTAGGACCTGCGCAGGGAAGCAAACCGCGTGAATTGCTGCGCGGTGCATAATTTTTGCAAAGGATATTAATTGACATCGTTTAACGATTTAGGAATTGAACCGGTTTTAACAGAAAGACTCAAAGAGAGGGATATAACAAAACCTACTAATATCCAGGAGCGGGTAATCCCGGAAATACTTGCCGCAAATGACCTTATATTTCGTTCCGCTACAGGAACGGGAAAAACTTTTGCCTATTTGCTGCCGGTTTTTAGTAATGAGCAATTAAGGGGAAAGGGCATAGAGGGCGGCGATCAATTAACAACAGGAAACAAAGTATTAATTGTTGCCCCTACTTTAGAATTGGCAGCGCAGATTAAAGCAGAAGCCGATTTTTTGAATCCCTCATTATCATCTGTGCTGCTGATTGGGTCCGTCAGTATTGATAAACAAATTGAAACTTTAAAAAGAATTAAACCGGTTGTGGCAGTAGGAAATCCGGGCAGGCTGCTTACCCTTGCGAAAATGAAAAAACTTAATCTGCGCAATTTGCAATTTCTTGTTCTGGATGAAGCTGACAGATTAACAACGGCGGAATGTATTGATGATATGCGGCAGCTTCTTTCGCTAATAAAAAAACTAACGGGCGGCGGAAAGATTCAAACAATTGCCTGTTCTGCTACTGTAACAGAAAATACAGGTGCGCAATTAGGGGATTTGTTTAATGGCGCAAAAATTATCAAGAGCGATGATCATGAAATATTGCGGGACAGAATAATACATTGGGCAATTTTTAGCGAAAGGCGTAAAAGAGTCCAAGCATTACGATCTTTTATTGCGGCGGCCAAAGGCAAAAAAAAACGGATAAAGGTGCTGGTTTTTACAAGCAAGGGAGACGATGCCCAAAAAATCTTATCGCAGTTGCAGCACCATAAAATTTCTGCTTCCGGGCTTTTTGGAAAAGCCGGAAAAAAACCTCTGTCTGCTGCACAGCGAAAAGAAGCGCTTGATACATTCCGGCACGGAAAAGCGGATGTTTTAGTTTCTACAGATTTGGCAGCCCGCGGTCTTGATATAAGCGGAATCAGCCACGTTATTTCTCTGGATGTACCGGATGACGAAGAAATTTACATTCACCGCTGCGGCCGCACAGGGCGTGCAGGCAAAAGAGGGGTAATGGTTACTATCGGGGACGAAGTGCAAATGCGCCTGCTTGCATCACTTGAGAAAAAATTAAAAATCATTATCTATCCCAAGGAGCTCTATCAGGGGAAGGTGTTGGATTTGTAACCCTGTTATGCAAAAATTGCACAGAAACTGCAAGTTGTCCGGTTTATTTTTAATATTACCTAATCTTTATATGCACTTCTCTTAACTGCTGTTCTGTTACCTCGCACGGCGCTTCCATCAGTAAATCCTGTGCATTGCTGTTCATGGGGAATGTTACCACTTCACGGATATTTTCTTCGTCTGTAAGAAGCATCACGATACGGTCTATGCCGGGAGCCATACCCGCATGAGGCGGTGCGCCATATTGAAATGCATTGAATAAAGCAGGGAATTTGTTTTCCAAATCCTGTCTGGAATAGCCGGCTATTTCAAATGCTTTTATCATAACTTCGGGCAGATGATTTCTAACTGCGCCTGAAGACAGCTCTACGCCATTGCATACAATGTCATATTGCCATGCAAGAATATCCAGCGGATCTTTTGTCTGAAGCACTTCAAGCCCGCCTATCCCTACAGGTAAACCCTGCGGCATAGAAAATGGGTTATGTGTAAATTCAATAGCGCCTGTTTCTGCGCTTTTGTCAAACATTGGGAAATCCACGATAAAGCAGAATTCGTATTTATTTTTATCGACTAAATTTAATTGAGTACCAAGCGCATTGCGTATCTGCCCTGCAAGATTATCCACCACTCTGGGCGAGTCTGCGATAAAGAACAATGTGTCGTTTTCTTTTAACGATAACATTTGCCGCAGTATGTTTTGTTTTTCTTCAGACAAGAATTTGACGATTGGTCCTTTTAAAGAGCCATCCTGTAAAATTGAAATGTAACCGAGACCTTTCATGCCAACTTCTTCTGTAGCAAAAGCAAGCATTTTTTCGAAGAATGATTTTGGCTGTAAAGCGGCTCCCGGTGCGGCTATACCCCGAACAAGGACTTTCTTAAAAGGTGCAAAATCCACATCAGCGAAAAAGCCGGTTAAATCATTAATTATCAGCGGGTTGCGCAAATCAGGTTTATCAGTACCGTACTTTAGCATAGCTTCGGCGTAAGGGATTCTGCGAAAAGGCGCAGAACTGACAGGTTTGTTTGAAAAATTTCTGAATGTATCATACAAGACGGTCTCTGCTATAGAGAGCACGTCCTCTTGGTCTGCAAAAGCCATTTCAAAATCAAGCTGATAAAATTCGCCGGGAGAGCGGTCAGCGCGGGAGTCCTCGTCCCGAAAACATGGCGCAATTTGAAAATAACGATCAAAACCTGAAACCATAAGAAGTTGTTTAAAAATCTGAGGAGCTTGGGGCAGCGCATAAAATTTACCTTTATGTTTACGGCTTGGTACAAGGTAGTCCCGTGCGCCTTCCGGCGAAGATGATGTTAAAATCGGCGTTTGAAACTCAGTAAACCCGAGTTCTTCCATTTTGTTCCGTAAAAAGCGAATAACCTTCGCTCTTAACATAATATTATCTTTAACTGCCGGATTGCGAAGATCAAGAAAACGATACTTCAACCGAATTTCTTCTCTTGTGTTTTTAGACTCGCTAATTTCAAACGGCAGCATATTAACAGCTCTGCTTAAAACATCAAGCTTCTGTGAATGAACCTCTACTGTACCGGTTTTTATTTTTGGATTAACAGTCTCCTGATCCCTCTTTTTTACGGGACCCGAAATAGATATAACACTTTCTCTGCTTACCTTACATTCATCATGTAACACAACCTGCGTTATACCATACTGATCCCGCAAATCCAGAAATGTAACGCCGCCGTGGTCACGGATTGTATCTACCCAGCCGGCCAGCCGGACATCCTGACCGACATTCTCTTCCCGTAATTTACCGCAATTGTGTGTTCTATACCGGTTCATTCTTTTATACCCACTTAATAAAACCGCTTCTATACGGATGTACCAGCGCTGTATGCTTTGGCAGAATTCTTACGGTGTGGCCTTGCATACCGGTATCATTACACTCAATACGTATCTGATACAGATTCAGATTGTCTTCGTTCCTGAGCCATTTCATCTCCGATCTATTGGCATCTGAAAGTTCATGTAAAGAACTGGTTATATTACCGTAATAAAGTTCAACTTGAACGTCATTGGGAGTTACATTTCCCAGATCAACATAAGCAGTTACGGTAAGCATATCACCGCGCTGCATTACAGGTTTTGCATTTGATTCTACTTTGACAATTTTTAAAGCGCTCCATGATTGCTGCAACTTTCCAAAATAAGCGGCAAGCGATTTTGATTCAGCGTAGTTATCTTTGACAATACGCCGGTAATTTTTAAGCGCCGGGAAGTAGAACATATTGGAATAATCCATCAATGTACGGTGGAATGACATTGAACTTCCTATTTGTTTCATACATTCTTTCATGCGTTTAATCCATTCACGGGGGAGTCCATCCCGCCCTCTCTGGTAAAACAATGGAACAATTTCTCTTTCCAGCAGATCGTAGAGTGCTTTGCTTTCAATATCATCTTGTAGATTTTCGTCCTGATATTCCTCGCCGTGGCCGATTGCCCATCCTACTTCGGGATTATATGCTTCGTCCCACCAACCATCCAAAATCGAACAGTTAAGAACGCCGTTCATTGCGGCTTTCATACCGGAAGTACCGGAAGCTTCCATCGGGCGGCGCGGAGTGTTAAGCCACACATCGCCGCCGGATGTTAAATACTTTGCAACATTAATATCGTAATTTTCTACAAATATGATGCGGCTTGAAACATCATACTTATCGGCAAAATGAATGATCTCGCGGATTAGCTCCTTGCCGGGAATATCATGCGGATGCGCTTTACCGGCAAAGATTAATTGAACCGGACGATCGTTATCGCGGACAAGGCGGAGAAGGCGCTCAGGGTCGCGCAAAAGCAGATTTCCGCGTTTGTAAGTGGCAAAACGGCGTGCAAAACACAGAGTAAGTGCATAGGGAGACAGCGCATCTTCTGCGAGACGCATACGATTTCTGGCAGCGCCTGTACGTTTATATTGTTCGTGAATACGCTCACGTACAAAGGCAACTAGGCGTTCACGGCGGCGTTCATGAGTGCGCCATAGTTCTTCATCACTGATT